>Ga0256829_1000726_pt1 | contig 30561 bp, 28 predicted proteins | sample 131447metaG_FD_185979 | JGI IMG/M metagenome (GOLD analysis project Ga0256829, IMG submission 185979) | Hydrothermal vent microbial communities from Lau Basin, Pacific Ocean - 131-447 | ecosystem: Environmental > Aquatic > Marine > Hydrothermal vents | place: Pacific Ocean: Lau Basin | collected... | reverse complement strand
GTAGAGTATGGATTGAGCCACTCTTTTAAAACAGGTATTTTTGTAGTGAGTGTTGCTTTTTCTTTATTAAATGAGACAATCTCACAGCGCATAATTGTAAAACATGGAGGTGGAAGTTCATACTCATAAAAGTCATCACCTAAGAGAGTCCTAAAAAGCTCTTTTATATCTAGTGGTTTAATCATTTTTCACTATCCTTTTTTGTTTAAATATTATAAACTATAAAAACTAATAGTAAGACTATTGATTATAATTATGCAATTCATCATCATACTAAGCCAAATGACTGTAAATTTATTCTTTTAATAACAAACTTAGCAGTGAAGGCAACAGTACCAAGTCAAATAAAAGTGCGATATTTAAGGCACTCACCGTAACTATCGCAAAGTTTACATTTGGTACAAAACTGCTTACTCCAAAGAGCGCAAATGTAAGAGAGAGTATCAAAGTTGTCAGTATCATAGCATTACCACTGTGATTTATAATATAATCAATACTTTCCTCAAAACCTCTTACTTTGATGGACTCATAATATTTGCTAAAAAAGTGAATAGTGTCATCAACTGCAATCCCTAAAATCACAGCAGCTGAGATAGCAATGCCAATATCTACACTAATTCCAAGCAGTCCCATAACACCACCAACGATGATAATTGGAGCAATGTTTGGTATTAAAAAAAGCCAGAGCATCTTTAAATTTTTAAATATCAGCAACATTGAGAGTGTAACAATAAGCAGCGTCATAGAGATTGAAACAATGAGAGTATCAGTAACACTTGATTGCATATAAGCAAAAATGCCTGTTTGTCCCTGTACATCTGCACTGTAGGGTGTTTTTATTTTGAAATAATTTTTTATCCATTGTATCATTACCAAATCTTTTGAAGTGTCAACTATATTTGTATTTATAGTCAAACGCAGGTATCTCTCTTGAGTGTCCATTTTATCGTTAAGTTCCATCCCTTGTGGCAGGCTCATAGAGTAGAGTAAGAGATACTGAGCTACAAGGTTTTTATCTTGTGGCAGAGAGCTGTTTGCATCAGGATTGAGCACTTTTTGCATCCTTACGACAATATCTTTTAACGAAGTTGTAAATCGGACATTGTCAAAGTGCTTTTTGAGCACATTTTCAAACGCAGCTATACTTTCTAAAAACTTTGGATTCTTTACACCCTCTCTTTTTTGAGAATCGACAATAATCTCATAACGCATACTGCCTGTAAGATTTTTCTCCACAAAATCAGCACCACTTCGAACAACTGTATCTTTTGTAAAGTATTTGATAGAGTTACTATCTACTTTTAAATTAAATAGCCCAAGTAATACCAATACAATGAGTACAAAAAAAGTCACAACAATCTTTTTATCATTGCGTTTAATAAAAGCTCCATAGCCCTTGATATAAGTGAGATTTATGATTTTTACCGGTGTTATTTTATAATTGCCTCCAAGTGTCAAAAGTATTGCGGGCACTATTGTAATGGTCAAAATAAATGCCAAAACAGCTCCACTGGTAATAGCAATGCCTAAAGTGGCAATAGGCTCAATTGCACTCAGACCTAATGTCACAAATCCGACTGCTGTAGTAAAAGATGTCAAAGCCATAGGAGTGATGTTTGAGCGCAGTGCCTCTGTAAGCGCCTCTTTTGTCTTTTTACCTCCTAGCTTATAGTAAATCCACGCAAGATAGAGGTGCATCGCATCTGCTATGGCAATAGCGGTTATAAATGAAGGAATATTTACCGTAAAGTTATTGAGTTTATAGCCTAAAAGTATCTGTATGCTAAGAACCGTTAAAAAGGTAAAAACGATAACAACAGAGGGAATCAAAACCCCTAAAACAGAGCGAAAAATCAAAAATAGAAAAAGCACTACCACTACAACTGCAAGCGGCATTAACACCATTGCATCATTTTGAGATACAGTCACTAAAGAAGCAGTCACGGCAGGGATACCTGAGAGATAAAACTTATATCCACTGCGTTTAGTTTCCTCTTTTAGTAGCTCTTGAAGCTTGTTAAATACAGCTATATTGACCGATTCATCACTTCCGATTTTTTCACTTAAGGAGATGGCAATCATTGTTGTTTTTGCATCTTTTGAGATGAGTTGATTTAAAATAAGATTATCTTTAAGGGCAAGTTGCCTTTTTTGGCTTAAGTTTTCATCACCATATAAAAAATCTTCTACAATAATGTCATCATCTTCACTGCTAATATATTGGTAGTTACTCAGACTATCAACTTTTCGTACCCCTTCTATCTTTTTAAACTCTTTTGTAAGTCGTAAAATTGTACGCACTGCTTTTTCTGTGAAAATTCCACGATCATCTTTAAATGCCACAATGAAAGTATCATCACCACTAAAACGGCTTCTAAAAACTTCATAATCTTTAATGATTTTTGAATCTTTATCGAACCATATTTTATAGCTCCCCTCAAAAGCGATATTTTTTAAAGAGAGCGAGAGCAGTGCCACAATAACTGTAATACTTATGATAATGAGATATTTGAACTTATCAATAAAATTTATGTATTTTTGCATTGCCATTTCCTAAAATGTGTAGTGTAGTGCAAGCGTAAAACGTGAAGAATTTCCAAAATGGCTAAGAATTGTGTTTTGTGCTGAACTTCTTATCTGCAAATACTCACTGTCAAGGACAAAACTATCATAAAATCTTCTCCTAAATGTTGCTTTTATGACCTGTTCAGCCTTTTGAACATCCTGTAAAATACCAACTTTAAGCTCACTGCTTCTCACATCATTAAAATTCATCCGTAAAGCAAGAAACAAATCATCATCATATATTTCTGAAATATCTACATTTTTTAACTTGTTTGTATCATTGTATAGGTATCTATAATACTCCGTAAAAAGTGTAATATCAGTAGAGCCAACAACTTCATAAAAACTATGTTCTACTCCTACACTTAGCTGAGTATAATCACTCATCTGTACATCATCAAGCACATCAGTATAAGCAAGTTCCGTTTTGAAAATCGTGTCATTATAGATAATATGTGAAAGGAAGAGTGCTTTGTTTACTCTATAAGCATACTGTGCAAGTGTTATTGTAGAAATAGGAACATAGCTGCGTTTATTATCATAACCGTGCAGTAAAATTAGGCTTGTCTCACTATCAAAATACGCATCACTCACAAGATTTGCTTTTAAATAGAGTGTCGGCATATATCTTTCATTGCCTAAACGCAGCTCTCTATCGTAGTTCATCGAAAGTGGAGCATAAGGAGTATGATTTGTCGGAATTTTCATATTTTCTTCATAAAATTTCAGACCAATTTCTAAAGAGTTTTCATCAAAATAGCGCGAAATATCAGCACCCCAAGCACCATATTTTGCACTTTTATCAAACGGATCTTTGAGGTAATTCTTTTGATTGTAAACATCTGCAATGTTAAATCCTTCCAACTCTCCCCAATACTTCACTCTTTTACCTATACTCACGCTGTAAGCATCAAAATCTTTGCTAAAATAGAGTTCGTTTAAAAGTAAATATCGTCGCTCTTTATACTCATCACTATATAAAAACTCTATATCTGCATCTGTTTGAAAATAGTTATTATTCAAAATGATTTTACTACTTCCATCGGCTACTATTTCATTGTTATAGTTACTATAGACTATGCCTGAGAATCCAATGTCTGTTTTTTGCTCAAACGCCATCAGGTAACTCAGAGTAAAAACAAGCAACAATAGCGTTCTCATTGTAAAACTCTTTTTGAAAAATCTTTTTTACCGAGACCTGCTCTTATGGTGTCACTATCCCAAGTTAAAGTACTCTCTTTGTTATTCTGTACATTTTTTATAATGATTTTATGAGTTCTGTAAACACTATCAATAAGAACGTAATTTTCAAAAACTATTTTTTTTAACAACCTGCCCTGCTTGTCAAAATATTCTCCAAATCGGGCTAAATTCTCTTTTGTGTCAATATAAACCATCTGTTTTGAATAACCACTATATTTATCTTTTGGTAAACGCAGCACTTCAAAATATTTTATTCCATCTTTTGTGATGATCTTTGCATTTTTTGGATAAATATAGTTTTTATAATTTTGTGAAGATATATCTTCATAAGAGAATTCACTTCCCATAAATGAGCCAGACTTGTTACGTGAACTAATCCGTTTTACTCGCTTCAGGGCAGGCAGATAGAGCCACTGTTTATCATCACTTCCAATCATCTCATGACTGAGAAGTTTCGTATCTTTCAAGTCATTTGGATAAAGAAAAACAAGTAAAGACCTGTCCCCATTTTTACCTTCTAGCTTTTTTATTTCAAGTTTTCTTATGTTTTCATCTCCTTGAGCATTTTTTAAAACCATCGTAGTTCTTGAAATGCTACTTTGATATCCAGATATTTGCTCATATGCCAGCTTTGCCACCTCTTTGCCACTTTGTGCAAACAGTACAATTGACATGCATAAAAGTAAAATACTTTTTCTCATGATATACCCCTTAAACTTTTGAAGTAAACAATGTTAACATAAGAAAACTTAAATGTAAACATTGTTTACTTTAAAAGTTATGATAGAATTGCATTATGATTAAACACGACTATCATCATGGAAACCTCAAAGAAGAGTTCATCACAATTGCTATGGATTTTATAGCAAAAGAGGATACAGAAAAACTCACACTTAAAGTCCTCTCAGACGCAACAGGCACTTCTCGCTCTGCAATTTATAAACATTTTAAAAATAAAGATGCGCTGATTGAAACAATTATAGAAAAAGGGTTTGATAAATTCGATATAGAAACTACACCCTATTTAAAAGATAAAAGTAAGACATTGATTGACAGATTCTATCTTACAGGGCAGCTTTATGTTGCGTTTGCAAGAAATAATCCAAATCTGTACAGACTCTTATTTGGGAAAAAATATGCTCATATACGCGAAGAGATCCTAAGCATAAAAGATAAAGATTGTAGCGGTTTTTCAGCACTGCAAAAAACAGTAGAAGATGGACAAAAGCAAGGTGTTCTTAAAAAAGAGAACAGCTACAGACAAGCCATAGTTATATGGGCGACAATGCATGGTATATCTTCTCTTATAATCGATGGTTTTATGGATGTGGAAGATGTGTATGAAGAGATGTATGACACTCTTTTTGAAACGCTTCTGACGGGACTAGTTGCAAATAAAGTAAAAATCATTTCAACAATACCCTTACTCAATAAAATTTTACAACCTAGAAGCTAAAATTATTGTAGATATATCTCTATCATTTTACTCTTAGCCATAAAATTTGTGGCATATCCAAGTAATTCATAAAAATCTTTATCAGTAAATCCTGCATCATAAAGTTCTTCTAAATCTTTTTTTCCAAAACTCTGTGCATTGTAAATGGCATAAAGAACTTTTGAGAGTAGAAGAATCTGTTTTGGTTCAAACGGGAGTTTTTCAATATTTTGACAAATATCACTTAAAAATTCTTTATCTGCACCATTACCTAACAACATCTTTGTATTGAAATTGATACAGTAAGAACGACACTCTTTTTGAGCAATATAAAGTCGTAAAAAAGGAAGTAATTTAGCATCAATATTTGGATGCTTGGTGAAATAAAAATTATACTCAACAAACTCACGTAATGACTTTAAATCCAATGTCGCGAACAATTCAAAGTGTGGAGGTACAAATCCTACTGTTTTTTGAATTTTTTTATATAGAAGCTTTAACTCACCTGTTGCTTTATCCATCGTTATCGGTTCTATGATAAACATAATCTGCCTTTTTACTTACTAGACCTTTTGGTCTATAGCGAAAGTATAATGAAATTTTTCTTCAATTAGACTGAATGGTCTATTGTTATTATTTTAATGTAATTAGATAGTTTATTAGTGGGGTTACTGTATCCAAGTATCGTTCCTCTGAAGATTGAGCAGGAGAGAGTGAAAGTGCACCCCATACTGTTGCAATAACAAATTCTGCTAAAATATTTGTATTAGTTTGTAGATTCGCACCACCTAAAAGGATGATGATTTTTGCTCTCATATGTTTATAAATTATGGTGATAGCAGCTTCGAAATCTTTATCTATTGGACTCATCTCTTGGTTGAGTCGATTAAGAGGACAGCCATAAAGTACAAGTTGTTTTTTTGTAGCAACTTTATTGATTGCATCAATTAACACATCTACTGGATGCTTATTTCCATCATTCGTAAAATCATAAAAAGCATTCATACTAGGAGCAAGACGCTCTTCAATCACAACTAAAACCATCTCTTTTTTTGATTTAAAATAGTGATACAATGATCCCTTTGGAATTTCACATTTTTTTAGAATCATTGACATACTTGTGCCATTATATCCATAGACATAAACAAGTTCAAAAACAGCATCAAGGATTTTTTCTCTGGTTGGTTGCATAGGGAATTATAACATAGTCCAAATATTTCTGAAATATCTTTACTTATTGACTTCTCTTTGGAGCTTATTTTCAACTGATTTGATTTTACTTTTTAATCTATCTTCAGAGCTATGACGTATATCAAACTTTAAAGAGCTGTACACCCTCTCACACTCTTTTACCTGCTCATAAGCCAACTCTATAACATCTAAAGCCTCACGCATTGTATTTGTTTCAACTACTGTTCCCATCGGTGTAAGCTGATACTTTACTCCACTTTTATCTATGGCATCTATGATTTTTGCTACCTGTTTTGAGACAGATGCACCTTCTCGACAGTTATCACTTGTAGGAAACATTGCAAATTCTAAAAGTACACTCATAATTATCCTTCTCTTTTTGGCTGTATTGTATCACGCCCAATTTTAATTTTACTTAGATATAATGGCGAAAAAATTTCTAGACTTCTTGTATAAGCTTGATATTTCTCAGCATTTTATAGAGAGTTTTAATCAAGACAGATGTTCTTCAGCGTAACCGTAGTTACGGTGAAGGTTATCTAACGCAGAGTAAAGCTCTCTATAAATTGCCCAAAGGGAGGGATAAAAAAAGCGAAATTGCGTAAAACTTTTTCTCACCGTAGCTATGGCTACGCTTCAAAAAAGATTTTACACAATTTCATCTTTTTTTCTTCCCTCTGAGGCACATCAATCTTATACAAGAAGTCTATATAAAGGTATGAAATGGGATTAGCAATAGGCTTAGTAGGACTTCCAAACGTAGGTAAATCAACAACTTTTAATGCACTGACAAAGGCACAAAACGCGGAGGCGGCCAACTACCCATTTTGCACGATTGAACCAAACAAGGCAGTAGTTCCCGTTCCAGACAAAAGACTTCATGAACTTGCAAAAATTGTAAATCCTGAAAGAATTCAGTACTCTACTTTAGATTTTGTAGATATTGCAGGGCTTGTAAAAGGTGCTTCTCAAGGTGAAGGCCTTGGAAATAAATTTCTCTCAAATATTCGTGAAACAGAAGTTATTTTACAGATTGTAAGATGTTTTGATGATGAAAATATCGTGCATAATGAAGGAAGTATAGACCCACTTCGTGATGTTGAAATCATCGAGGGTGAACTTATATTAGCAGATATTGAAGTTCTTGCAAATAGAATTGAGAGACTTAAAAAACAGGCAAAAGCTGACAAAAGTGCAAAAGCAACTTTAGAACTTGCAGAGGAACTTTTAGAATTTCTAGGCGATGGCAATCTTGCTCGTAACTTTGACAAAACAGATACGGATGAGTATAAACAACTTGTAAATGAAGTAAGATTTTTAACAGATAAAGAGATTATGTACGGTGCAAATACTGATGAAGATGGTCTTTTAGAAGACAATGAGTATGTAAAAGCTTTAAAAGAACACGCTGAGAAAAACAACTGTGAGCTTATTAAACTCTGTGCAAAAGTTGAAGAAGAACTCATTGGTCTTGAAGAAGATGAAGCAAAAGAATTTTTAGATGAATTAGGTGTTGAAGAGTCAGGACTTGAACAAATCATCCATAAAGGTTTTGATAAACTTGGTCTTATGAGCTACTTTACAGCAGGTGTAAAAGAGGTTCGTTCTTGGACAATTAGAAAAGGTTCTACTGCTCCAAAAGCAGCAGCAGTAATCCATAATGACTTTGAAAAAGGTTTTATCCGTGCAGAAGTAATTGCGTATGAAGATTTTATAGAATGTGGTGGAGAAGCAAAAGCAAAAGAGGCAGGAAAAATGCGTCTTGAAGGAAAAGAGTATATCGTTCAAGATGGCGATGTAATGCACTTTAGATTTAACGTCTAAACATTGAAACGCTAAAGTAAATTTACTTTAGCGTAGCTACAGTTTCTCCAAACTTAACTTTATCTCCTGCTTTTACAACTATATCCTCAAACATCCCTTTTTCAGAAATAATAACAATAGTTGAACCCATCTCAAAACATCCAAAATCATCACCTTTATCGAGATACAAATCTTTAAATTCATAAACTTGTTCTCCAACAACATCTGCATCAGTCTGAATACGCGGTTCAAAACTCACTTTCATAACACCAACATTTAAAGCACTGACAAGAACCATATAAAATGTTTTACCTTCCATGGTCTCACATTGAAGTACAACTCTCTCATTTTCTATAAAAAGATTAAGACGCTTTTTAAGTGATGGAAAATTTACAGGATAAAATTTTCCTGGAATATGTACTGCTTTAAGCACTTTCATATTCATCGGTATATGATAACGATGATAATCTTTTGGAGAGAGATAAAAGTTAATAAAATCTCCATCATGAACACTTCTTTTCTCTTCATCACTAAAATTTTGACCTAAAAACTCATCTGTTTTATAACGCATACCTTTTATTTGCAAAGCATAGTCATTTATTAGAGTTCCACATTCAGATATAAGCGAATCGCAAGGAGAAATGAAGTCCGCTGCGTTTAGAGAGTAGTGTCTTGGCTCTTTAAGGTGTCTTGTAAAAAGAGCATTTAAACTTTTATAAGTCTCTGGCGAATGAAATTCACTCATATCAAGTCCCATAAGACCTACATAGCTTTTATTTACTATATTTTGAAACCAATGTGGAAACTCTTTTGAAGCAAATTTTCCAAATGTTTGTGATATTGCTGATGTTATATGTCGTCTTTTCAAAATGCAACCTTGAGTATAAATAATAATCGTAATTTTAGCCCATTTTACTTAAACTTTCAATTTTATCTATTTATAAAAATTTTATTATTTTTTCGATATAATAAAAAACAAATAAAAACTATAAGTTGTACAAATGTTTCACAATGAAATTTCAAAGTTAGTTGCACTATGTGTTTTGAGTATAACCACATGTATGTATGCGGGCAACTTATCTTTATCTCCACAACAAATTACAAAAAGACTACATCTAATTCCTGCATCAAAAGCAATAATACAGTGGGAAAGAGTTTTTAAATCTAAACAAAAACTTAAAAAATATAAAATTAACACATTAAATAAAGAGCAGAAGGTTCAACTCAAAGAGTACCTCCTTAATCATGCCATAGATTCGGACCAACCAACAGTAGCAGGAGTTTAAAATTGAAGAAAATTCTATTAACCCTTTGTGTAGTGACACTTTCTTTATCAGCAAACACAAAAAACGACAATACAGTTCTTTTAAAATCTTTAATGAAAGAGGTGAAAACACTTAAACAAGAGGTAGTTTCCCTTAAAAAATCTAAAACACAATATAATCAAAGTATTGATGATATATATGAAAATATAGACAGGGTTGAAGCAGAGGGTTTTCAAAACAAAATTAATTTTGGACTTGGCTTTAAAACCAACCTTGATAACTTTACAAAAACCTATGCAGATGGACATAAAGTTTTTAACAATAATATCTGGAGCAATAAACTAATGCTCAATATGAAAGCTAATATCACTGATAACATGAACTTTTATGGAAGACTCTCAATGTATAAATACTGGGGAAGTAGCTATATTCACCCTTACACTTATTACGATAACATGCAAGGACGTGTTCCATCTGACAGTAGTCTTTATGTAGAAAGAGCTTATATTAACTGGTTTTTATTTAAAGATTCTCTTTTACCTATAGCTTTTACAATTGGACGACAACCTAGCTCAGATGGACCAAGCAATCAATTCAAAGACAATACAAAACGAAAGGGAACATACTCAGCACTATTATATGATGGAGCTGCTGATGGTATTGTATTCACTGCTAATATTTCTAAACTCATCAAGCTTCCAAAAAGTTATTTACGTTTTGGGTATGCAAAAGGTTTTGGGTATAGTCAAACTATTCCTAATGTGAGCAACGCTTTTATAGGTGCATCTAATAATGATATAAAAGACACTAATATTGCAGGTTTCTTTTTAGATACTACTGTACCAAATGTTCAAAATTCCTTTATTCAGGTAAGCTATTCCAAGATGCTAGACATAGTTGCAAATCCACTTGATAAAAACAGCTCTCAAAATAAAAATATAGGAGATGTTGATCTCTATGGAGCCATGGTTCAATTTACCAATATTAATAATACTCACCTAGATCTTTTTGCACAGTATGGATACTCTCACGCAAAACCAAATAAAAATAGTTATATAGACAATGGCGTCAATTATGGAGGGTTGTTAGGAGATACAAGTGATACTACAACAAAAGATGGTCATTCATTTTGGCTTGGTTCACGCTATGGCTTTGGAAAAAAACAAAAATACAAGTTTGGACTTGAATATAATCAAGGAAGTAAAAATTGGATTAATCTCACACAGGGTTCTTTTGACATCTATAATAAACTTGCAACACGTGGAAATGCAATTGAAACATACATGATGTATGTTATCAATAGATATGCTAATCTTCGCATTGGTTATGTAAATATAGACTATAAATATACACGTAGTGGTTGGTTCGTAGGAAAGAGTAGAAAGATTAGTAACTCCATGGACAATGCCCAGAACATTGTAGATAACTTAAAATCTGTTTACCTAAAAATGAGCGTACATTTCTAAAAAATGAAAAGAATATTAAACAATCTAAAGTTTGCAGTTAAAATAAACATTGCGACAATTATCTCTGTTATAGCCATGGTTGTTTTAAGTTTTGGTATTTATTTTGCTAGTGCTACAATAACTGAAACAACAACTGCTAATGCTAAAACTATAGCTTTTATAAATCAATTAACATATAAAATGCAAACTCATCTGGATGAAATAGATTACTTAACTATTCAAAACGCAATCAAAAAAAATCATAACTACAAGCAATATAGTGATGTACTATATAAGCAACTCTCAAGCGATTTAAATAAATTAAAAAATAACAAAAGTCTTCGCATAGATAAGCAAGCACAAAAAATCATTTATAATATTAGTCAAAGGTTTGCTGGTTACAAACTTATTGCAAATGAATTACGTAATAATGTTCAAGAAAATAGCGAAGATGGTCTATACTCAATTTTAGCACTCTCTTCAGCAAGTAAAAAAATATCTCAAGAGCTAGAAGAACTCAACAAAAAAATTTTACAAATTTCACAAAATGATATTCAAATATTTCGTGCTAAGCTATCTCGCATGAAAATTACAATGCTTCTTTTCTTATTATCAATCGCTGCTTTTTTACTATATATCAATAAATCAATTACAGATTCTATTTTACAAAGAATGGATCAGCTTAAAGAAGAAATACTCTCCTTTTTTGATTTACTATCTCAAAAAAGAGATACTGTAGAGCATATGAATATAAATGGGAATGATGAAATAGCTGAAATTATAAAAATCATCGACAATAACATATATATAGCGAAAAAAATTGTCGAAGATGAAAGGAATCAAACAAAACTTATAGAACAAAGGGTTCAAAAAGGATTAAAAGAGATTACTGCACTCAACAATGAAATAGAAGCAACACAAAGAGAAGTAGTTTTTACAATGGGAGCAATTGCAGAAGAACGCTCCAAAGAAACGGGTCAGCATGTTCAAAGAGTTGCAGAATATTCCCTTGTTTTAGCCCGTTTATATGGTCTCTCTTTAGAAGAATCTATTTTGATAAAAAATGCCTCACCAATGCATGATATAGGTAAAATAGGCATCCCTGATGCTATATTAAATAAACCTGGAAAATTTACAGATGAAGAGTTCGAAATCATAAAAGCTCACTCTGAAATAGGTTATAAAATGCTTAAACATTCCACAAAATCTATTTTAAAAGCTGCCGCAATCTTAGCATACCAACATCATGAAAGATGGGATGGAACAGGATATCCTCAAGGTCTTAAAGGAGAAGATATTCATATTTATGGTCGTATTACTGCTATTGCTGATGTTTTTGATGCTCTAGGTAGTGAAAGAGTCTATAAAAAAGCTTGGACATTAGATAAAATACTTCAACTTTTCCAAGAAGAACGCGGAAAACAATTTGACCCTCTTCTTGTAGATTTATTTCTTAATAATCTAGAACATTTTTTGGCTGCTAAAGAAAATATTGAGTCAAATAGTGCCGAACCATCTTTATCTAAATATATAGAAAATTTTGAGAAAGTTCCAAATATATTAGAAGATTAAAAGTATTAATTTATCTTTCTTTTTGCTATCTCTTCTAATAAAACAGTTGCGTATGAACCCTTTGGAAGAGTAAAGTTTAGCTCATATTGTGCCTCAACTTGATTAAAACGCCCTTCTATATCTGTCGGGTAAATCCACGCATAGCGTCTTGCACCATCTGCGTTTATTTCATCGTCATAATCTTTTTCTATCACCCTTGCAAGTGTATTTGCATGTGTTGCTTTTTTCCCACACAGAAGCCCTGTTACACTAATATTACGCTCATTAAAGCGTTTTATATCCTCTTCTTCACCACCAAATTCAAACAATCTTCCATGAGGATAATGTTCCATAATATCGCCATCAATAAGTTTAAAAGGATGCTCTTGCTTTTTCATCTTTTTAAGTTCATTATTTGGCAAATTTAAAAGTGTTTCAAGTTCACTCTCTTCAAAACTAGCTACAAGAGAATTTATCTCGAGTCTTCGAGAGAGCCAAAGATTAAACAGATGTGACTGATAGGCGTTTATAAGAAGTTTTTTTACCCGTGGATTTCGCTCACGAGCCTCGCCTTTTGCAAGTTTTTCTCCAAGTATATGGTTGTCTCCATCATTTCCAAAACGCTGATAACCAAAAAAGTTTGGCATACCCTGCTTATCAATATTTTTAAGTGCTTCATCTATTTTTATAGCACTTGTAGGATTTACCTTTTTGAGTTTAATATAAAAACGGTTTCCTTTAAGGTGTCCTATTCTTATTTTATTGTTATGGTATGTTTTTGAGATTATTTTGATAGCCTCATGGTTAAACCCTTCCATAGCTTCTTCATACTTTTTATGTAGAGAGATATACTGCTTTGTCATAGCATGTTTATCTTTCAGACCAGCGTAACCTATCTCTCTGTTCTTTATGCCCAAATATCTTGCAATCTGTCCTATCATCTCATTTGTAGAGAGGTTCTTTTTTCTAACAAAAAGAATGAGATGTTCACCCTCTCCCGAGAATTCGTACAGGGGTATCTCTTCTACTACGAAATCTCGCGGTGTCTGCCTGAAATGAAAATCAATGCTTGCGTGTCCAAGCGAATAAAATCTATCCATTATATTTTTTCCTAATTTTAAAAATGATGTGCTTTACATCTGTTTACATACTTTTTACGCGCTGCGTTTGCAAAAATAGTAAGTTTTGTTCTACTTTGAGCAGCTCGTCTAATAACTGCCTTTTTATTTCGTTTGTCAAATGCAACAAGCATCTCATACTCTTCCCCACTACAGCCTATATTTTTGGGGATATTCACTCTAAACTCAATTCCTATTTTATTTAGTGATGTAATTTTATCTAAATCACTATATAAACCATCTGAGATGTCCATGCCAGCCTTGAGATAGCGTATTGTATTTGCTATAAATTTCTCTCGTAAATTTATATCTATAAATTTTGACTTTCTATGAATTTTACCACCATTGAGCAATTTTTTTAACTCTTTGGCAGAATTTCCAAGCGTTCCAGTATAGGCAAGTAAATAATTTTCTCGTACTTTTGAGCGTAAAAGTACCTTTTTTACACTTGATATAATCGTCACGCTTATATCTAATTTTGTATTACTGATCGTATCTCCACCAATAATATCAATATTATATTTTTTTGCAATAAAGAGAAAACCAGCAGCCAAATCACTCATCTCTTTTTTGCTCATACTTTTTGGCATTGCAACACTTAGCAACGCATATTTCGGTATTGCATTCATGGCAATAGCATCTGAAATATTTACAAGCATAGCTTTTTTTGCAATCTCAAAACAACTCATCCAACTGCGTTTAAAGTGCACATTTTCAAAAAAGGCATCTTTAGAATAGACCATACTATCTATGCATGCACCATCATCACCAATATGTTTACTGTTAAATTGTGATATAAAATAATTTTCTAAATTCAAATAAACTTCTTTTTGTTAAGCAGATATTAATTACTGTCGATATAAAATAACAAGTTATTATAACATTATTAGGAAAATTACATATGAAGCACTCTATTAAAGATATTTTTAAAAACTTAAGTACATATCTTTTTTTTGTATTTTTTGTTGCATTTTTAGCTCTTATGCTTGTGTTGGAACAGCAACTCTCTTTTGACAAAATAGATACACTTAACAATGATAAAGCAATTATAAAAAAACTTGTAGAGCCTCATGAAACAGATATGGAGTTAGCACTCATACAATTTAATGCAAAAAGTACTGAATTACTACAAAATATTGATAAATTACAAACACTCTATAAATATAATATATTTGAAAAATTAATTCTTCAAAACAGTACAGAATATATGCAAGAGTTAAATAAACTCAATATTTTAATCAAAAAATTTAACAGCGCTACACACGAATACTATATACAAGAAGATAATAGTAAAATAAAAGAGAGCACAAAAAAAGAACATCTTCGCGCATTTAAAGCTCTAAACGAACAGTTAAATAATATGCTCTTTAAAGCGATGAAATACAATCAACAAAAATTTGAACTTATAAAATATTTAGTTGCTGCTGCATTTTTTCTTATTTTTCTTGCTACATTCTGGTATAGAAAAGCACTCAAATCCATTTATGAAGATATTAATTACCTGTTTCAATTAGATAAAACAAAGGCTGGTTATAACATTTATTCAATAGAAGCAGATGCAATAGCACTGAGAATGAATAGAAAAAATCAAGTGGAAGATAATCCTCATCTTATTGACCCAGTAACAGATATCAATAATTACAAAGGTCTTCTGCACTCTTATTCTCATAAAAAATCTCTAAAAGATAGTAATTTTACTTCAGTAACACTTTTAGAAATAGATAACTTCTCAAAATCCAAGCGTGTATTTACTCAAGAAATAGCGCAAGCAATGCTAAAAAAAGTTGCTTATACAATCTCATTGCATGAACAGCCGGCTGATGTTATTGCAAGAACTGATTACAATCAATTTACACTGGTACTTTCTCGACCAACAAAAGAGCAAGCATTTAAAGAGATTGACTTAATTCGGGAAAGTATTTCAGAGTTAAAATTCAACATTCCCAACTATGGACCTACACAAATAACTGTTTCAGGAGCTTTTGTAATCAAGCCAAACAACAGTTCTATAGAAGAAGCACTCAAACAGGCAAATGAAATACTTGAATATGCAAAAAGTATAGGTAAAAACAAAATTTTACAACTAAGAGATTTAGCACAAAGAGAGATATAATATAAGTTTCTTATATATGTCTCAATTTGTAACACCCACAAACTTCCATTAAATATCCTCAACATTTAATCTTATATAAGACTATTCACGATATAATCAAAATTATTTTAGTTCTATAATTGAAGGAAAGTTAATGAGTATTCCTATTTATACTTACGATGCAATCGTTGTTGGTGCGGGTCTTGCAGGGTGTGCAGCAGCTAGAGAGTTGCAAACTGCAGGAAAAAAAGTTGCTGTAATTACAAAATTACATCCACTTAGAAGTCATTCAGGTGCTGCGCAAGGTGGTATTAATGCTGCGTTTAGTGATGAAGACAGTGTTGAGCTTCATGAATTTGATACAGTAAAAGGGTCTGATTATTTAGCAGATCAAGATGCTGTTGAATTTATGTGTAAAAATGCTCCGGAGACAATTCGTTGGGCCGAGAGAATGGGAGCTGCGTTTAGCAGAAAACCTGATGGTACTATCGCGCAGCGTCCATTTGGTGGGCAGTCATCTCCTCGTGCATGTTATGCAAAAGACAGAACAGGTTTAACACTTCTTCAAACAGTTTACGAACAAGCATTCCGTGCAGGCGTAAAGTTTTGGGATGAATGGTATGCTGCTGATATTATCTACAAAGATGGAAAAGTGTCAGGTGTTGTTGCATTTAATATTCGTGATATGCAAATGGCTATTTTCAATGCTAAAAGTGTAATGTTTGCAACTGGCGGTTATGCTCGTGCGTATAAAATCAACTCAAATGCTCATGCAAATACAGGTGATGGTTTAAGTATAGTAGCGCGTCATGGTCTTCCATTAGAAGATATGGAATTTGTACAGTTCCATCCATCAGGTCTTTCTGGAAATGGCGTTTTAATTTCTGAAGCTGCTCGTGGTGAAGGTGGACGACTTTTTAACTCTAAAGGTGAGCGTTTTATGGAAAAATATGCACCAAACGCACTTGAACTAGCTTCTCGTGATGTTGTTGCGCGTGCTATTTTAAATGAAATTAGAGAAGGTCGTGGTGTCGGCCCAAGAAAAGATGCTGTTTTCTTAGATGTAACACATCTTGGCAAAGATTTGATTATGTCAAGACTCCCTGAACTTCGTGAACTTGCTATCACTTTCTTAGGTCTGGATATGATTGAAGAACCTATCTTGATTTCTGCTACAGCTCACTACTCTATGGGTGGTATTCCAGTTGACATTGATGGTCATGCCCGTAAAAACAACAGTGAACTTGTAGAAGGTTTTTATGCTGCTGGTGAGTGTTCATGTGTATCAGTGCATGGTGCAAACCGTTTAGGTGCAAACTCTGTACTTGAAGCAATTCTTTTTGGTCGTTTTGTTGGTAAGACAATGGTAAAAGACATTGATGGTATTGAATTACGCCCAGCAAATGAAGAAGATGCACAAACTGCACTTAGTGAAATAGACTTTTTACTTAATAACAATGGAAATGAAAGTATTCCAGCTCTTCGTGAAGAGTTACAACAATGTATGACTGCAAATGCAGGTGCATTTAGAACAAAAGAGACTCTACAAATTGCTATTGACACTATAAAAGAACTTAGACAAAGATTTCAAAATGTTCGAGTAAAAGACAAATCAAAAGTATTTAATACAGAGTTACAAGAAGCTATTGAATTTGGTCATATGCTTGACTATTCACTCTTTATTGTTGATAGTGCTATTGCTAGAAAAGAAAGCCGTGGTGCTCACTATAGAGAAGACTTTCAAAAACGAGATGATGAAAACTTCTTGCAACATACAATGGCGTATATGGACAATGAAGGCAATATTAAACTTGACTACATGGATGTTGTTCTTGGCAAACATGAACTACAAGAAAGACATTACTAAGGATAACTTATGAGTACAGAACATAAAATAACTACACAACAAGTAAACTTCAAAGTATTTCGTTTTAATGCAGATGAAGATTACCTTCCATATTATGAAGACTATAATATGGAAGTTACATCTGAAGAAGTTGTACTTGATATATTAAATAGAATTAAATGGGATCACGACGGAAGTTTTTCATATAGAAGATCTTGTCGTCATGGTATCTGTGGTGCTTGTGCCATTAAAGTCAATGGACGATCAACTCTTGCATGTAAAGAGAGTATGAATGATATGGTAGATCTTTTTGGAAGTGAACTTGTTATTGAACCTCTTAGCAAGAAAAGAGCTATTAAAGATATGATAATTGACAAAGCTGACTTTTGGGAAAAACATGCCGCTGTTACACCATATTTAGTTGCTGATATTGATGAAAATCCAGAATCAGAAAATCTTGTATCGCCAGAAGATGCAGACAAACTTGATGAGGCAGACCTTTGTATTCAATGTGGTGCATGTCACTATGCTTGTCCTGTCGTTGAAATTAATGAAGACTTTTTCGGACCTGCTGCGTTTGCTGCTGCATACCGTTTTGGTGCAGATGTTCGTGACAGTGCAGACTCAAGGCTTGCTGATGTAAATGAAGAAAAACAGGGTGTTTGGGATTGTGTAAAATGTTTTGAATGTGCTGAAGCATGTCCAAAAGACATTAATCCTATCGCTAAAATCACTAAACTTCACCAAATGGCTTTCCAAGAAGGTATTGCTAAAAATAATGTTGCAGTACGTCATGCAGTCGGATTCAAAAAATCTATTGCCAAAAATGGTGTACTTGATGAAGGTGGTTTAGTCCTCTACTCTGAGGGTCCATCAATAATAAAACATATTCCAGTCGCACTAAGAATGTTTTCTAAAGGAAAAATTGTTCCACCATGGGGCATTACTAAATCAGACAATCTTGATGAAATTAAAAAACTTGTAAAATCATCATCAACTGCAAAGTTCTAGGAGTTTATAAATGAAAAAATTAAAATACGCACTTTTTACTGGATGTACTGCAAAACAGAGTACTCCAGAACAGATGATGTCAACTTTGGCAGTAGCTGAAAAACTTGGAATTGAGCTAGTAGAGCTTACCGAAGCTTCATGCTGTGGAGCATCTCACCTTCAAGATTATGATGAATTTTTATCTCTTGTTTTAAATGCTAGAAATATTGCCTATGCAGAGCAAAAAGGTCTGACAATGGTTACTATATGTAATACTTGTCAACTCAATACTGCCATGACAAAACATAGACTTGATAATGATGAAGCATTAAAAGCAAAAGTGAATGAAAAACTTGCCGAAGTTGGTTTAGAGTATAAAGGTACTTCTGCTATTACACACTTTTTATACGCTATTATTGACGACTTTGGTCTTGATAAAATCAAAGAGATGGTTGTAACACCACTCAGCCAGTTTAATATTGCTCCTTTTTATGGATGTCACAATATTCGCCCTTCTGAGCTCCAAAATGAGACACACAACTCAAAAGAAAATCCATATAACCCTACTTCATTAGATGACTTAATCATCGCGTGTGGTGGAAAGAATGTTGATTATGAAGAAAAAAATAAGTGTTGTGGTTTCCATGTTGAACTTCAAGCTCCTCATACAGCAGCAGTTTTGACTGGTAATGCAATTGCTGGAGCAATGGATGGAGATGCAGATATGATGGTAACACCATGTCCATTATGTCACCTCAAACTTGATACTCAAACAGCCCATGCAAGTGAAGCTATTGGTCGTGATGTAGAACTTCCTGTACTACATATGCAACAAATGGTAGGATTGGCACTTGGATGTTCTCCTGCAGAGCTTGGTTTGAACCATCACTTAGCAAAAGTAGATTTCGTTTAATCATAACCTTTTCAATTTCATCTCTTTTTGAGATGAAATATCTTCTCTAAAAAATCACTGGAATTATAAATGTCAAACACAATAGAAATAATCTCATGGAATGTCAATGGAATACGCGCTGTAGCAAACAAAGAAGCACTTAAATGGGTAGATGAAAGAGATACAGACATCTTATGTCTACAAGAGATAAAAGCTCAAAAAGAGCAGATACCATCAAAACTATTTGACAAAGAATTTCAAGAGATTCTAATCAACTCAGCAGAGAAAAAAGGGTATAGCGGAACAGCTACTTTTAGTGCAATTAAAAGTGATTTTCACTCTACATGCCCCGAAATTGACTTCACCCATGAGGGACGTATTATAGAGACACACTACGGTGATATTGTACTCTTTAATGTCTATTTTCCAAATGGACAAAGAGATGAAGAACGTCTTGCTCATAAAATGAAATTTTACGATGATTTTTTAGCACACTGTGAACGTCTACGAGAAGAGGGAAAAAGTATCATCATCTGTGGTGATGTAAATACTGCTCATAAAGAGATTGACCTTAAAAATCCAAAAGCAAATGCAAAAACCTCAGGATTTTTACCAATTGAGAGGGAATGGATAGACAAATTTTTAGATCACGGATATATTGATACATTTCGTTATGTTCATGGCGATGAAATAGATAAATATTCTTGGTGGTCATACCGTGCAAATGCAAGGGTAAAAAATGTAGGCTGGAGAATTGATTACTTTTTCATCTCTGAAGATTTGGCAGAGAACCTTGAAGATGCTTTCATACTTGATTACATTACAGGCTCTGACCATTGCCCCGTAGGCATTAAAATAGCTATATAGGAGACTCTATTTGGCTTTTGGACGAAATGCCTTTATAACTTCTATATTAGTTTCCAAATATGGACCTTCTATTAAGTCTATACAGTAAGGAACAGCAGGAAATACAGCATCGAGACATTCACGAATGGACTTTGGTTTTCCAGGAAGATTAATTATAAGAGATTTACCTCTTATGCCCGCTGTTTGACGTGAAAGAATTGCCGTTGGTACATACTGCAGGCTTACCTGACGCATAAGCTCACCAAAACCTGGCATCATCTTTTGACATACATTCTCAGTAGCTTCTGGTGTCACATCACGAAGTGCAGGACCCGTCCCACCTGTAGTAACCACAAGACAACATCCAGCCTCATCACAAAGCTCTTTCATCGTAGCTTCTATTTGTTCTTGTTCATCTGGAATACATCTATAAACTATTTCAAAATCACTTTTTAAGTAATCTTTCATTGTATCTTGAATTGCAACACCACTAATATCTTCATAAATACCTTTACTTGCTCTATCGCTTGCTGTTATTACGCCTATTTTTATTTCACTCATATTCATTATTCCTTTTCATAATTCTATATTTTTTATTTTTTGTAAAAGCACTCTGAAGAGTAGTCTTTTTATATGTAAAACGCAGAGGCTCAGACCAAAGGGAGGATTTGCCCTCGAAGTTTTACAACTAAAAAGACGGAGTCTATCTTAAGAGAGTTGCAAAAAGTGATTTGCCCTTTTTATGTAAGTTAGTGTTGCCACATCAAAAAAGAACTCTCTCGCTGCGTTTACATCTATTATCTTATCGTTACCACCAAGATAAACCTCAATAATAACACCCTGATTTACTATTTTTTGTAACGCATCCCTACTCCATTCATAATATAGTAGCTCATTTAATTCATCTAAACTACCCTCAATTAGCTCCACTTCTTGCACTTCATACGGAAGAAAACATGACTCAATAAACTCTCTTATATAAGTATCACTACTGCGTTTAAAAGAGAGTGTCTGTAATCTTTTAAATTTAATATCCCTGCTTTGAAAAAAAGCAGGAGAAAAAAGTTGTAATCTATCAACTCTTTTACCATCTTTTAGAGCGTCTTGCACATACTCAAATGCTTTTATAGCACCATAAGAAAAACCACTGACACTAAAGTCACTCTTGCTCATAAAGTCATTAAAAAATATGGCATCATTTTGTAGAGAAAACCCGCTAAAAAATTTCATCTAAATACTTCTTTACCTCATTTTTACTGATACTTTCACGCTCATATAAAACCTCTTCTACTTTTGCCACTAAGCCCTGCATAGAGAGAAGTAAATCTTTTGTCTCCTTATAGAGACGTTCTAAAATCAACTCCTGCTCTCCCTCAGGTGGTAATAAAGTAGATGCCATTCCATACTCATTACACATTTTCACTACTATATCTTTTGCTTGAAGCAGATCTTCTCTTGCATTATTTGAATGCTCAGAATATTTTATATCACACGATGCCATACCCGATAAAAACATACGTACACGAGACTCAAGTTCTTGCTTAATAAAAGGTTCATCCGTCTGTGGTGTCAAATTTTCATTAGATAACATCAGCTTTTCAAATGGTAAATCATAGTAAGTTGCCACTAAAACTTTTCCTGCCTGATAAGTAACACGAAAAGCCTTTTGCTGCTCACTTAACATCTGAAGCTTTTTCTTTCCAAACATTACTTTGTCTTTTACCTGATAAAAATGCTCTAAAGTAACATGAAAATCATTTTGACGCAGTGCTAAAAGTGCTGCTTCATTGACAAGTGCCGCTAATGCTGCCCCGTTAAAACCAACTGTCATATTTGCAACAACCTGAACATCTAACTCATGAGGAACTTTATCTAAATATTTTAGTAAAATTGACTCACGCTCTTTTTTTGTCGGTAACTCCACAAAAATACGCCTATCAAATCGTCCTGCACGTAATAGTGCAGAATCTAAAACATCTATTTTATTTGTAGCTGCTACGACAATAACACCTGTTGAGCCTTCAAATCCATCCATCTCAGTTAGTAGCTGATTAAGAGTGGCTTCTCGCTCATCATTTCTATTGCCATCGCGTTTTTTACCAACAGCGTCAATTTCATCAATAAAGATGATAGAGGGTGCATTTTTTTTCGCAGCTAAAAAAAGTTCATGTACCCGTTTTGCACCCATTCCAACATAAATTTGAACAAATGAAGCACCACTTTGGTAGTAAAATGGAACCTCTGCTTCATGTGCTACTGCTTTAGCTATCATCGTTTTACCAACACCAGGAGGACCTACAAGAAGAACACCCTTTGGCATACGTGCCCCAAAACTTTTGTAGCGCTTCGGATTTTTCATAAAGTCAATAATCTCTTCAAGCTCAATTTTAACATCACTAATACCGCCAATATCTGCAAAGCTCACATCACTTTTTATGGCTTCGATTATGGAGGAGTTTTCGGACGTTAACGCTGATGATGTAGCACTATTTTGCGATTGGACTTCACCACCAAACTGAAAATTTCTTTTTTGAAAATAACGAAAAAGTAAAGAGCCAAGCCCTAAAAAAACCACAAACAAGAGTATATAGATTAATATATTTGCTTCTGTGCCTACTGTCACTTTATAATCAACAAACATTTTAGGAGTTACTTGAGATGAAGGAATTCTATAGTACCCCGTATCTGTTTTTAAAAATACATACTGTTTTGTTACCACTATCTTTTTGACACTCTTATCCTGTAAGAGTTGATTTGCTTGAGAGAGTGATATTGGCTGAGAATTATCTCTAAAAATTGCAAAAAGCACAAGCGCAATGATAATAAGCGCAGAAACATAAAGTGCTATACGATTTGTTTTAGACTCTAGCATAATTAAAATCCTTTTTCACCTCATAATTTTCAATATTTAGCCAATTGCCGACTAAATCCTCTTTAGATTCTACAACTATTTTGTTAAAGTGTTGGTCAAGCCCATGATAGAGCCCCTCTTTATATGACTCTATCAATACATCTAAACTACCATTATATGCCTCTCTAAACGCAAGATTTTTTGCATAAATCAAATCTTGTAATTCATGAAGTCTTGCTTTTGCAACTTTTCCATTTACCTCTGGTTTCATCACAGCTGATGGTGTGCCATCACGTTTTGAATAAGTAAAAGCATGAATATGCGTCAAAGGTAACTCCGCTGCGTTTAGCATAGCTTCTCTCCAAAGCTCTTCACTCTCTCCTGGATGCCCAGTAATAAAATCAGTCCCTATTGCATAGCCCTTATCTGCTAAAAACTCAAAAAGTTCTCTGTCATGTTTGTAAACATTGCGTCTGTTCATAAGTTTAAGCATTTTTGGTGAAGTATGTTGCAGAGCAATATGCATATGCTTCTCCATCCACGGCTCATCCAAAATCTCTTTAAACTCATCACCTATTTGAATAGGTTCAACGCTTCCAAGACGAATTCTTCGTACACCTCTGATTTGAGACATTCTTTTCATAAGTTTTGCAAGCGAAGTTCTTCTGTCTTGTCCGTAGCTTCCTACATTTGTACCAGTAAGTATAAATTCTCCAAATCCATTGCTTGCAAGTCTAGTTATCTGTTCCAAAATTCGTGACTCATCCATACTTCTTGCATCTCCACGAACATAAGGAATAATACAGTAAGAACAGCGAAAATTGCATCCCTCTTGAATTTTTATAAATGCCCTACTCTTTCCAATGAACTCATCTACCACCATATCATCTACATGATTTAAGTCACCTGGCTCGTAAAAAGGCTGCTCTTTTTTAAGTAATATATCGATTTTCTGCTTTTCACTCTGTCCAAAAACACCATGAATTCGATTCTCTTTTAAAAGTGACTCTCCTTTAGTATGCGCACCACATCCTGTTAAAAAGAGCTTTGCATCACCATTATGTTTTTCAACTTGTGAAATGTAAGAACGCACATGTGTATCTGCACCGTTTGTAACGGTACATGAATTTATAACAATCACATCTGCTTCATCTTCATTTTCTGTTATGTCATACTCTTTGAGCGAACTCATCATAACTTGTGAATCATAAAGATTTGTACGACAACCAAATGTTTTAAAGTAAACTTTTTTTTTCATTTTATACCAACTCGTGATTATGTTCTATTGCATCTTCATTATGCATAGAGACATTTAGTTTTTGTGTAGGGTAAGCTATGGTAATGTCATCTTCTGCATTAAAAGCATCAACAATATCAGCCGATATAACACTTCTCAATGTTAAAGTACCATACGCATTTGTTAAATACCAAGCCTCAATATCAAGACCATTTGGCGCAATAAATGAGTAAATTCTTGGCTCAACATTTGTATTTTTTAGACTATAATTTTGTCGTAATTTATTTAACTGTTTTCTTGTAATATCAGTATACCCTTTAGAGTATTTTTTAGTAATCTCTTTGACCAAATGCATTGCTTTTTTATGATTTGAGTCAAAGGTTATGGTAATTTTAATTCCATCCCAGACTGTTTTTAAAGAGTTATGTGTATAGTTTGCTATCATTTTTGTAAAAATATAATTATTAGGAATAAAAATAATTCTACCAGCACGACGATTTTGCATAATTGAAGTAAGCGTAATATCTTCGAGTATTGTTATGCGCAGCAGTGAAATATCTAATACATCTCCTACATATTTCATACCATCTAGGTCCACACGGATTCTATCTCCAACATGAATACTACCACCAAAAACAATTACAAGCCAACCAAGCAGACTCATAAACCAATCTTTCATGGCAATGGCGATACCTGCTGAAGCAAATCCTAAAATAGTTACAATGTAACTTACATTCTCAATATAGTTGAAAAAAAGCACCAATATAATAATTGTAAAGTTGGCAAAAGTAATAATTTTATTTGCCATATAAAAGCGTTCATTATCTGTAATATATTTCTTTACTATCAATTTAAGAAGAAAAAAGATTAGAAAGATGAAAAATACAATAATAGTAATTTTGATGAGACCATATATTTGTCTTTTAATACTTTTATGGATATTTACCTCGGCAACATCTAATCTTTTTTGATAAACATTCATAGTTACATTCATAGTATCTAGAGCTCTTCTAAACATCTCTAACTGTAATTTTTGTCTTTTTATATCTTTTTTGTAATCATGAACTGTATCTATTATTGCTAAGTGGTTATATATTCTAAGCTGCGTTTGCAATGTTTTAATAAGATTTTGGAGTGCCTCTTTTTTCTTTTTATACTCTTCAAAATTCGCATCAAAAGTTTTAATAAGAGAATAACCTCCTAAAATATCAAAAGGATTACTGATTTCAGGAATTTTTTCTATATTTGGAGGTGTTATAAGCTCTGAAAATGGAGCAAGTGCAAAATCTCCCTTTAAATTATCCACCTGTGTAGCTAAAATCTTTTGCTTATCAATAAGTGCATTGAGTTCTGATTTATCACTTGCATTTTTTGCATGTTTAGAGAGGTATTTTATTCTCTTCTTGATTTTATCAAGATTATTTTTTACATCAACTGCAGTCAAATAAGAAGCATAACTTTTTATCCACATATTTTCATCTGAAATCTGCATTTTTAAAGTTTTAAGAGTATCTCTGTCTTTTTTTATTTTTGCATATTTTTGAGACTCTTGTTTTGCCTTTATTAGTAAAACTTCTTCATTTGTAAGATTACTATCTACACTACTATTAGTCTCAACATTCGCATATAAAGTTTGTAAAAAAAGAAGAATTAAAATAAAAAATTTCAACTGCATTAAGAAGCCTTAAAAGTTTTGAGTACATCCAAAATTAGATGTTTATCCACTGCATCAGTTATTTTCACACCGCCAAGATGATGTGGAATAATAAAGGTCACACTTGCATCTAAACTTTTTTTATCAAGATAAAATGTTTCATAAAAAGCTTCTACATCTTCAATAACATAATCTGTCGGCAAGCTATATTTTTGTAAAAGCTTTTCAACCCTCTGTGCTTCATCTTCATCCATCAGACCCATAGCTACTGCCGTTTTGTTTGCCATTACCATTCCAATAGCTACAGCTTCACCATGCAAATATCGCTTATACTGCGTTTGACTCTCAATAACATGACCAAAAGTATGTCCATAATTAAGTGCTGCTCGTAAACCTCTCTCTTTTTCATCTTTTGCAACAACGCCAGCTTTTGTCTCTACTGCCTGCTTAATAGCCTCTTGTAGAACAATTTTATCATTTAAATCAGCATGCTCTAAAAATTCAAAAAAATCTTTGTTAAAAGTAACTGCCATTTTTACTATTTCAGCAACGCCTGCTGCAAACTCTCTTTTTGGTAATGTTTCTAAAAAAATGGGGTCAATATATACGGCTTGGGGTTGATGAAATGCACCTATAAGATTTTTTCCATATCTATTGTTCATGCCAGTTTTACCACCAACACTTGCATCAACCTGAGAGAGTAATGTTGTAGGAATCTGAATAAAATCAATTCCTCTTTGATAAATACTTGCAGCGTATCCAGTCATATCACCTATAACACCACCTCCAAACGCAATGAGTAGAGAACTACGGTTAAAACGGTGATTAAAAAGTGATTCTAAAATAGTGTCAATTGAAGCCTGATTCTTATACTCTTCTCCATCAGGAACCGTAATGATATAGAGCTCTTTAGCACTAATTTTTGATAAAAGATATGCTAAATGCAAACCAGCAACTTTCGGATTTGTTACAATCGCAACTTTTTTATGAAAATGCATCTTTGGCATTGCATCAATTGTTATATCATAAGAGTTATCTACTATCTGTTTTAAGGGAATATTTACTTGCATTATCTATCCAAAATTTAATATATTAGATAATACTTAATTTTTACTAAAAAATGGCTAAATTATATCTGTACAGGAATAAATATTTGAGTATACTCATCGAGTTTATGGTAGAGTTTTTCACTATCAGTTGAAAAAAGAGAAAAAATATGTCTTTGGGTCAATTTATTTGTAAAAGGTAAAATTTGTATAAAATTTTCTTTTCTCTTTAAGCGCCTAATAGGATTGTCACTTTCATTATAAATTTTAATTGATTTTGAAAAAATTGTTGAAAGATTGTTAAAATGTTCAATCACCTGTTCTCTATTTTCCTGATGTTCATTCATATAGTTATAAAGTTCTATATTAAGGTTTAACTGCTCTGAAATATCAAAAATTGTAGCAGAAATTTTTTCCAAGTCTCTGTTATCTGAAAGAATTAAAGAGACATCTTTTACTCCTGAGAGCGATTTTTTAGAAAGCTTAAGCACTGGCAGATGTACTTCATATAAAGAATTTCTTACATAATAATCAGCAAACATTTCACATGACACAATGACAAGACCGACATGATACCTACTCACATCATTCAAAAATGTACTACGAATATTTAGATTGTCATACTTAATATTTACAATAATATTAAAAGTTCTTAAACTTTTAATGTACTCTAAAATTTCAATATTACCCGGATTTACAACCTTAATAATCAAATCATGATTAAACTTTTCATGAACATATACAGCTTGATCAACAAGTTCAGTAATTGTTTCATGGTTTATAATATTCATATCAATATAGAGCATTAAATTAGTTCCAAATGGCTCTGGAAATTGTCCAAGTTCACGCTTAATTGCCCGGTAAACGGACTTTAAAACTGCAGGTTCACCAACGAGTAAAAGTGTATCGTTTGGCTGTATCATTCTTCTTCGTGAGGGCATCACAAGTTTTCTATCTCTATAAATAGCAACAATACGCCAGTTTTTCTGCTCAATCGCACCAATATGCCTGTAGACAAAAGAACTACCAAAAGGGACAAGAACTTCCATTATTTCACCCTCGCCCACACCTACATTTTGAGCGATTACAGGAACATTTGGAAGGTAATCCAACAGTCTCGAAGCCAATATCTCATTTGTATTTACTAAAACAACATTAGAAGCTTCACTCTTCATATTCCAAAAATTTAGTACAACAATACGCAACTGTTTTTTTACAGCGCGGATATTTTTAATGCTATTTTCAACATCTATCTGCGAATCCATCGCAATAATTACCTGTATAAACTCCATCTTAAGCAGATTAGAAAGTTTATATAGACTAGTAGGATCAAACTCGTAAAATTTAAATCTTGCTGGTGAAGCATTCTCAAACTCTTTGGCTTTTGTTTGTACTATATAATAAATATTTTCACTAGTGTGTGCCTGAATAACTCTGTTAATAAAATGTTCACCAACTGTTCCACTACTAATGATTAATATTTTTTTCATAATTACTTTCGCTTAATGAGTTTCACACCCATTTCAACATGATGTGTATATGGAAATTGATCAAAAAGTGCCATAGCTACAACATCATGCGTTTTAGATAAAATTTCTAAATCTCTTCCTAAAGTTTCAGGGTTGCAAGATATATAGAGTATATGCTCATATCTTGCACTAAAATTACAAGATGCCTCATCCATGCCACTTCGAGGAGGATCCACAAAAATGGAGTTAATATTGTAAGCTTTTATATCTATATCTTTCATTCGACGAAATTCGCGAACACCATCGAGTGCTCCAACAAACTCCTCAACACTCATACGAACAAACTCTATATTTTCTACACTGTTTAAAAGCATATTTTCTTTGGCTGCGTTTATGGAAGATTTAGAGATTTCAGTTGCAAGCACTTTATCAAAAATCGTTGCAAAAGGAATAGTGAAATTTCCTGCACCACAATAGAGTTCAAGTAGATCTCCTTGTGCATCTGCAAAATTTTCCATTGCCCACAAAACCATCTGCTCATTTACGCGAGGATTTGGCTGTGTAAAACTATTTTCAATATAGTTAAATTTATAGGCTCGGTTTTGAATATTTAGCGTCTCAGTAATATAATCCTGCCCTATGACAAGCTTCTGTTTTCTAGCACGACCTATAAGATAAATTCCAAGCTCCCCAGCTAACTCCTGTGCAAGTTTTTGCCACTCATTGTCTAGCTGTCTATGATAAAGAAGAGAGACTACAATCTCACCACTACTAGAACTTAAAAAATCAGCACCAAAAAGTTTATAACCCATCTCTTTTTTTTCTATACCCTCAAGGAGCTTTGGCATAAGCTTACTAATAAAATGATTTACCTGTGGACATTCATCAATAAAAACAACACCCTTATGCTCTTTATGGTTCATAGCATAGCGAATAACATCACCATCATGCCAAATCTTAAACTCGCTTCTTGCTCTGTAATGCTCATCTGGTGACTTGAAAACAGTAATATCGCCAGAAAAAAATGGTGCAAAACGCTCTTCATTAATCTCTAATTTTTTACTTAATTGTGCCTCATAACCACCTTCATAAACTCTACAAGCACCACACTCACCAAAATATTTACAATCCATATTTATTTACATTCCTTATTTAACTGAAGCAATCAAATTGCCTATAATGAGGTTCCAACCATCTATAAGTACAAAAACAAGTATCTTAAAGGGCAGAGAAATCATTACTGGCGGGAGCATCATCATACCCATAGACATCAAGATAGAAGCAACAACCATATCTATAACTAAAAATGGTAAAAAGAGTAAAAAACCTATCTCAAACGCAGTCTTTAATTCACTAATTAAAAAAGAGGGAATAACAATTGAGAGAGGAACATCAGCAACAGTTTTAGGATTTTTCATCTTTCTAATGCGCAAAAAGAGTGCTAAATCTTTCTCTCTAGTATTTCTAATCATAAAATTTTTAAAAGGCAATACCGTTTTCGTAAATGCTTCTTCATAGCCTATCTTTTTTTCAACATATGGTTGAATACCTTGATGATATGCCTTCGTACCAATAGGCTCCATCACGAAAAAAGTAAGTATCATCGCCAGCATTACAAGAATTTGTGTTGGTGGTACTTGTTGTGTTCCAAGTGCTTGACGTAAAAATCCAAGGACAATTATGAACCTTGTAAAAGTTGTCATCACAAGAACCATAGATGGTGCAAGTACAAGTAGTGTTAGAATTACTAAAACATTTAGTGATGAAACCAACTGCTCAGGGGTCTTTGGAGCAGAAAGATTCATATTTAAGGTAGGAATGACAGCATCTGCACCAAAGAGAGCTGCACTTAACACAAATAAAATAAAAAGAACTCTTATCATTTTGTTCCTGCTGTTTTATCTAAAATAGATTTACCAACTTTAGACTGCTCTTCATTTTTCTTTCCATAAAAATGTAACTCAACACGACGATTTTTTTCTCGACCTATTTTTGTTGCATTTGTTGCAATAGGATGATATTGAGAAAATCCAGTTGCACTTAATCTTTTTGGAGCAACACC
>Ga0256829_1000725_pt1 | contig 30572 bp, 25 predicted proteins | sample 131447metaG_FD_185979 | JGI IMG/M metagenome (GOLD analysis project Ga0256829, IMG submission 185979) | Hydrothermal vent microbial communities from Lau Basin, Pacific Ocean - 131-447 | ecosystem: Environmental > Aquatic > Marine > Hydrothermal vents | place: Pacific Ocean: Lau Basin | collected... | reverse complement strand
CTAAGCAGGCCGCACTGGAAATTTTGAAAGGATAGAAGGATTACATCAACTTTTTTACTCCTTTCACCGGCATAGGCCTGATTTGATGCAGGTCGAAAACGATGATTTCGTTCGTTCCTTTTTTCAGCCAAGGAGCCGGGCAATAAAGGCTGTGTTGCGGACCGATATTCCAGTATCTTCCCAGGTTGTGGCCGTTGACCCAAACCATTCCTTTTTGGTAGTTTGACATGTCAATATACGTGTCGGCCACACTGTCCAAATGAAAAGTTCCCTTGAAAAAAAGGCCGGGCCGGATATTATCTTTAGTAGCTTTCAGATTTTCCACATAACCAGAATCCATGGGAAGGCCGTAAACCTCCCAGTTCATCAGGGTCATACCATCGAGGGTAGCCCTTTGGGTGATCCCTTTTCGGTCAATGATCTGTGGTCCGTAATTGATATGTCCCATGGCTTCCACAAGGATTTCCAGTACGGGGTTTTTGACCTTTGTTTTGGGAAGGATTATGGAATTTTGCCCCAGCCGGCGGTCGATGGTACCGATGTATTTTCCGTTCAGAAAAACAGTGGCATAATCGTGCAGGTCGGTGAGTGTCAACTTGCCGCTTTTACGACCGATGAGAGTGGTTTTGTACAGCATAAAACCGTGATATTGGTGGTAATATTCAAAGGGTTTGGGCTGTACCGACCAGACCGGCGGGGGCAGATGTTTCCACACGGAAGTGAACACGTGCATTTTTATTTCAGGGATGGCCATTACGGGAACGGCTGCCGGCAAAGGCGGTATTTTCAATCCCGGTTTATACTTTTGAATGAGCCTGCGCAAAGCAAAAAATTCGGGTGTAGGCCTTCCCTGTTCATTGATGGGAGCACCATAATCGTAACTGGTAACCACAGGCATGTAATGTTTCCCGTTGGCATTGGCCCCGGCTGTAAAACCGAAATTGGTTCCACCATGGATGACGTAAAAGCTAAGGGAAAGTTTGTTTTTCAGCAAAAACCTGACTTCGCGGTACAAATCTGCTGTGTCTGCTTTGGCCCATTTTTCACCCCAGTGAGTCAGCCAACCGGTGTATGTTTCGCTGCTGAAAACCGGGACCCCCGGACGAAGTTTTCGGGCAAGGTTTATTGCAACAGGATATCCCCCCGGATCAAGACCTACGGCACATCCGGGCAAAGATCCTGCTTCGAGCATGTAAGGAGTTCCGCCGTCAGCGGTAAAAAACGGAATATTGATACCATTTTGCTTCCATAAACTTACCAGTTTTTTCAGATATTGCCGGTCGTTGCCGTAACTGCCATATTCGTTTTCTATTTGTAACAAAATGACAGGGCCTCCGTGTATAATCAGGTTTGGTTTGAGAATGCCTGCCAGCACGTGGATGTATCTTTTTACGGCCTGCATGTACCGGGCATCCGAACAACGCAGTTTAATATCGGGAATACTTAAAAGATAAGGCGGAATGCCCCCTAAATCCCATTCGGCACAAGCATAAGGCCCGGGACGTATGATAAGCCACATGCCTTCTTCTTTCACCAGCCGGATAAATTCAGCCAGATTATGGTTTCCTGTCTTAAAATCAAATTTTCCGGGTTGTGTTTCATGGTAATTCCAGAATACATAAGTGGTAATGGTATTGCAGCCCATGGCTTTGGCCATTTCGATGCGCTGTTTCCAGTATTTTTCGGGGATGCGGGCATAAGGCATCTCTCCGGCAATAATCTCGAAAGGTTTGTTATTCAATAAGAACTGTGAAGAGTCCAGTGAAAAGGTTTGGTTTTTTCGGGCAGCTTCTGTTTTTCGGGGTGTTATTTTACAAGCGGCAAGGAAAAGAAGCCCTATTAACACAAACGATATGGACAAATAACGTAAAAATATTTTCATGGCAATGAAAAAAGATTTTAGGTTTACCGGGATTTTTCTTTTTAACACATTATCTCAAAGGGGTAAACGACAGAATATAAGAGCATTAAAGTGATTGTTTGGCGGCTATGGTTTCGATTTCTACCAACACACCCAACGGCAGTTCTTTTACTGCAAACGCAGCCCTTGCCGGCTGGTTTTCGGGATAGTATTCACCGTAAACGGCATTCATGGCAGCAAAATTTTTCATGTCGCTGAGTAAACAGGTCGATTTGATTACATCTGAAAAAGTGTAACCGGCCTCTTTGAGAATAGCCTCAATATTTTTCATTACCTGTTCGGTTTGTTCGGTAATGCCGCCTTTCACTACTTTGCCGGTGTCAGGGTCAATGGCCACCTGGCCGGATATGAACAACATTCCGTTGGCTTCTACGGCCTGGCTGTATGGGCCTATGGCAGCCGGAGCCCGGGAGGATTGAATGATCTTTTTCATTTGTTTAAGGTTTTTTTTCCAAATTTAAGATAATCTTTGATAAATGAGAAGCAGTATACAAAAAAAACCCCGGATTTACCGGGGCTTTAAGGATAAACTGATTTTTAAATCTTATTTTTTACCAAGCATTTCGTCTATAGCTTTGCAGGCACGGAAACCATCTGCAATAGCCGAAATAGCATCAGCAGTACGGTTAACAGCATCACCACCGGCAAATACTTTCGGATCGCCGGTTTGTTGTTTTTCGTTGACAACAAAGCGACCGCGTTCGATTTTAATTTTATCCGTAAATTCCTCCGGCAGGAAGCTGTAATCACCCATCTGGCCGATAGCTGCCATCACCGAAGTAGCTTCTATGACAGTATTGCTGCCTTCAATAGCTACCGGTTTGGGGCGTCCGCCGCGTTCATCCGGGACCATTTTTGCTTTCAGGTATTCCACAGCTTTCACATGGCCTTTTTCATCCTTATGGATTTTTATGGGAATGCCTTGCGGGACAATGTGGACCCCTTCGTCTTCTGCACCCTCAATTTCTTCCCAGTCAGCCGGCATGTCTTTTACACGGCGACGGTAAAGAATGGTCACATCAGCACCGAGACGACGGCTGACACGGGCAGCATCAATAGCTACGTTTCCTCCGCCAACCACTACTACTTTATCACCAACATCCACTTTTTCCCCCGAGTTGATCATGTACAAAAAGCGGAATGCCTGCATAGAGCCTTTGGCATCGTCACCATCAACGCCGAGCGGCCAGGCATCCGGGAAACCTACCCCCATGAAGACGGCATCGAATTTATCATAAATTTCTTTGAAGCTGATATCTTTACCAACTTTGGTGTTAAAGAGGATTTTTACTCCAATACTCTTAATGTAGTCGATTTGTTTATCCAGGCTGTCGATGGGGAAACGATATTTAGGGATACCGTACATGGTAGCCCCACCGGCTTTGGCATTAGCTTCGTAGATGGTAACATCGTAACCGCGCAGTGCGAGGTAATAAGCTGCCGTAAGACCGGAAGGGCCGGCACCAATAATGCCTACGGTTTTTCCGTTGGCCTCCCTTATTTCCGGATTGACAATTTCGCGGGTAATCTCTGCCGTGGCAGCCGTTTCGGTAGCATACCGTTTCAGCCAGCGAATCGCAAGAGCTTCGCCCCGGGAGGCAATGGCACAAACATCTTCGCAACGGCGGGTACAAACCTTCCCACACATTTCAGGCAACGGGTTGTTATCGTAAATGATGCGGACGGCATCAGCATCGTTGCCGGTGGCAATGGCATTAATGTACTCGGGGATGTGCATGTGTTCGGGACAAACTTCGGTACAGAGGCCGCAACTGATACAGCGGCTTGCTTCGGCGCGGGCCTCGGCTTCGCTGTATCCCAGCACTACCTCGGCAAAACTCTTCACGCGTTCTTTGCCTTCCAGTTCGGGCATGGGAACACGGTTGAAAACGTTGAGTGAAGTTTCCTCTGTACTGAAAAATGAAATTTGCTCTTTTCCGTTTGGATTGTCCTTGCCGGGCGTCCAGAGAAAAGAATCGGGGTCTTCGCTGACGTACAGGTAATCTTTGGTCAGGCTCAAACTTCCGGTGGGGCAAACCTCCACACAAAGGGCGCACCAGCAGCAACGGCCGTTATCTATCCGTGGACGCAATCCTGAGTCTCCTTTTTTCCCTTCAATGCCATCGATATGGATCATATCAATGGCTGCATTTTGGCAGATCATGGAACAGTTACCGCAACCGATACATTCATCCAGGTCGTTAAAGTGAAGGCCGCGGTAACGCGGAGCAGCTTCCTTTGATTCTTTTGGATAAGAAATAGTATGCGGTTTTTTCCCAAACTGTTTTAAAGCGGTTAAAGGTTTGAGTGTTCCGTTGAGATCAAAAAAGCTCATATCTTTTGTTTTTTTTGTTATCGTTCAATTTCCGGAGGACAGACTCCCAGGCTGTTCATGATAGCTGAAATATCGGCTACGTTTTCGCCTATCAGAATTTTTTCAAGCAACGTAATGCCGTGCACATAGGCTGCTCCACGGAAATGTGTCCTGCGCGGGTGTATAGAACCATCGCTCACAATATACATGGCGACTTCTCCGCGTGTAGCCTCGGTACGGGCGTACGCATCACCTTTGGGAAGAGTCCATTTGAATGGATTGGGGATCCGGTTATAATATTCTCCTGATGGCATGTTTTCAATGACCTGGCGAATAATACGAATCGATTGTCTGATTTCCTGGCGGCGCACCAGGGCACGCGACCAGATGTCTCCTCCTTCGTGGGTAGGAACAATAAAATCCAGTTTATCATACACTTCATAAGGGTCATCTATACGAATGTCACTTTTGATGCCGCAACCTCTTAACACAGGGCCAACAACACCCCACTCCACTGCTTTTTCTTTAGGAATAACGCCAACGCCCTGGGTTCTTTTCTGAAAAATAGTGTTTTCAAACATCAGGTCATCGTAATCTTTCAGTCTTTTCTCGAAGTAATCCATGGTACGCAGCACTTTGTCTGCAAATCCTTCGGGAAGGTCACGACGGACACCCCCCGGCCAAATGTACATGTGATAAACACGGCCACCCGTAAGTTCTTCAAACAGGTCGAGGATATAGTTGCGGTCACCAACGGTCCACTGTCCGATGGTATACAAGCCCAACGAACCAGACTGGCCGCCATACCAAAGCATGTAGGAGCCCATACGAGCCAGTTCCAACATCAGTACACGGATGTACTTAGCTCTTTCCGGCACTTCGCGGCCCTCGAGCAGTTCTACGGCACGGGCATAGGATTCTTCCACCGGGTCGGGTTCCGGAACACAAAACCGGCAAAGTAGTGTAAAACTCTGCAACCAGTTTCTCCTTTCCTGTAGTTTTTCAAAAGCACGGTGCAGGTAGCCTACTTCAGTACGTGCCCTCACAATAGTATCGCCCTCTACCTGCACTTTGACCATCATGTTCCCGGTAATACCCGGGTGCTGAGGCCCGATATATAATGTTGTTGCCTTTTCTCTCATTTTATCTTGAGTATTTTTTTGCAAAATCAGGAATTTCTTCTCCATCGCGGTTAGCAATGGTTTCACGCACATCCTGGGCATCTTCGCGTCCCGGACGTTCCCAAAAAGTTTTTTCGGCATACGCCGCCGTATCAAAATCGCGACGGAATGGTGGTGGCCCCTGCCAGTCTTCAAGGATAAATTCATCAGGTGCTTCCAGGCCGGTAACCTGAACACCAAACATTTCACGAAACTCTCTTTCGTAAGTGTTTAACTGCGGCCATATCATGTCGAGGTTATCCATAACAGGGTTATCGCGATCGAGGCGGGTACGAACAAAAATCTTTATTTTGTCTTTGGGTGACCAGACGATAAATACCAATTCCAGCTCGCCCTCTTCCAACCAGTCGACACAATTGGCATCTGAAAGGTGAATGAAACCCATTTCATCTTTCAGATAAAAGAGGATGGAAGGAATGGTTTCCTTTTTTACTGTAAAGTCCAGACGGTTGTAATTAAAGTCATTCTTTTCTGCGGCATCCGCAAAGTTGGCTTTAATCCGTTGGACAATTTTTTCTTTTAGTTCTTTCATCATTTCAATTTTTTACCAGTTGTATTCGGGCATAATCCAGTTTGGAATGATTTTCTTTTGGTTGGCGCGATACCATTCGAGATTGTCTTTGTACTGCTGTGCCCCGTTGGCCCTGCCTTCGGCTATGCGTTTCTGCAATCGGGCGAAGCCAGACAAAACAGCTTCCGGCCTTGGCATGCAGCCATTGATATAAACATCCACCGGTAGGTATTTATCCAGCACCTTAATGGTGTTGTAGGAATCGTAATACATTCCTCCGTTAATGGTACAGGAGCCGAAACCAATCACATATTTGGGGTCCTGCATCTGTTCATAAACCCTGATGACGCGTTTTAAGGTTTTTACTGTCAGGTAACCGGTAATGAGCAACACATCAGCTTGTCGCGGAGTGGCAGCGCCACGCACTCCCAGCCGCTCGGCATCATAACGGGAAGTCATGGTGGGAGGTATTTCAATAGCACCGCACCCTGTTCCGTAAGCCAGTACCCAAATGGAATGTTTACGCGCCCAATTCTGGATAAAGTCAACTATTTTTTGAGAATTCTTATCGTTTACCATTTTCTTAATTCATTAAAAGATTATAGCTTGTAAAATAGCCAACAGGCCGAAAAAGCTGGGCCATCCCCAAAACCAGCGAATGGCTTGTTCTGTCCTGTAGCGTGGGCTTACCAAACTATAGAGCAGGGGGATCAGGTAAAGGGCAAAAGTTTTGATGATCAGGATAAAAAGATTATCGGCCCCGCCCAGGAACAAATCAACATAAAGGGTCAGTTTGGCAAAAGTAAATACGGAACCGGAAGACATCATGACAAAAAGATATTTTCCTCCGGTTTCGGCAATAGGGCCGGAAGCCAGCTCGGTGGGTGCCCCCACAATATCAAACGGGGAATACCGAAACATACCGAATAATGCCATCACGGCAGCAATAAAAGCAAACGGAGACGAAAACATGAGCCAGGTGCCGCTGTGGGCCTGTACTGCCATTAATCCCGTAATAGAGGTTGTATGATATTGAATCATGAGGGCAACCAAAGCCAAAACCCACGGAATTTCAAACCCGACCATCATACTTAATCCACGGGTAACCCCGATAGCCGAGTTGGGATTGCCTGTCTGGCCTGCTCCCAATGCCATTCCCAAAGGTCCGAATGTCATGATATAAAGCAAAAAAATCAAGTCGCCCTGAAAGTTCAGGTTTGGAAACCAATTGTTATGAGATAAAACGGGGACTATCAGAAGGGTCATAACTGAAGTAACCATCAAGAAAGCCGGCCCCAAATGATGCATAACACCATGATGTATGGCTGATTTTTTAGAGCTTAGTTTATAGGCATCAATGAAATTCTGATACCAGGGCGGCCCTTTTCGGTTTTGAACACGGGCGGTGATTTTACGGTTAAGCCCGCCATAGGTCATCCCAACAACAAAAGCCACCAGAAAGGTAACAATAGCACCTAAAATATCCAATAATACTTTTTCCATTAATCTATTTTTTTAGAACAAGATGTTCTTAAATAATAATACAATTACAACAAAAACAATTACATATATTGTATAGGTTTGTCCGTTACCGGTATATATCCTTCGTATAAATTCAAACAGCGATTCCAATCCGTCGGCAATACCGTTGTAGTATTTGTCAATCTGCCGTCGCATAGCCGGTGCCACAGCCCTCATAAAAGGTTGCATAAAACCAACTGAAAAAGTCAGGTTTTCATCGTCTGCCGGTACTTCACCGGATGAGCTGATATCTTTGGTGGAAACATAACGTGTGGTTTTAAACCCTTTCCATGTGAGGAAAATCATGAAAAAGACAAAAATGCCAATGATCCAGTATAAAATCGGCTGAAGTACCACGTGATTGCCCCAGACATTTAAAATAACGGAGGATTCCCAAAGATGTTTAAACGAGTCGACAAATCCAAGATCCATAAGGCCGCTGTTGATAGGTTTCAGGATAATTCCGGGAAAAGTACCCAGCACAAACATCATAACAGCCATAATCAGCATGGGAACCACCATCACAGCCGGGGCTTCTTTTACGTGGGCCCACTCTTTTTCTTCCTGTCCGAGGAAAAAGCCGAACAAAAACTTGTAACAATACAGAAATGCCGCCGTACTGGAGAAGAAAATGACAATCACCAGTAAATAATGGTTGCTGGTAATCAACGATTCATATAGCATCCATTTACCCACAAAACCGCCTAATGGGGGAATGCCGGCCAGGGCAATGATGGAAAGCAAAGCTGCTATAAAAGTCCATGGCATTTTCCGGATAAGTCCGGTAACTTCATTGAAATTAGTTGTTCCGGTCTGTTTTTCAATAGCACCGGTAACCATGAATAAAGTTCCTTTAAACAATGCATGCATCACGGCGAGAAACAAGCCGGCCAACATGCCCAGTTCGGTACCAATGGCAATACCGGTAATGATATATCCTAATTGTGCAACGGAAGAATAAGCCAGCAATTTTTTGGCATCGTCCTGTTTAATGGCCCAAAGCGTACCAATAGCGGCAGTAATACCGCCCAGCCAGGCAATTACTTCACGAAACCAAAAACCTTGTGGAATCTGGTTAATCATGGTAACCAGCACGATGACCATTCCGTAAATACCCATTTTTGAGAGGGCACCTGAAAAAATACTGGTATAAGCCATGGGTGCGTTGCTGTATGCATCCGGGGCCCAGACGTGCAGCGGCATCATGGCTGCTTTTACCCCAAAGGCCAACAGGAACATAACAGGAATCCATATTTGCATGGACAGGCTCATGTTGGGATAGAAATTTATCATGCTGCTCATCAGGAAGGAGCCGGTAAGGTGATGGACAATAACTATCGCCATCAACATGGCATAAGCCCCAATAGCACTAAAAACAAAATACTTTATGCCGATACGCTGTATATCATGTCCGTTGTAAATGGTAACCAGGTATGAGCTCCAGGTCATGATTTCCCAAAAGATAAAGAAGGAAATCAGATCAATGCTCAGCAAAATGCCCATCATGGCCATAATGCTAAGGATAAAATTGAAGTAAAAATAACCTTTGCGTTTTTTGCCTTTCATATAACCAATGGCATAAATGGCAGCCATGGAACCCAGGCCGAGGACAATGAGCGAAAAGAGCCAGCTGAAATGGTTTACGCCCCATATCAGTGTTATTCCTCCCAGCGAAAGGGTGGCTTCCCGTCCTGCTCCCACATAAGCAAAAAACAAATAGGCAGGAACCAGCACCGAAGCCAGGAAAAAGATATCCTGAAGCACTTTGCTTATTTTTCCGGAAAAGTAGGTCAGCACTGCACCACCGAGAAAGATTAAAAATATTATATGTATCATTTCCATAATATTATTCGCTTATAGATTTACTGTCTTAATGATAAAACATGATGAATGTATTGACTTTTGTCCATCAGGCTGGCAGAAGCTTTGTGTAACACACCGGTAACCACATCTGGGTAGAAACCAATGGCAAGGATAATAACCCCCAGGACGATCATAACAACCAAAGCATTGAAAGTAGGCTTTTTGGGTTCAATAGCCGTCTCTTTTTTAAAGAAGTAAATCCGGTTGACTACCCGCAGATAATACACCAGCTCGACCACACTTACCATAAGTACCAAAACCATGATCAATATCATGTTACTGTCAGCAGCAGCCGTCATTACCGACAGCTTGCTCCAGAAACCGGCGAAAGGCGGCAGGCCGACAATGGCAAAAGCGCCCAGGGCAAACAAAAGGGAAGTAACCGGCAGAAATTTTGACATGCCGTTGACCTCTTTAATATATTTACATTTAGAATTATAAACCAGGTAACTTCCTGAGAAGAAAAGCAGGGATTTAATAATCGCATGGTTGAGCATAAGAAACAGTGCGGCAAAAACACCTTCTTCGGTTCCAAACCCAAAAGCTACCAGTACCAGTCCCATTTGACCAATACTCGAATATGCCAGCATTCGTTTGAGCTTTTCCTGGCGAATGGCCGCTGTTTCGGCCACAATCAGGGTTATCATACCGATAATAATCAGGAAATTAAAAGCCCCCGAAAGATCAAAGATGGTGAAAGTATAACGAATTATGGCATACACGGAGGCTTTCACCACAATGCCTGCAAAAGCAGCCCCTACAGGACCGGGGGCTTCCGCATATGCGTCCGGTGCCCATCCGTTCAGCGGGAAAATTTCAGCTTCTATGCCCAGTGCCGTAACAAAAAAGATATACGATACAATTTTCAGTGTTGGGTTCATCAGGTGAATTTTATTCGCAATATCGGCCATGTTTAGTGTGCCGAGTTGGGAATAAATAATCATAATGGCCAACAAAAGAAAAGTTGAAGCCACAGAACCAAGCAAAACATATTTAAAAGATGCTTCGGCGCTATCACGACCTTTGTAAAAAGCGGTCAGCCCGTAACCCGAAATGCTGGTAATTTCTATAAAAACAAACATATTAAAAATATCGCCCGTCAGCACAATGCCTACTGAACCGGTAATCAGCATCATCAGCATCAGGAAATATTTCAGGGCAGGTTCATAATCTACGTTTCTCTTGAACCGGTAACTGTAAGCCCATACCAGTAATCCAAGGAAGATCATCAGGGTAACCAGAAAGCCGGAGAACACACTGAACACAAGGTTAATGCCAATAGGTGGAACCCAGCCGGCAATGACTTCCACAACAGGGCCGTGGGCCAAAACATGGACCAACAGGTTAACTGCCAATATCAACAAATAAGTGAGTACCAGTCCCGGTACAATCCTGACCAGTTCTTTCCATATCATCCCGAGGAGCGGAATCAAAAAAGCCGCCAGAAGGGGAATTGCTATAAATAATACCGGAGTTCCTACCATTTTAAATTCTTTATTTCGTCAATATTTAAAGTACCATGATGTCTGTATAATCTGATAACCAGGGCAAGGGCAACAGCTGTGACACCAAAACCGATCACAATGGCCGTAAGCACCAATGCCTGGGGAACGGGATCCACCATTTTACTGACAGATTTAAAGTTCTCTAAAAATCCTGGTGAAAAAATGGGGGCCGTTCCTCCTTTATAATATCCAATGGCCACAATCAAAAGGTTTAAACCGGAATCTGACACTGAAAGTCCAATAACAACCTTCAACAACGATTTTTTGACCATTGTGCCATACAGGCCTATCAGTATCACAAGGACAGCTGTTCCATAAACAGCATAATTCAAATAACCAAATAATGTATTATCCATTGCTTTCCCCTTTTTCGTGTAAAACAGTATAAATAACACCGGTAAGCTCGGCTCCTACTTTGAAGCCCACGGCAATATAGATAATGGGTATAATGCCACCACTAAACAGGTGGTTCAAAACCCCGGTGGGAAGAAAATTCTGAAGAAAAGTCCCCCCATGCATAAATCCCAACAGCCCGACACCGGCAAATGTAATACCGGCAAGGGATTCAACAACCGAAAGCGCTGTATGGCTTACCGAATAATTTTCATAAGCCAGCAACATCAACAGGAAACCGGAAGCAATAATTACCCCTCCCTGAAAACCTCCGCCAGGTGACAGGTGCCCGTGAATGAATACATAAAAACCCAGTAAAATAATGGCCGGGAATAATAGTTTTGAACCCGAAGTTACAATACTACTTGAGGAAAACAAAACCGAACGTTCTCCTAATACATTCATTTTTTTATAAAGTATACTGCCCAAAGCGGTAACAGCGAGAAAAAGGACAGTTACTTCTCCCAGGGTATCAAATCCCCTGAAGTTCACTACAATACTGGTTACTGCATTGGAAACTTTCAGTGATTTAACGGTCTGTGCCAGATAGATGTCTTTAACTGGTAGTAATCCTTTGATGAAATGGGGCTGGCCAAAACCAATATCAAAATATGTCCCGGCAACATAATAGCCCAGGGTTGCCAGTAAAAGTATGACTAAAACTTTTTTCATTTCACAGCAGATTTAAATTTTTCTTTCTTATCAGATTCATCTTCCATGCGTACGGTATTGCGTATGGTAATGACAAAAATGATAGTTGTCAATGCTACGCCAATAGCAGCTTCGGTCAACGCCACATCGGGTGCCTGGAGCAAATAATACAAAATGGAAAGTATCAAACTGATTATGCCTGTTGCCAAAACTGCATACAGCAAATCCTTTTGTATAATAGAATACACCGAGGCAGCAATCATTAACAGAAGTAAAACGGATATTAAAATGAAATAGATCATGCTTTGTCCTCCTTTTCTTCTTTTTTAGTGTGGGGGACGACTTCCCGGTAAGCGTCCATTTTTTCTTTTTCTTTGCTTTTAATGTAAGGGTAATGTCCCCTGTGGTAACTTGCCCTGGCCAGCGCATGGGAGCTGATAGGGTTCGAATAGGCAATGAAAATAATAATGATCAAAGATTTCCATATCCAGTCGGTTTCCAGGAAACCCACGCCCAACACCAGGCTCATCCCACCGAGGGTCGTGGCTTTTGTTCCGGCCTGAAGGCGGTTGTATATGTCGGGCATGCGGAAAATGCCCAAGCCACCGAGAAACAAAAACGAACTGCCTATTACCAGTAAAATACCGCCGATAATCTCCAGAATACTCATAAAGCGCCCTCCAAATATCTGGCGATGACAATAACACCAATAAATCCAAGAACAGCATATACCAGTGCCACGTCAACATAAATAAAACGATGAAACATATATCCCAATAACACCAATGCTGCAACACCAATGGTTGTCAGTGTATCCATTGCAATAGTACGATCAGCAGCTGTGGGCCCTTTTACAAACCTGATGGCCGAGAAGATCATACCCAAAGCCATCATTATAAAAGCATAATAAATTACATAGATCATAATTAAAAGATTTTTAACAGTACTTTTTCAAAAGGTTCTGCAATAATTTTAAAAGCCTCCTCCGGATCAGTCGTCTCTACATCAATCCAGTGAATATAAAAAGTATCGCCTATCACATCTACAGATAAAGTACCGGGAGTAAGTGTAATACTGTTGGCTAAAACCATTTTGGAATAATTGGTGGTCAATTTTGTTTTAAATTTTACAATACCGGGATTAATGGGCAGCGAAGGGGTGATTACCCGCCGTGCCACATCAAAATTGGCAACGATGAGTGCTTTGATAAAAACAAAAAAGTACCAGATCATCCAAAAAATCTTCACCGGATTTAAAATGGAAAGTGTACAACAGGTAAAAAGCCGGATACTTGCCAGCGAAAGCAGCATGGAAACTGCAGCACCTATTATTACTTCCTGCCAGAAAAAGGTACTGGTGAACATAAGCCACACCAGGAACAGAAAAACCCAGTTGAGAATAAACCGTCCCAGTTTCTGATTAAACGTTAAACTTTGCATAAAGCTAAATTTTAAGGATTTATCCTAAATCATATTTTTTGCCCTCGAAGTATTTCATAAACTGAACCCTTTCATATTCAGCAGGATTCGGGCTGTTTTCCTGGCTCATTTTGCCCCTGAAATCATCCAGGTTTTCAAAACCATGTTTTTCCATCCAGGCTTTTACATCCTGCAGCATATCCGAAATGTATTCGATGCCGTTTTTATAAAGGGACGAAACTACCTGAACGGCATTGGCCCCTGCAAGTATTTCCTTGATGACCGAAGCGCCATCATGTACACCGGTGGAAGCAATCAGATCACAACTCATGCGTCCTGACAAAATCGACATCCAACGTAATGAAATGGCCAGGTCGGAAGAACGGCTCAGCACGTTGGAAGGGATTACTTTAAAAGTATCAATATCAAAATCGGGGTGGAAGAAACGGTTGAACAACACTACACCATCCACACCGCTTTCCGACACCCGTTTAACAAAAGAGGCGAGGTCGGCAAAATAATAACTCAGCTTGGCAGCCACCGGAATGGAAACGGTCTCTTTGATTTTCCCGAGAATTTTCAGATAGGTACTTTCAATATCTGTACAATTTTTGGAAAAGTCAGAAGGAAGAATGAAAAGATTAATTTCAATAGCATCGGCACCTGCTTCTTCAATTTTTTTGGCAAAAAAGCTCCATTCCCATGAACTAACACAGTTGATGCTGGCAATTACCGGGATGGACACCTCTTTTTTGGCTTCCCGAATCAGGTTCAGGTACTTTTTGATGTTGTCATCTTTAATTTTATAATCGTAGTAATCCAAAAAACGTACATCCGGAAACTCCTGGTCTTTTTCTTTCTCCAGAATACTCCGGTACTCGTTATAAATTTCTTCTTCGAAAATGGATTTTAAAACCACAGCCCCGGCACCGCTGTTTTCGATTTTTTTCAGGTTGGCAACTGAAGCCGTCAGACTGGAACTACCCACCACTATCGGAGATTTAAGGTTCAAGCCTAAATAACTGACTGACAAATTCATATTATATACTTTTAGTGTTTATCACCTTTTAAAGATGGCGCAAAAATAGAGAAAAACAAACGAAAATGCCTGTTACCATATATGATAAGCTCTTATTTATTTTTAATTTAAATAAATGATTTATAGTTAATTAGTTAACAACAAAATTCACAACAGAACTTAAATTTTTTCTTCGCTTTTTTATTTGTTTATTCCGTATAAAAATTAATTAAAAACAAGGGGTTGTCCTTCATAATTTTATTATTTTTACACAAATATTATCTTTATGAAAACAGATATTTCCCAAAAGTGGGCTATGTTGGCGGCGAATGGAATCATTGCTGTTATTTTTGGGGTTTTAGCTATTTTTGTACCCAAACCAACGCTTATAACCATTGTAATATATTTCGGCGTTATTATTTTGTTACTCGGAATCGCCATGCTGGTAGGGGTTATTTCCAATTATCGAAATGGCATGCATTACGGTACCGACCTTGCCGAAGCCATTTTACTGCTTATCGTCGGTCTTTTACTGACATTTTACACCCGGCAGTCCCTGAAAGTGTTTGTTATCATTATTGGCAGCTGGGCTGTTTTGATAGGAATTGTCCAGTTTTATTTTGCGTTCAAAGTAAAACCAGAACTTAAAGGAAAAAATACTTTGTTGATCAACGGCGGCCTGAGCCTTATTTTTGGAATTGTTTTGTTTTTCAATCCTTTTAAGGCAGCAGTATTTTTTCTGGTACTGACAGGAATCCTCGCTATTGTTGTGGGCATTATCCTGATTATTCTTGCCATGAAAATGAAAACTTTTTTCAGACAGCTGGCAGATGAAGGCTAAAACGGATAAAATTCGTTTCAGACAATTTTTACCAGAAAGTAATTCTTTTTCCCTTTCTGTACCAGTATGTATTTGCCTTTCAGCAAATCACCTGAGCTCAATTGATAATTTTCGTCAATTTTCTTTTTGTTGATCATCACCGCCCGGTCTTTCAACATGCGGCGGGCTTCGCCATTGGATTTAAAAATCCCTGTTTTGGCGGCAAGAAAATCTAATATACCCATACCGGTTTCAAGCTGCGAACGTTGTACTACGGGTTGGGGTACCCCTTTGAAAATATCCAACAACAAATGTTCTTCCAGTTTTTTCAGGGTTTCGGTGGTGCCTTTGCCAAAAAGTATTTGAGAGGCTTCTGCAGCTGCAATATAATTTTTTTCCGAATGAACCCGAACAGTGATATCTTTGGCCAGTGTTTTTTGCAAAAGCCTGAGATGTGGTGCTTTTTTGTGTTCTTCCACAAGCTGTCTGATTTCTTCCCGTGAAAACAGTGTAAAAATTTTGATGTATTTTTCAGCATCCTCATCAGAAACGTTCAGCCAGAACTGATAAAATTCATAAGGGCTGGTACGTTCGGGATCAAGCCAGATGTTCCCGCTTTCAGTTTTTCCGAACTTACCACCATCGGCTTTGGTAATCAGCGGGCAGGTCAGGGCAAAAGCTTCGTTTTCGTGCCCCAGTTTCCTGCGGATCAATTCAGTGCCCGTTGTAATATTGCCCCATTGGTCGGCACCCCCCATTTGAAGTTTACAGTTTTCGTGTTCATAGAGATATAAAAAATCGTAACCCTGCACCAGTTGATAAGAAAATTCAGTGAATGACATACCTGATTTACTGTCGGCCCCGATACGTTTTTTCACAGAATCTTTGGCCATCATATAATTCACGGTAAGGTGTTTGCCGATGTCGCGGATAAATTCCAGGAAAGTGAAATTTTTCATCCAGTCGTAATTGTTCACCAACAACGCTCTGTTTTCTGTATTGCTTTCAAAATCAAGAAACTTAGCGAGTTGTTTTTTAATACCGTTTTCATTTTTCCGCAGGGTTGCTTCGTCCAACAGGTTCCTTTCCTGCGATTTACCCGAAGGGTCTCCGATCATGCCCGTGGCTCCTCCCACCAGTGCAATGGGACGGTGACCGGCCAACTGCAAATGTTTCAGCATCATAATCCCTACCAAATGACCTATGTGCAACGAGTCTGATGTGGGGTCAATACCGACATAACCCGAGGTAAGGTGTTTGTTCATATATTCTTCGGTCCCCGGCATAACATCGTGAATCATGCCACGCCAGCGTAATTCTTCAACAAAATTCTTCATCGCCTGTCAACAATTTGGGGCAAAAATAGGGATTTGCCTCGATTTGCAGATAAGGTTTTGATAATAAATTGACTTGTTTGTGTTTTCATCGGTTTCGGCCATGTTGCAAACCTTTTTTTCGTTGATTTTTAACCTCCGTTTATTTTTGGTTATAATGAATTCAGAGGTCTTTTATGCTTTGTGTTGCGTATAACCTTATACTCTCACTGTATAGCTTAGCGATATTTATTATTTTAGCAGGCTGTTCATGACAAACAACCGATTTATGAAAAATAAGCCCGTGAGCCATTATGGTATTTCCAGGTTCATTCACCAGGAAACTGCCGGTGGGTTATTGTTAATTCTTGCAACGATTGTTGCCCTGTTTTGGGCCAACTCTTCTTACTATTCTTCTTATCAGTATTTCTGGTATAATTTAAAAGTTGGTTTCACATGGGGAAACTTTCAACTCATTGGTTCTCTGCATCATTGGATTAATGATGGTTTGATGGCATTGTTCTTTTTTACCGTAGGCCTGGAAATAAAAAGGGAAATTATTGGCGGTGAGCTCTCTACTATAAAAAAGGCATCGCTGCCCATTGTGGCAGCTCTTGGCGGCATGCTTGTTCCTGTTGTGGTTTATTCACTTGTTTTGATAAACAAACCTGAACTGATGCATGGCTGGGGCGTTCCTATGGCTACCGACATAGCCTTTGCCCTTGGCCTTCTGGCCATGTTGGGAAAAAGGGTCAATATCCAACTAAAGATTTTTTTGACAGCGCTTGCTATTGCCGATGATTTGGGTGCTATCCTTGTGATTGCCATTTTCTATACCAAAGCTATTGATTTTAAAGAGCTTGTTACTGCCGCTGTTTTTATGGTTGTACTGATTGTTGCTAATTATGCGGGGATCAGACGTGCCCTTTTTTATGCTGTTGTGGGGTTTTCGGGTGTATGGCTTTCGTTTCTTTTTTCGGGCGTTCATGCCACTATTGCCGGCGTGCTCATTGCATTGACTATTCCGGCCCGGACCAGGATCGATGAAAGGACATACATTTCCCGGCTGGAAAATTTACTACGGAAGTTCAGGGAAGTCAACCCGAATAATAATCCGTTACTTTCCAAAGAACAGGCACACGTGATTGAAAACATTGATAAAGTTAATGATGATGCCCAAACACCTTTGCAGAAGCTGGAGCACTTTCTGCATCCTGTCACAACCTATTTTATCCTTCCTGTTTTTGCCCTTGCCAATGCCGGTGTACATGTGGAAGGAAAAATTTTCGACCTGATCTTACATCCCATCGCCATGGCGATTATATTGGGCCTGGTATTGGGGAAATTTATTGGTATTTCACTGTTTTCCAGGATTATGGTTAAACTTAAACTGGCTATCCTGCCCGAAGGGGTAAGCTGGAATCAGATTTACGGGGTAGCTTTGTTAGCAGGTATTGGATTTACAATGTCCATCTTTATTTCCGAGTTGGCTTTTAACGAAGCAGCTTTCAGGCAAATTGCCAAAGTGGGAATTATGACTGCTTCTGTTATTGCCGCTTTATTGGGGATGATCTGGCTGGCAAAATCCTCTAAAAAAGAATGAGTCAACAATCGTTTTCCTGTTTAACTCCCTCTGGTGTTTCAATGTTGGTCCTATAGCAAAAAATTATTCTGGTTTTTGTAATAAAACCGTATAAGCAAAAAGCACCTTAGCGCATTTAACCTGGTACAATCCCAGCAATTCCAGTTTAGAAACCATGTCTTTGAATTCTTGTTTTTTAACATGTCCCCTGGGTTCAATAATCAATATTTTCCCTCCGGGTTTCAGCAGTGTGTACAGTTCATTATAAAGATTTTCCTTGCCGGGAATTTCATGTAGGACATAAAAAGCCAGGACAAAGTCAGCCTGAACGGATAAACGGAGGCTTTCGGCAGTCGTTTTATGGAGTTTTATGATCTTTTCCAGGGGTGAATTTTGAATTTTGCCTTCAATAATCTTCAACATTCCATCCTGTATATCAGCGGCAATCACCGTTCCCTTCTCACCAACCCTCCTGGCCATTTCCAGGGTATAAACCCCGGGGCCGCATCCGAGGTCCACTGCCAGCATTCCGGGCTTCACATATGGCTTTAAAATTCGTTTGGGCGATTGTATCAATTTTCTGTACCGGGTGTCTAATGCTCCGGCTCTTTCCACCGGGCAAACCCTGTTTCTGTCCTCTTCACGTTTCATAGGTTTGTCTTATTTGATCTCTTCAAAACAAAAATAAACAATATCGCTCAACACTTTTGGGAAGAATTTCTGTTTTTTCAATTATACAGGATGTTTTTTAATGAATGAGGGTTAAATTTTCCTAAAAGATAAAAAGCAAATGGCCTGTGGTGGTTTATCTATTATTATATTTGCATCTTCTACAAAATTACTGGTCATGACCAAAAGGCAAAGAAATTATCGTGTTTATCTGCCCATAGCTTTTGCGCTGGTACTCATTTCCGGAATTATTCTCGGATATTTATTACAGGGTACGGCGCGGCACAACAAGGCAGTTTCGTTTTTAACTGGCAGCAGGCCCGTTTACAACAAAGTTGATGAGGTAATCCGTTATGTGGAAAACAATTATGTAGATTCCGTAAACCAAACCCATCTTGAAACTGATGCCATAAGGGGCATGATGAACGATCTGGACCCACATTCGGAATACATTACTGCTGCTGAATTCAACGCACTCAATGACCCGTTACGGGGTAGTTTTCAGGGAATAGGTATCAGTTTTAGTATTGACAGGGATACGATTATGGTCGTCAATACCATTCCGGGCGGGCCTTCCCAAAAAGTGGGGCTCATGGCCGGAGACCGCATTGTGAAAGTAAACGATACAACATTTTGCGGCCCTAAAGTACACCTCACCAATGAAATGGCCATGCACAAGCTGAAAGGTAAAAAAGGCACAAAAGTCCACGTGACCATTTACCGGCGCGGGGTTCCCAAATTGTTACATTTTACCATTACGCGGGCGGTTATTCCCATAAAAAGCCTTGACATTGCTTACATGGTGAACAAACAACTGGGCTATATCAAATTGAATAAATTTTCTGCCACTACTTACGAAGAGTTTGACAAGGCTGTGCGCAAACTCAAAAAAGAAGGTATGAAAAAACTGATCCTGGATTTGCGGGACAATCCCGGAGGTTATCTCGAAGCGGCCATCAGGGTGGCCGACGAATTTCTTCCCAAAGGGAAGATTATCGTTTTCACCAAAGGGCTTCATCAACCCAAAAGGATCGCTTACTCGACCAGCAGTGGCCAACTGAAGCATACTGATGTGGCTGTATTGATCAATGAAGGGACCGCTTCGGCAGCCGAAATAGTTACAGGAGCATTGCAAGACAATGACATTGGTGTGGTGATTGGCCGTCGGTCGTTTGGCAAAGGACTGGTACAGGAACAAATAAGGTTTCCCGACGGTTCGGCCTTGCGGCTGACCGTTGCCCGCTATTACACTCCAACCGGACGTTGTATTCAGAAACCATACAAAAAAGATGATTTTAAGGCGTATTATGCCGAAGCTTATCGCCGTTATCTCGATGGGGAAATGCAACACCCCGACAGTATTAAATTTAATAAGAAACTGCGGTTTGTTACACCTGATGGTAAAGTGGTTTACGGCGGCGGGGGCATCATGCCCGACATTTTTGTCCCGCTTGCTGTAGACACACTTCATTCATTTTATAATATTCTGGCCAATAAAGGTTTAATTTATCAGTTTGCTTTTAATTATACTGACAATCACAGAAAGCAACTGGAAAGATTTAAAACGTTTAAAAGTTTCAACAAAGGGTTCCGTATGTCTGATAAAGAATACCGTGATTTGGTGGCTTATGCCAAATCAAAAGGTATTACCCAAAGTCAGCGAAAGGTAAATTTATCCGAAAATAAAATCAAAATACTTTTTAAGGCGTATGTTGCAAGAAATATTTTGGGTGAAAAAGGCTTTTTCCCCATTTATCATAAGATTGACCCTATTTTCTTAAAAGCGGTGCAGGTTATGGACAGCCGGCATGTGAATGATTGAATTTTATGAGACTATAATGCCAGCAGTCTTTCGGCTTCGCGGACAATAAAATCTTCATCCTGGTCGATCATGCATCTGAAATGTTTCTTTGGACATTTGCTGTAACCTATCTTGGTGCACGGACGGCATTTGAGGTTTTTCACCTGTGAGATTACTACTTTGTTCTCCTCACCGGGCTCGTAAGGATACATGCCAAATTCCGGGATCGTATTTCCCCAGATACTGATAATAGGTTTTTTAAACGCAGCAGCAATATGCATTAAACCCGTATCGTTGGTGATCACCAGGCCGGATTGCCGGAGCAGGGATGAAGATTGGTGCAGGTTGAGTTTCCCACAAGCGTTTAAGACCTGTTCGTGCGAACACAACCTTTTGATTTCTTCCCCGGCTTCATGGTCTTCTTTTCCGCCAAGCAATACTACCGGTTGTTTTAATCTGCTGATGACCGAAGCCGCTTTGGCGGCAGGAAATATTTTGGTAAAATGTCTGCCTCCAATGACAAAAGCCACAAAAGGCTTTTTTTTCAGCAAAGGATACTGTTCTAAATCAACAAAGTCCTTCTCCGGGATAAAATAATCCAGTCCCTTTCCGTCATTTTTCACCCCGAGGGATTGAACAGCCTGAAAATAACGGTCGACAAGGTGCTCTTTGGGCAAATGATTTATTTTAAACCGTACCATCAGCCATTTTTCCGTGTTGGCTTTAGGAAAAGAAGCCGATGGCCTTTTTAAAGCCCTTTTAATTTGAAACGAGCGGATATTTTTATGCAGGTCTACCACAAAATCAAATGCTTCTTTACGAAGGGCGGGAATCACTTCCTCCAGCTTGTCGTGAAAGGTGTGTATTTTATCAATGTAAGGACTGGCACCCAGTACTATACTGAATTTTTCTTTGGTCAGGAAATGGAGTTCACAATCCTGTTGCGTTTTTAATGCCCTCACAACGGGGGTTGTCAGCACTATGTCACCAATGGAACTAAAACGTATAATGAGAATTTTTTTCAATTTTTCCTTTTTTGCAAATTTAATGGAATTCCGGAAACCCCTTTTGCCGTATTAAAATTCTTTTTTTGGGGTTTATGGAAAAATTTTTTGTGATGATTCCGGCTGACTGCTTTCTTTTTTCTAAGTTTGTAAAAATATCTGATAGCAGGGAATGGGTATGGATTCCTTTTATCCGGATGATTTGCATATTTTGTCTAAAATAAAATTATGAGATTATGAAAAAACTTTTTCCCTCAAAAAAAGTTTTCCTTCTGGTTTTTCTTTTGGCTGGTTTCCTGCCTTATTCCCATGCACAGGAGTGGCAGCGTTTTTTGCCGCAAAACAAAGTGAAAGAACACACCCTTACACTGAAAGATTACCAACAGGCTTTTGCCAAATACTGGATCCGGTATCAGTTGAAGGAGACAATGGCAGAAAAAAAGGTTGAGGATGAGATACATGATGAAAACTATGAAAAGTTCAAAAGGTGGGAGTGGTATTGGGAAACACGTGTTACGCCCGGAACAGAAACCTTTCCCAAAACAACGGCCTGGGATGTTTATAAAAAATATATGTCAGAACAACCCGAGTCAATACAGGCAGATACTGTCGGGGCCTGGGTTAGCAGGGGGCCCATACAATCGAGGGGCGGATATGCCGGGCTTGGCCGTGTAAATTGTGTTGCTTTCAGTCCCGTGGATACCAATACGCTTTATGTAGGAACAGCTTCCGGGGGTATTTGGAAAACAACTGATTTAGGGCAAACATGGACCCCTCTCGGGGATTTAAACATGTCCTTAGGTGTAGCCAGTATTGTGGTAGAGAACCATGGCGGCCGGGATATTGTCTATCTCGGTACCGGGGATAAAGACCATTGGGATACCTATTCAGTAGGTGTCTTGAAATCTGTTGACGGGGGAAAAACCTGGCATAAAACAGGCTTGAGCTGGCCTCTTGATAAATATGCCATGGTTTACCAAATCCTTAAAGATCCTGATAACGACAACACTTTGTATGTTGCCACCAACAAAGGACTTTTTAAAACAACAGATGGCGGGAACACTTTTCAGCGTATTGATGACCACCATTTCAGATCAATCGCATTTCAACCGGGTTCCGATACCAACATGTACGGTGGTGATTCCTGGGGCGGCATTTTTTATAGTACCGATGCCGGCGACAGCTGGACACAGGTTGTGGATAAATCATCCGATAATGCAGGCAGGGTTGCTATTGCTGTAAGTGCTGACAGTGCCAATGTTGTGTACGGCATCATCGTTGCCCCTGATAATGGTTTGTACGGTGTATACCGTTCACGTGATGCCGGCCATACGTTTCACGTTGTTCAGGACACCATTAACCTGCTGGGCTGGAATTGTACCGGAACTGACAAAAAGGGCCAGGGCTGGTATGATTTGGTTTTGGTGGCAGATCCACTCAACGCCAATAAAATTTACGTTGGCGGGGTAAACAACTGGACTTCAAACGATGGTGGGAAAACCTGGCATCTGGCCAACCACTGGTCGAGCACGTGTGGCGGTAAAAATGAAATTGTTCATGCTGATAAACATTTCATGGCATTCCAGCCGGGGACGAACGCACTGTTTGAATGTAATGACGGGGGTATTTACAAATCGAAAGACGGTGTTCACTGGACAGACCTTACCAATGGTATGGCCATAAGTCAAATATATCGTTTAAGTACTTCTGCTACCGTGAGTGATGAGGTAATCACCGGCCTTCAGGATAACGGTACCAAACTGCTTTCTTCTGCAAAATGGCATGATGTGATGGGGGGAGACGGGATGGATTGCCAAATTGATTATACCGATGTAAACACGCAATATGGAGAATCGCCCAACGGTGATATTGAAAGAACTACAGACCATTGGAAGCATTCCAAAGATATTTCCGGCGGTCTTTCAGGAAAAGGTGCCTGGGTAACCCCTTACCTCATTGACCCAAAGAATCACAAAACATTGTATATCGGTTACGAGGACGTCTTTAAATCAACCGATCAGGGGGATCATTGGAAAAAGATAAGTCACTGGGATGGTAAACCGTTGCGTTCACTGGCTGTTGCCCCATCCAATACCAATTATATCTATGCCGCTACTTATTCTATCATTTATAAATCGACCGATGGTGGCAATACATGGAAAAACATTACAGCTAATCTGCCGGTTAAACAAGCCAGTATCACTTACATCACAGTTAAAAACAACGACCCGAAAACAGTATGGGTTACATTCGGGGGATTTAATGATCCAGGGGTTTTTAAAACAACTGATGGAGGTGAAAGCTGGGAAAATGTTTCTACCGGTTTACCGGCTATTCCTATTGATTGTATTGTACAGGACACGCTGAAAAAAGATACTACCGAATTATATGCAGGCACAGATATGGGGGTTTTTGTGAAACAGGGGCTCTCGCGCTGGGTGCCTTTTACGGCCCATTTGCCCCACGTGATCGTTAACGACCTGAAAATTCAATATAATAATAAGGCAGGTGCAACCTTATTTGCTGCCACCTACGGCCGGGGTTTATGGGCATCTTCCCTTTTTACCGGCCATCTTGCATACATCAAACAGGCTCTTTTTGAAGCGGACAACCTTAACCCCTTTGTGGGAGATACCGTTTCTTTTACTGATTTGTCGCCCGTTCATGCCACGGGCTGGAAATGGAAAATTTCACCCAATACCTTTTCTTTTGTGGTTGGAAATGATACTACCCAAAACCCAAAAGTTGTTTTTAATAAAGTTGGTTATTATTCTGTCACATTGACCGTTTATGATCAGGATACTTCTTATACCAAAACCAAAACAAATTATATTCAGGCACAGGATTTATTAAGCGTTCAGGTGACCGCCAACCGCACTACGGTTTGTTCGGGAGATACGACCCGGTTGCATGCGATACCAAGCGGGGGAAACGGAAAATATGTTTTCAGTTGGAGTTCCAATCCTCTTGGTTTTTATTCGGATAAGCAAAACCCCATTGTCAAACCCGGCTCGGATTCAGTTACATATAGTGTTTCTGTTTATGATGGCGGGTTAGTCGCCAATGGCAGTGTCAAGGTTTATCGTGTTGAATGTACAGGGATTCGCAACAATAAAGCTTTGGGAAAAATAAAGATTTTCCCTAACCCTAATGCAGGTTTATTTACCATTGAAGCCGAAAAAAACATTTATCGCGTTGACATTATCAGCCAAAATGGGAAAAATGTCTTCAGCCAAATTTATGACAGCAGAAAAGTTACGGTTAGCAGGTCCTTACCAAAAGGGATTTATTTTGTCAAAATATACATCGGGCATGCTTCTGATGTGAAAGGGACTATTTCCCGAAAAGTGGTGGTTGAATAGATGCCTGAAAACTGATTTTTGGATATCCTTTTGTTCAATTTCTTCCTGATCAGTTTTTCCGGCTAATAGTAAAATCAATGATCTGTTCCAGTGCCTGACGGGCTTCGTTATCAGGAAATTCATGCAACAGGGTAATGGCTTTGTCTTTAAATTCCATCATTTTTTTACGGGAATATTCCATTCCACCCGCATCTCTCACCTGTTGAATCAGGGCTTCCACTTTTTGTGTATCCTGGTTCCGTTGTTTTATGGTTTGGATGATTTTCTTTTTTTCAGCTGAATTGGAGTTGTTCATTAAATAAATCAATGGCAGTGTGATCTTTTTCTCTTTGATGTCGACCCCGGATGGTTTTCCTGTTACAGATGCTTTTTTAAAATCCAGTAAGTCATCCATAATCTGAAAAGCAATGCCTGTGAATTCACCCACCTGCCATAATTTTTCTATTTGTTTCCTGTCCTGAATGGTGGACAATGCTCCCGTGGCAAAACAGGAAGCCAGCAGGGAAGCTGTTTTTTTCCGGATTATTTCAAAATAAACATCTTCACTGATGTCTAATTTTCTGGCTTTTTCAATTTGTAATAGTTCACCCTCACTCATGTCGCGGGTAGCTTTTGAGACAAATTCAAGCAAATGATGGTTGTTTGTTTCCACAGCGAGCAAAAGGCCTTTTGCCAGCAAATAATCGCCGGCCAAAACCGCGACTTTGTTTTTCCATAAAGCATTGACAGAAAACAAACCGCGCCTTTTGTTCGAATCATCTACCACATCATCATGAACAAGTGTCGCCGTATGCAACAATTCTATCAGTGTAGCGGCATAATAAGTGGATTCGCTAATCTCCCCCATCATTTTGGCTGTGTATAATACAATGATTGGCCGGATTTCTTTGCCTTTGGTTTTCAGGATATATTTCATAATAATATCCAATAGCGGAACTTTCGAACGAATAGTCGTACGGAAAACCTTGTGATAGGATTTTATCTCTTCGGCAATCGGTTTTTTTATAGCGCTTAAATTGCTCATAGATTTTGTGCGTACAAATTTAAATTTTATTTTTTCATAAAGTAATTGTTTCAGTAAAAATCATTGGTTTTTTCTTTCTTGTTTTTGTTGTCCTGTTTTTTAAAAGATTTTCTGTAGAGGTGTGATTTTTTTCAAGATGCCGACAATGGAAATTTCAAAATAAACGTTGTCCCGCTGCCCCGTTCCGAAATAAATGTTATTTCCCCTCCTATTTCTGTCATAAGATTTTTGACAATGGCCAGTCCCAGGCCTGTTCCCATCGTTTTGGTTGTAAAATAGGGTTGAAAAATTCGTTTTTTATTTGTTTCGCTGATGCCCTTTCCATTGTCGGTTAACCGGACTTCGGCATAATTTTTCTTTTGGATGATTTGTATCCTGATGTTTTTATTACGGACATTTTCCATTGATTGTACCGCGTTTTTTAAAAGGTTGTTAAAGATGCGTAACAGGTCCTGCATGGAAATGTTCACTTCTATAGTATTCTTTTGGCTTTCGATATCAATTTTAATTTGATAAGATTTTCTGAAAAAAGTGGCGGTGGATCTGACTGCTTCCATTAAATTGCTTTTTTCGACAGCAGGTGTTTTTATGCTGGAAAAATCTGAAAACATCCCGGCTACTTCGTTCAATGTTTCAATCTGGTTAATAAGAGACAGACTGACTGATTTAAATTTTTCATCGAATGATGGATCTTTTGCCAAATAGACTTTCTGCAGGTATTGTACATTCAGTTTCATGGGCGTAAGCGGATTTCTTATTTCATGTGCTATCTGACGGGCCATTTCGCGCCAGGCTTTTTCCCGTTCCGAATATTTCAAAAGCCGTGTACTTTCTTCCAGTTTTTCCACCATTTGATTATAGGCCTCGATCAATTGGCCTATTTCATCATTACGTGACCAGTCAATCTTTTCGTTCTGTCTGTCAATGCTCACTGCTGTCATTTTCTGTTGCAAAATGTTGAGGGGTCTTGTTAATAACCTTGACAGATAAATCATTAAAAGCATACCTAAAATGCCTGCTATGACAAAAAGATTGATCAGGTTGGCCAGCATTTGATAATAAGAATGTTGCAACTCCGACTGACGGGCGAAATAAGGTAAATTTAATATACCGGCTGCTATGCCATTGCTTAGAATAAACGGAACATACGAAGAATAATAATTGATATTTTTTATTTTTTCCCTCCCCAGGTAAAAAAGTTTATGGTTTTTTTCTATTTGGGCAAATGCCACCGGGTTTATCAGCTTCGACTGAAGTCCGCGCGTAAATATTTCAGGTCGTGATGAAGCCACTAACCAGCCGGAATTATTGTATAGGTTAATATCAGAAAAGAATACGGTTGAAAATTTCTGGAGATATGACTGAATTTCCTGATTGTTTTGGAATTCATACATGTTGTTTGGCGATAATTTATCTTGTAATTCAATCATTACTGAATGGGTTTTTTCTTTCAGGTTATTGCTGATGGTTTGCCGGTTGTTTATATTAAAATAATACAGAATAATGATTGTAAAAGCAAAAAACACCATAAGCATGGATGAAAAAATGGTGAGTTGCAATCGGGTACTAAAAGAATAACGGAATGTTTTGAGAATCTGTTTTCCGTATCTGATGGAAACATAGGCCAACAGCAGGATTCCTGTTAGAAGAAACAACAATGAAAACGGCAGCAACCATCCGGAAATGGTTTGCGACGGACGGCTTACGATTAACATTTCTTTTTTGTTTACCGGAAGTAAAAAATGAATGTAACCGTCTTTGTTGAAAAAAACTTTAACCGGTGCTTTTTTGTAGTCCGAAAGGTCGATGGGATAAAGATAATCGCCAAATTTATATTCTAATTTTTCATTCTGATAAAAGGCAAATGAATACCCTGATAAATGTAATTTTTCTTCACTGGCATTCTGTAATAGTTCTGGATAACCCAATCCTTTGGGAATGATATTCGTATAAAATTCTATGTAAAGATTTACACCATTTGTCTGATTGATAATATGAGGGTAATGAAAACGTGCCAGATAATATATGCTTTCATTATTGTTGTTTACCAAATACAATCCGAAACCAGGGCCTTTATCTACCATTTTCCCTTCTAACTGCCTGAAGAAGGCATCACAGCCCACCACTTTATTTTCTGGTTGTATTTCGAGTTGTTGTCCTGGTTCGCACAAGGTTACCTGCTTACTGTATGCCGACAACATTTTACGGAAATATTTTTTGTTCAGGTATTGTGAAAGCAGTTGCTCTTTATCTGCCTTGTTTGAACGAATTGTGTTGATAATAGTTGTATCTGACAATATTGCCTGTGATTGATTTTTAAGAAGGTATTGTAAATAGGGGTCCTGTTCCTGTGTTAAAAGGTTTGCCGTAAATTGTTGATGAGCGTTCCTGTTCTCCATTTCGTTGAAATTGAGCAAATAAGCTGCAGATAACGCAAGTAAAAACAAGCTAAGGATAGCATGAAAATAAGGTTTTTTATCCCGTTCTACAAACCAAATGATGGACAACAGCAACATCATCAATATGTATGATAGAATAATAATTGTTTTTTCGATTCCCGGTATCAACAAAAAAATGGCTGCCGTCAGGGTGAGGGAAATAATAACCTGAAAATAGGCCGAGCCTTTACGCTTCAAGAAAACAATAAAAGTATAGGCCCAAAGATATATGAACATATTTATCAGGAACATGATGAACAGACGTTCCAGCCCTTTTATACTAAAGTATACATTGCCCGGAAACATGATCAGTCCCCCGTTTTGTAAAATTCTGCCTGTTAAATAGTATAATGATACAGGAAGGGCAAATACAAAGAGTTGTATACTGATCGTTTTGAGAAAAATTCCCTTTTCCCAACGGTTGTGGTTTTGTTTGAAATACCGGTTCAATACGAACAGGACCATACAAATCACAATTAAATTCAGTAACAGGTCGCCCGGTGATCTCCAACCTGCCAGTCCGAATAATTGTACCGTGTTCCAGAAGGTTTTTTTGAAAATTGAAGGAAACCCCGTAAAATATTGAATTCCTCTTAATAAAAACAAGGAGATGAAAAACGAGATCAGGAAAGGAAATGAATACCCAGGGAACTTGTCGTTAACGATTTGAAATGAAAAATAAAGAATCAGGACAAGTATAAAAAATCCGGCTGCATAAAAAAGGAATAAAAGTATATTTATGTACGAAGGGAACATCCCGGGAATAACTTGTATTGAAATATTCAAATTTTTTAAGTGGTATTCGTTTTTCGTCCTTCGGGGATTTTTTTCCACTTTTATTCCATAAGGTAATGTTTTTTTTGTCAACGGGACAAATACACCTACCGTGAATTTATTTTTTTCGGTTTTTAATCCGATATAAGAACCTGTAGCCGTATGTAAAATTTTTATTTTTCCATTGGGCAGTAATGAAAGTTCGTTGACGGGAATTTGGTTTTTGTTCCAATAAAAGATATTTCCTTGTTTCTCAATTAATATAGTTTCCTGATTGTCAGCAAGGTGTTTATTAAGAAAAAGCCAGTTCGCATTATTTTTCTGAGATAGTAAACCGAACACCTCTTTTTCTGCTTTATAACATTGGTTTCCAGACTTGTAAATAGCCTTTTGTGTCTTCTTAACCAATGATTCCGGGCGATAATTTCTTTCTGCGACGTACTTTAGGGCGAAAAATGCAATGAGGATGAGGAAAAAAGCCACCACGGATCGAAGTATTTTCCACCATTGATTATGTGAAATACTTTTTTGCATAAAATTTGGCTTTTGAAATCAGGTAGGTAAAAGTAGTAAATTTTGTCCCGGTTTTTAAATTTTTAAAATTATAAAAAATCTTTTGTTAAATCATGTTGTTTGGTCAGTGTTTATAATTTTTTCAGCACATAGATTAAGCTTGAATAGTTTTTAGTTTTTCGTCCTGCTAAATTTGAACGTAAACCATTCCAAAATGCCCTGACTGGCTGAAAGTGGTTTTTTAGGTATTTTTCGCTCAGGAAGCTTACATAATAGCTATCTAATTTTAATGGCAACATACTGATTATCTGATAATTATGTTTATTGGCAAATAACTTAAATGCTTCAGGGGAAAAATGATATAAATGTCTCGGCACATCATAACCCGCCCAATATGTTTTATAAAAACCTGCATCCCAGGATGTTAGATTTGGAATAGCTATGATTAAATAACCCTTCTTTTTCAAAAGTCTTTGAACCTCTTCCATTCTTTTATTGATATCCGGTACATGTTCCAAAACATGCCACATGCTTATAATATCAAAATTTTCGTTTTGGATTTTTCTGATATGTGATTCGTCGTAAACATTTAAATGATACTTTGTTTTAGCAAATTCCCTTGCCTTTATGTTTGGTTCGATCCCTTCACATTCCCAATTTCTTTGTTGAAAATAATTTAATAATTCTCCTGTTCCGCAGCCAATATCAAGGATTCTTCCATTGTTTACAAGGTTATGAACTATTTTGAATTTTCTTTGTATATTAAACTGACGTAATAAAGCATAAGTTTTTCCAAATATGCCGTTATTTTTTGTATTATGAGAGAGATATTCTTCCGAATCATAATATTTTCCCAGTTCTTTATCCTCAGGTCTTGGATTGGTGAAAAGAACTTGGCAGTCTTTACATTCGTACAAAGAGAAATTTTCTTTTGACAAAAAGAGATCCTTTACCTCTTCTTTTTTAACTATTTTTT
>Ga0256829_1000724_pt1 | contig 30579 bp, 24 predicted proteins | sample 131447metaG_FD_185979 | JGI IMG/M metagenome (GOLD analysis project Ga0256829, IMG submission 185979) | Hydrothermal vent microbial communities from Lau Basin, Pacific Ocean - 131-447 | ecosystem: Environmental > Aquatic > Marine > Hydrothermal vents | place: Pacific Ocean: Lau Basin | collected... | reverse complement strand
CTCTGACAAAGCCAGTTCTACACCGGTTACCTGCCAGGGGCTCTTGATGCCCAGAATCTGGGCGTATAGTTCTTTATCTCTCATGGGGGATTACGCTAGCCTACCCACCTGATTTGGGGAAGAGCCATAAAACCGAGGTCATTCGAAGACGGGGGTCTTGGCGGGGTCGTGAGCCGGTGGCGTGGTTCAACCGCTGTCGGTTGCTCTCGAATCGATCGAATACCAGAACCGGGTGTGGGTTCACGAGGCCGAATACTACCAAGCAGAGAGTAAGTCTACTTCACAAGGGACTCATCTTGATGCGGAGGGAGGAAGCACCATCACCTGATCCACTACCCGGTGAGCAAACTGGACCTCCGGGACTGAATCTGTAGCTGGGTAGAAAGAGGTAGGGAACCGCCCAAGGGCGACCATCTGCGGGATGAGGCTCCGCATCCGGGGTCTGAATGGCCCCGGAGCCGCCTGTCGCTCATCCTTGCCGGGGTTTTAGGCAGCCGTGGCTTGGTGTTGCGCCGGCCTGAGCCGGGTCGCGGAGCCAAGCCCCTGTTTTCGGCGTGTCGATTTTTATCGGATCCTAATTTGGGGTGGCCGGCGATGGTGGACTCAGGTTTCCATCATCGAATCGAGCAGGTCGTGATGGATTTCCGCGCAGCGGTTGACCAGCAGGCAAAACAGCTCGGCGGTGACGCGGGCGTCGTAGCCGGCCGAGTGCGCGGCGCTGGGGTCGCAGGGGATTCCGGCGACTTCGAGCGCCCTGGCGAGAACCGTTTGCCCCAGCAGCACGCCGGCCAGAGTCGCCGTATCGAAGCTGGTAAAGGGATGGAAGGGGTTGCGCTTGATCTCGCTGCGGGCGACGGCCGCATTGAGAAAGGACAGGTCGAAGAAGGCGTTGTGTCCGACCAGGATGGCCCGGGTGCAACCGGTGTTGTGCAGGGCCGCACGGATCGGGCGGAATATGCGCATTAAGGCGGCCTTTTCCGGGATGGCCGGGCGCAAGGGGTGCGTGGGATCGATCCCGTTAATCTCGAGAGACTTCGGATCCAGGCGGGCACCGGGAAATGCCTCGACCTGACAAACAACCGAATCTCCCAAGGTCAGGCCGCCATCGGGGTCGAAATTGATGATGACCGCGGCGATCTCCAGCAGCGCATCGGTGGCGGGATGTAATCCGCCGGTTTCGACATCCACCACGACGGGGAGGAATCCACGGAAGCGTTTGCTGGGATCGGTCATGGGACAAGCTCGAAGTGAAGAGATTCAGCGGCACGAAACGGTACCACGGTTTCACCGGCGAAAGGGTATTCATCGGGAACCGTCCACTCGGTTTGCTCTAGGCTTACCGTGGCGGTATTGAGCGGCAGGCCGTAAAAGGCCGCACCGCGGCGGCTGGCGAAATCCTCGAGCCGATCCAGGGCATTGGCTGCGGCAAAGGCCTCGGCGTACAGTTCGAGCGCGCCGTAGCCGGTGTAGATGCCGGCGGCCGCCCGGGCGCATTCCTTCAGGCGGCGCGGATGCGGGGCGCTGTCGCTGCCGAGGAAAAAGCGCGGTGACTCGCCGGTGGCCGCCGCCACCAGTGCCTGGCGGGTGGCCTCGGACTGGAGCAGCGGGCGGCAGAAATAGTGTGGCGAGAGCCCCCCGGCAAACAGATTCCGCCGCGAGCAGAGCAGATGGTGCGCGGTGATCGTGGCCCCGATCCGGGGGCTGGCCCCGGTGACGAATTCGATGCCTTCGCGGGTGCTTACGTGCTCCAGCACGATGCGCAACTCCGGGTAACGCTCGACCAATGGAGCGAGCGTGGTATCGATGAATCGGGCCTCGCGTTCATAGGGGTCGATCGCGGGGTCGGGCAGTTCCGCGTGGATGGAAAGCACCAAGCCCGCCGCGATCATGCGTTCGAGTACCGGGTAGATCGCCTCGATCCGCCGGACACCGTGTTGCGAATGGGTGGTCGCGCCGGCGGGATAGAGCTTGACTGCGTGGATGTGGCCGTCTTCACGGGCCCGATCGATCTCCTCGGCCGGCGTGGCCGGGGTGAGGTAGAGCGTCATCAGCGGCTCGAAGTCTCGTCCCCGGGGCACGGCGGCGAGAATGCGCCGACGATAGGCCGCGGCCGCGGCCACGGTGGTCACCGGGGCCGCGAGGTTGGGCATGATCAGACCCCGTGCAAAGCGATGGGCGAGCGGCGGGACCAGGTCGGGGAGAGCCGAGCCATCGCGAAGATGCAGGTGCATGTCATCCGGGCGAATCAGGGTGAGGCGCATGGGGTTTTCCAAAGAGGCGGGGACACGGGTTTACAATGTGCATGTTACTTGATGCTGCAAAAAGTATCCGCCCGGATGCCCCGCTACCGAGGAGAATTACCATGCCGGAACCCGTACGCCGAGAAGAAGTTGATCCCGACGAGACCCAGGAATGGCTCGATGCCCTGCGTTCGGTCATTGCCACCGAGGGGCTGGAGCGGGCTCACTACCTGATCGAGCAATTAGTGGATCAGGCCCGGCGCCTGGGCGCTAACTTGCCTTTCAGCCAGAATACCGCCTATCTGAATACCATTCCCCCCAGGCAGCAACCTCCCTACCCGGGTAATCTTGAGCTGGAACGCCGGATCGAGGCTTATCTGCGGTGGAACGCGATGGCCATGGTGGTGCAGGCGAATCATGTCCATTCGGGGCTCGGTGGGCACATCGCCACCTATGCCTCGGCAAGCACTTTGTACGAGGTGGGATTCAACCACTTTTGGCGGGGGCCGAAAGGTGTCAACCGGGGGGATATGGTTTACATCCAGGGCCATTCCGCACCGGGAATTTATGCTCGTTCCTATCTTGAGGGACGCCTGGGGGAGGAGCAGCTTAAACGTTTCCGTCGGGAAGCCTCCGGGCCCGGCTTGTCCTCCTATCCCCATGCCTGGCTGATGCCGGCGTATTGGCAATTCCCTACCGTGTCCATGGGGTTGGGCGGGATTCAGGCCATTTATCAGGCCCGGTTTATGCGTTATCTCGAGCATCGGGGCTTGATCGAGCCGTCCGGGCGCAAGGTATGGGCCATGCTGGGGGATGGCGAGATGGATGAACCCGAGTCGCGCGCGAGTATCGACTTGGCCGCCCGGGAGGGTCTGGACAACCTGATTTTTGTCATCAACTGCAACCTCCAGCGCCTCGATGGGCCGGTACGGGGTAACGGCAAGATCATCCAGGAACTGGAGGGCCTTTTCCGCGGCTCGGGCTGGAATGTGATCAAGCTGGTCTGGGGCTCGCGCTGGGATTCGCTCCTGGCCCAGGACACCAAGGGGTTGCTGCGCCGGCGCATGGAAGAGTGTGTGGATGGCGATTACCAGCGGTTCAAGTCGCGTGACGGCGGGTATGTGCGGGAACATTTCTTCGGCAAATATCCGGAGCTGAAGGCCCTGGTAGCCAACATGAGCGACGAGGAAGTCTGGCATTTGAATCGCGGTGGGAATGACCCCGTGAAGATTTATGCCGCCTATCGCCGGGCGGTGGAGCATACGGGGCAACCAACGGTTATTCTGGTTAAATCCATCAAGGGGTTTGGCATGGGCCAGGCCGGACAGGGAAAAAACATTGCCCATCAGCAGAAAAAGCTCGGTGACGCGGATCTGAAGGCATTTCGCGACCGCTTTAATATTCCGGTATCGGATCGGAAAATCGGGGATGTTCCCTTTGCGAAGCCGGCGCCGGACAGCCCGGAAATGAAGTACTTGTTGGCACGGCGGGAGGCGCTCGGTGGGTTTTTGCCGGTACGCAGCGAGCAGGCTCCGGCACTGAAAATGCCTGCCGATGAACGCTTCCAGGTACTTACCAGGGGCAGCGAGGGACGCGAGATTTCCACCACCATGGCCATGGTCAGGCTGCTGACTTCCCTGACGCGCGACCCGGAGTTTGCCCCCCACATCGTGCCCATCGTGCCCGACGAGGCGCGCACCTTTGGCATGGAAGGGCTGTTTCGCCAGATCGGCATCTACGCCCCGTTCGGTCAACTCTACGAGCCCGAGGATTCCAGCCAGTTGATGCGCTACCAGGAAACTTCCAAGGGGCAGATCCTGGAAGAGGGCATTACCGAGGCCGGCGCGATGGCCTCGTGGCTGGCCGCCGGCAGCGCCTACGCCAATCATGGTATCCAGATGGTGCCGTTTTATTTCTTCTACTCCATGTTCGGGTTTCAGCGCATTGGCGACCTGGCCTGGGCCGGGGGCGATTTACAGGCGCGTGGCTTTCTGATCGGCGGCACGGCGGGGCGCACGACGCTGGAAGGCGAGGGTCTGCAGCACTGCGACGGCCAGAGCCATATCTACGCCTCGATGTATCCCAACTGTGTGGCCTACGATCCGACCTATGCCTATGAATTGGCGGTGATCGTGCGCGAAGGGATTCGGCGCATGTTCGTCGCGCGGGAGCGGGTGTTCTATTACCTTACTTGCATGAACGAAAACTATGCCCATCCGACCCTTCCCCGAGGCGCGGAGGAGGGCATCATTCGGGGCATGTATCGGCTGGGGTCGGTCGGGAAACACAAGCGTCGAGTGCAGTTGCTGGGCTCGGGAACCATTCTGCGCGAGGTAGAAGCGGCGGCGGCGATGCTGGACCAGGATTGGAAGGTGGCGGCCGATGTGTGGAGTGTTACCAGTTTCACCGAGTTGCGCCGCGACGGGCTTCATGCCCGCCGCGCCGCGACCCTGCATGCCGAGGCCGAGTCCCGGTTGCCGTGGGTTACGCAATGCCTGGCCGCTACCCGGGGGCCGGTAATCGCCGCAAGCGATTATGTGCGCCTGTTTGCCGACCAGATCCGGGAATTCGTCCCGCGCCGCTACCTGACCCTGGGAACCGACGGGTTCGGTCGCAGCGACACGCGGCGCGATCTGCGGCGCTTCTTCGAGGTGGATCGGGAGCACGTGGTCGTCAATGCGCTCAAGGCCCTTGCCGATGAGGGGGAACTGGAGCATAAGGTCGTGGCCGAGGCGATCAAACGCTACGGCATCGATCCCGATGCGCCCCCGCGTGAGCAGGTTTGAGTGATGAGCGGGGAGCGGGAGATCAAGGTACCGGACCTGGGTGGTTTCCGGGACGTGGAGGTGATCGATGTCCTGGTGCGGGCGGGTGAGCGGATTCGGGAGGATGACTCGCTGATCACGCTGGAGTCGGACAAGGCGGCGATGGATGTGCCCTCGCCGGTGGCGGGAGAGGTCAAGGCGCTGCGGGTGAAGGTGGGAGATCGGGTCTCTGCGGGGGATGTGGTTCTCATCGTTGCGCTGGAGTCGGCGGGCGACGTGGCGAAGGTCGCCGGGGATGAGACGGTACCGCCCGAGTCCAAGCCCGACGCCGCGCCCCGGGAGCCGGGTGTGGCGAAGGACGAGAGAGGGCCGGAGACGGTTGCCGCCGCCACGGGGCCGGAACAGTCGGGTTCGGGCGAGGCGTCGCCTCTTGCGGCGCAATCTTCGCCGCCGCGGGATCATGGCGCTTTCGTCGCTGCCCATGCGGGTCCCGCGGTGCGCAAGTTTGCCCGTGAACTGGGGGTGGATCTGTCGCGGGTGAGCGGATCCGGGCGTAAGGGCCGGATCACCTTCGCCGATGTCAAGGCCCACGTGAAGTCGGCGTTGCGCACCGGGGGAGGTGGATTGCCCTCGGTTCCGAGCGTGGATTTTTCCCGTTTTGGGAAGATTGAGCGAGTGGGGTTGTCACGTCTGAAGCGTATTGCCGGGCCGCGGCTGCAGGCGGCCTGGCTGAATGCCCCGCACGTGACTCAGCACGACGAGGCCGACATCGGCGCCCTGGAGATGGTGCGCAAGGCCATGAAGCCGGCGGCGCAGACCCAGGGTATCCGGCTTACGCCCCTCGCCTTTCTGGTCAAGGCGGCGGTCCAGGCACTACAAGCCTTCCCGGGTTTCAACGCTTCGCTGGATCCGGATGGGGAGACGCTGATCCTCAAGCATTACTACCACGTGGGTTTTGCCGTGGATACCGAGCAGGGGCTGATCGTGCCGGTGATCCGCGATGCCGACCGCAAGACGGTGCTGGAGATCGCCGCCGAACTGGCCGCGCTTGGTGAAAAGGCGCGCGCCGGCAAGCTCAGGCGCGAGGATATCGAGGGCGGAAGTTTTTCCGTCTCCAGCCTCGGCAGCCTGGGCGGGACGGCCTTTACCCCGATTATCAATGCCCCCGAAGTGGCTATTTTGGGCGTTTCCCGGGCGGTAATGAAACCGCAGTGGAACGGCCGGGAGTTTGAACCACGCTTGATGTTACCGCTGTCGCTGTCCTACGACCACCGGGTGATCGATGGTGCCCAGGCGGTACGCTTCACCCGGCATCTGGCCGCAACCCTGGAAACCCTTCGCGGCCTGGTGGCTTGAGCATGAGCCGGGAGCGGGAGATCAAGGTACCGGACCTGGGTGGTTTCCGGGACGTGGAGGTGATCGATGTCCTGGTGCGGGCGGGGGAGCGGATTCGGGAGGATGACTCGCTGATCACGCTGGAGTCGGACAAGGCGGCGATGGATGTGCCCTCGCCGGTGGCGGGAGAGGTCAAGGCGCTGCGGGTGAAGGTGGGAGATCGGGTCTCTGCGGGGGATGTGGTTCTCATCGCCGCGGTGGATGAGGAAGCCGCCGCCGGGAATGAGTCAACGCCGGTGGAGACGGAGCAAGCGGTGGTGCCGCAGGGAGGGGGTACACCGGATAGCGGAACCTCTTCCCCCGCTGAGGCCGGGGGAAGTCGCCTCGAGGCGGCGTCTTCGAAAATTGCGGCCGAGCGTCCCGCGGCGGATATCCACTGCGAATTGCTGGTTTTGGGTGCGGGGCCGGGGGGCTACAGCGCGGCTTTTCGGGCCGCCGATTTAGGGCGCCAGGTCATTCTGGTTGAGCGCCATCGGCGCCTGGGTGGGGTGTGCCTGAACGTGGGCTGCATCCCCTCCAAGGCGCTGCTCCATGCCGCCGAGGTCATGGAACAGGCCGAGGCGATGGCCGCAAACGGGGTGAGCTTCGGCAAGCCGAAGATCGATCTTGCCGGTTTACGGGCCTTTCGCCAACGTCCCGTGGATCGTCTGAGCGCAGGATTGGCGCAGCTTGCGAAGCAGCGCAAGGTTCGGGTCGTGGAGGGCACGGCGCGGTTTATCGCGCCGCATCTGCTCGAAGTGCAAACGGAGGCGGGTGCGCAAAGCATCGCCTTCGAACAGGCCATAATCGCCGCGGGCTCCGCAGCGGTGCGTTTGCCCGGGCAACCCGAGGATCCCCGGATCATGGATTCGACCACCGCCCTGGAGCTGGAAGAAATCCCTCCGAAACTCCTGGTGATCGGGGGGGGCATCATCGGCCTGGAGATGGCGAGCGTGTATGCCGCGTTAGGCTCTGCAGTTACGGTAATCGAGTTAACCGACGGGCTGATTCCAGGAGCCGACCGCGATCTGGTCCGTGTACTGCAAAAGCGGCTCGAAGCGGTGTTTGCCGCGATCCATGTCGCCACGCGGGTGCAGAAACTCAAGCCGCAAAAGAACGGAATCCGCGCGGGTTTCCTGGGCCCGCAAGGGGAGTGGGGCGGGATTTTCGATCGCGTGCTGGTCGCCGTGGGCCGGCGTTCCAATGGCGATCGTATCGGCGCCGAAGCGGCTGGAGTACGGCTCGATGAACGCGGGTTCATTGGGGTGGACGAGCAACTGCGAACCAGCTCGGAGCATATTTTCGCGATCGGGGATATTGCCGGTCCGCCGATGCTGGCACACAAGGCCAGCCACGAAGGGCGGGTGGCGGCCGAGGCGGCTTGCGGCCTGAAGAGCTATTTCGATGCCCGCGCCATTCCCGCCGTGGCTTACACCCACCCGGAAATCGCCTGGGTCGGATTAACCGAGGCCGAGGCCAAGGCTAAGGAGATCGCCGTCACCAAGGCAGGCTTCCCCTGGCGGGCCAGCGGCCGGGCGTTGACCCTGGGGGCCGAGACGGGAATGACCAAGCTCTTGTTCGCCGACGAGGGCGGAAGGATCGTGGGTGCGGGGATCGTGGGGCCGAATGCGGGCGAGTTGATCGCCGAGCTGGTGCTGGCGATCGAGATGGGCTGCGACGCCGAGGATATCGCCCTGAGTATCCATCCGCATCCGAGCCTCTCGGAGAGCGTGGGCCTGGCGGCGGAGGTGGGCGCCGGGAGCATCACCGATCTTTACCTTCCGCGCCGGCGCTGATTCGGTGTGCCGACCCGGGACTCCGGGTTAAGGAAGGTCGAGTGCCACCGCCGCAGTCCGTTTGCCGGAACCAAGGCTCGCCCGAGGCAACGCGCTGCGGCGCGGTGAACGACCAAGGATTTATGCCGTATCCCTCCTTTCAAGAACATAAATCAGTACCCAGTGGCCGTTTTCCCACTCCCAAGTTGCTATTACGGTCCAGCCGCTTCCCGCGTAATTAGGATAATTCACGGTGGTGGTGCTACCCGGACTTATCGGGTTACCGATCGGGAGGGCGGGAGCGGGGAGATCGCCCGGATCAGGCGGTGCGCCCTTCGTGCATAGGCTATTGGCTTGATAACCGGATGGTGGCCGGCCTTCGGCTTTGGGTCTTGTACCTATGCTGCAGGCCGAGGTGGTTTGCGTGAACCGGGCAAGCGCAGGTTCGGTATTTTTGTGTATGCGGCGGGCTTCATATTGTGTCGCGTGCCAACTCTGTTGGGTATATTTGTAAATAAGTGTGTAGCGCCAATTGCCTTTGTCGAAGCTTCTGGAGCTCGTGGCGCCGGGGTAGGCGGACCCATAAACAGGCGGCCGGAATCGGTTTATCGGCTGTGGCGGATTAGAGGATACAAAGATTACCTTGCCGGCGGCGTTGGCGGCCGGGGCACCGGCCGTTCCAACGAGTAGTGCCAAGCCGAAGGCAACCGATAGATACCGAATCTTGGAAACGCCCATAACGACCCCTTGGAAAATTGAGCCACATAAGAGTACTTCTCCCCCCCCTAAAAAGCAAACTCTTGGGCGGCGATGGCACAGTTAAACAGGGAGCATGAGCCGGCGGATGGGTGCTCGCAGGGGTCGATGGCATCTTGTTTGTGACGGCACAGGACGCTGTTTCCCGGTAACGCTACCCTTTATAATCCCCGGTTTGTAGCAATGCCGAACCATGATCGAGTGTACGGAACATCCTGACTTGGCCGAACTGGTGCGCGGGGCGGTGGCCATCATTAAGGACGAAGAGCTGGAGGCCCGGCTGCGTGGCGCCCGGGCGCTGGTCGTCAAGGCGGGATTCGATCCAACCGCGCCGGACCTGCATCTCGGCCATACGGTGCTGCTCAACAAGATGCGCCAGTTCCAGGAGCGTGGTGACGAGGTGGTCTTTCTGATCGGCGACTTTACCGGGATGATCGGCGATCCGACAGGGCGTAACTCCACGCGGCCCGTGCTGACGGACGAAGAGATCGAGGCGAACACGCGGACCTATGCCGAGCAGGTCGGCAAGATCCTTGATCTGGACAAGATCCGCATCGTGCGCAACAGTAAATGGCTGGGGCGGCTCGATGCCGCCGACCTGGTGCGGCTCGCCGGGCACATGACCGTGGCGCGGATGCTCGAGCGTGATGACTTCGAGAAACGTCATCGGGCGGGAGATCCCATCTCCCTGCACGAATTTCTTTACCCCCTGGTACAGGGCTATGATTCGGTCGCCCTGCGAGCCGATATCGAGCTGGGAGGTACCGACCAGCGCTTCAATCTATTGGTGGGAAGGCACTTGCAGGCGGCGTATGGCCAGCTACCGCAGGTGGTCATGACGCTACCGCTTCTCGAGGGCCTCGATGGGGCACGGAAGATGTCCAAGTCGTTCGGTAACGCTATTGCCCTGACCGAGCCTCCCGAAGAGATGTTCGGCAAGCTGATGTCGATCTCCGACGAGATGATGTGGCGTTATTTCGAGCTGCTTTCCTTCCGTTCGATCCGCCAGATCGAGGCTTTGCGTGATGCGGTCGGCGCCGGGCGCAATCCCCGGGATGTCAAGTTTCTGCTGGCGGAGGAGATCACCGCAAGATTCCATGACACCCCGGCGGCGGTACGGGCGCACCGGGCCTTCGTTGCCCGCTTCACCCGGGGTGAAGCGCCCGAGAAGATGCCGGAGGTCACCGTAGCCGGGTGCCCGGGGCTGGCTCGGATGCTCAAGGCCGCGGGACTGGTTGCCAGTACTTCCGAGGGCAACCGGATGATTCTCCAGGGTGCCGTGCGTATCGATGGCGAGCGGGTCGTGGACCGGGAGCAGGTGCTCGCACCGGGCAGTCATACGGTGCAGGTGGGCAAGCGGCGTTTTGCCCGGGTAAACCTTGGTGCCGAATGATCTGCCTCGAGCGGCGCCCAGGAGTGATTGGTGAGCGATTCCGCGTATCCGGCCCGGGCCCGGCAGGCTATTAGTCGCCGCCGATGTGGAGGGCGAGTTCCACCGTCGCTTGGGTGAAGGCCTCGACAAGCCGCTCGCGCTCTGCCTCGCTCAGTTCACCCGGGCGCACGATGGCGATACGGTTTCTTAGCGTATGGTAATCATGTGCCGCGCCGCTTTGCATCCAGGCGCGGCCGGGGCCGCGGGCCCAATCGAGATAGACACTGCCGTTGATGTTTACGGTACTTGTTTGCCATAGGTGGCTGTTCGCCCAAGCTGGACCCAGCAACAGCGGGCGATGCTGAACCAGCAATCTCCGGGCGCGGGCGATCCGCGGCGATAATTGGAAATTCCGGGCATAGTGAAGTGCCTCGGTGGCGGGTAGAGGGTGAGAGAAGAGGTTCCCCTGGATTTTTGTTCCACCCAGCGCGCGCCAGAAGATGGCTGCCGCGGGGCTCTCGATGCCTTCCGCAACGACGCTTCGTTGTTCAAATGTGGCGTAGTCGAGAGTAGCCACCAGGGTGGCGAATGAAAACACGCTGCGGGTCAGGTTGATGCAGAAACTCCGATCCAACTTAAGGCTTTCGATCGGCATGGCGTTGGCATAGGCAAGGGAGGCATAGCCGGTGCCGAAATCATCGAGTGCGATGCAGGCACCGCAGGCGCGCAATTCGGTGAGGATTCGTGCCGCGCGCGGGATATCGGCAAGGCCTACCGTTTCCAGCAATTCCAGGCTCAGTCCTTCCCATTCGGGTCGGCCCCAGGCGGTGGTGATGGCTTCAATCAGGTCGGGGGCGAACAATTCCCGGGCACTGATATTGACGCTGATATCGGCCTCGATACCCTGGGCGCGTAAGAGGGAATAAAATTTAGCGGCCGCGCCGATGGACGTTATCAGGAGGGTGCGTGAAAGCACGGGATCTTCTTCGACCACGTCGATGAACTGATTTGCCGAGTGCAGGGTGTTGTCCCGAGTCCAGCGTGCCAGGGTTTCGAAGCCGACCACGCGTTCCTGCTCTAGATCCACTACCGGTTGAAAATGAAATCCTAGCCGGCCTGCGGCTAGAGCCTTGGGCAGTTCACGGCGGATACTGAAACGGCGGTAGGCGCTTGCATTCAGGTCAGGGGCGAAAAAGCGCCATCCGCCGCCCGCCTCGCGGGACAGGTGCAGAGCCTGTTCGGCCTGTTCCAGCAGGGTGTAGCCCGCTTCCGGTGTGGTTCGCGAGGCGAAAGCCAGGCCGGCGCTGGCGGTCAGGTGCAATGAATCGCCCTGGTCGGGGACCGAGACCGGTTCGGCGATTGTGCCGAGCAGCGTCTGTGCCAAATCAACCAGCGCATCGGGGCTTTCAATGTCCATCGACAGCAAGGCAAACGCGTTCGCCCCAGAGCGGAACAGTAATCCTACCGTATCTGTCTTTCGGGCAAGGCGCAGCGAAATTTCGCGCAAGATCCGGTCGCCATGCTCACGCCCGAGCGCATGGTTGATATCACTAAAATTGCGGATATCGAGCAGAATGAGTCCCAGGTTCAGGGGTTCCCTACGCCGGATTTGTGCCTGGAGTAAACGGGTCAGCCGTTCTCGGTTCGCCAGGCCGGTCAAGGGGTCGGTGAGACTTGCTTGCTGCATTGCCTCATATTGGTGCCGGGCACTGATTGCGGCACCAATTTCGCGGGTGGCTGCCTCAAGAAGAGATACCAGTTCGGGGGTGAATGCGTCTCGGGCTCCAGAGTAGACTGCAAGAACGGCAACGATTTTCCCGCCGGAGGCTATGGGCAGGGCGATCATGTCGCGCAGCCCGTGATTTTCGCTGCGGTGCAGCCGGGATTCGAGTTCGGGATTTGGTTTAAGGCTGGAAGAGCGCACGACTCGCCCTTCTTGCAGGGCGCGGACAATCGGTCCCCCCCCACCCGCCCGGTCCGGGCGTCGGGACAGGGAAAGAGTCTTAATGTAGTCCAGTGCGTCACCCGATGCGCCGACAATACGAATCGCATCGCCTCGGGTATTGGCAATGGCGATAAAGGCAAGGCGCATGTGGCTGTGTTCAGTCAGCAGGCGACAACTACCCGAGGCGAGATCCTCCAATGTGAGGCGGGCGACCGCAAGGGCATTAATCCCGGCGAGCGCAGTATAAAAATGCCGGGCGCTGTCGCGTGCCTTGCGATCCTCTATCTGTTGCCGGAACAGGCGATATTGAGAGAAATTCTGGATGATGATGAATGCCACCAGCAGCCCGAGCATTACCTCGACGGCCACGGAGTTTGGCAACGACAGGGTATGAGCTATCGCCGCTGCGGACGGGGTAAAAATCAGCAGCAGGTACACCAAGGCGATCGTGGGCCGTGGAGCCAGACTTACGGCGGCGCCGAGCGAGAGTCCCGTCAGGGCAATCAGCAATACCAGCATATCGTCGACCGGGGGATGTTGCCACAACACCCAGCCGCTGGGAATTCCCCAGCTTGCGGCGGTCAGCCAGGCTCCGGCGCCGAACAACACCGGCCATAGCCAGTCCTTGTGGTGGAGGCGCTCAAACCACAAAATCAGGCTGGCGCGGCCTAGGGAGAGCAACAGGAACCAGGCCAGGAGCAAAACCTGTACCGTGCGGGGTAAGGTGGCCGGAGTGATCCCGACGCCGATGAAAATTAGCACGGCCCAGACCAGGGGGAATGCAATTAGCGCGGGCGGCAGGCGCAGCAGCAGTTCGCGATCCAGGAGTTCGGCGGTTTTACTCTTATCGGCCCGCAATGTGCGATTCAAACCCTTTATCCCGGACATAAAAAAACGACTACTACCATACGCCGTGAGTACGCGGGTTACAACCAGGATACATCGGGGCTTCGGGATGATGCCGCCGTGGCCTTGGCGCAGGCCCGTAATCGTTCGATGACCTCCTCGGGGGGGATCAATGCCATGGCTTCGGCATGGCGCACGCGGGTTCCCCAAGGTGCCTTGCTGACCTGCTTTCCGGCCAGGTGTTGCAACGCCTCGGGATAATAATTCACTCTCCATTGCTGACTGCAATAGGGACCGGCGCGATCGGGGTTGGTACTCGCATAGAGGCCGATAACCGGAGTGCCGACGGCCGTGGCCATGTGCACGGGACCGGAGTCGGGGGAGATCAACACCCGGGCGCGGGCGATCAGGGCCAGCAGCGTTTTCAGCGGAGTTCGTCCTTGCAGGTTGAGGATGGGAACCCGGGAGGCGCGAAGAATCTGCTCCGCGGCGGCGGCTTCCCCGGCATTTGTCCCTCCCGTAATTGCGACCTGCCAACCGAGCCGTTCGACTGCGAACTTGGCCACCGGCGCATAGCGGGCATAGGGCCAGTCACGCCAGTTGCGAAACCGGGGGTTGGCACAGGGGTTGAGCAGCAAAAGTGGTCGTGAGTCCGGCACCAAGATCCGGGCCTCGGCCCGGGCCCGAGCCGGGATGGGGATATTCCACAGCAACTGTTTCTCAGTGACACCGACGGCGCGGGCAAAGCCGAAGAAACTGTCCATCACCATTTCGCGCTCCACGTGCGGGATCCGGTGGGTGGTAAACAACCACTGAAAATCATGGGCCCGGATGCGGTCGAAGCCGAGCCGAATCGGTGCATGCACCGCCAGGCTGGCCAGGCTGGCCCGGAGCGACATTTGCATGTGCAGCAGGAGATCAAACCGCCGCTGCGCCAGGTGCCGATGCAGATCGCGGTATGCTTTCCACCCGCTACGTTTGTCGAAGACGATGAATTCGATACCCGGCACGTCACCGATCAGGGTCGCTTCGGGCTTGCCGATGATCCAACTGAAATGGGTTTGGGGCCAGGCGTTGCGTAAGGTGTTTACCACGGGAAGCGTATGACACACGTCTCCGAGGGCCGAGAGGCGCAGTATGCAGACTCGTTGAGGCGGCGGATCAAATTCGAGGACGGACATGAAATTTGAAACGTTGGCAATCGATAACGGCATCATCCTAGCCGAAGCAGGTCTTGCGCCGGAGCCGGACTGGTTCGATCCGGAATATTGGCGTGCCCGGGACGCGGGGGAAACGCTGGGCCGCGGGCGGGGCGAGGCCATCAGCGTCGGGGCTTCCGGGGAGTGGGTGCTGCGGCATTACCGCCGTGGCGGATTCCCTGCACACCTGCTCGAAGACGGTTATCTTTGGCTGGGCCTGGAACGGACACGTCCGGTTCGGGAGCTGCGTTTGCTGGCCATTTTGCATGAGCGCGGGGTGCCGGTGCCTCGCCCGGTGGCGGTACGGGTAGTGCGGCTCGGAGGCGTTTACCGCGGTGATTTGATCAGCGTCCGGATCCGCGGAGCAGTGACCTTGGCGGAATGTGCGCCCAGTCTGGACGCCGGGCGCTGGCGGGATATTGGTAACGCTATCGGCTGTTTCCATCGGTTGGGCGGTTGGCATGCCGATCTCAATGCTCATAACCTGTTGCTGGCTCCTTCCGGGGCCTGGCTTGTCGATCTGGACCGTGGTCGCCTGGTAATACCGGGATGCCGTGCCCAGAGCCGTAACCTGGGGCGGTTGCGCCGCTCACTGGCCCGGTTGGCACTGCTTCCCGCCTGTACGCCGGGCTGGCTGGCGCTCCTGGAGGCCTGGCGGCAGACCCGAACCGGCGGCGGGGCATAAGCGGGACGCAGGGCCTGAAGCCCGTGTACTCGGCCCCGCGGCGGCGCCGCCGGTCCGGGCCGGTTCAGCGTCCCCCGGGGCCGATGTATTTGCGCAAGAAGGCGAGCATCATGGAATAGGCCTTTTCTCGGTGTGCCAGCTTGTAGAACCCGTGTCCCTCGTTGGGGTAAAACAGCTTTTCAAGCGGGGTTCCATGCTGCTTGATTGCCTTTGCCAGATCCCAGAAACCCGCGGGAGGGGCGCGGGGATCGCGTCCGCCGTGGAGCAGGAACACCGGCATCCTGAGTTTCGCCACGTTGAACAACGGCGAGAATTCCCGCAACTGCTGGGTATCGGTTCCGAGCACCTCGTGGGTCCAGATGCGGCCCGAGGCACTACGGTTGAACACGGTCTTGCGGGTAAGCAGCATCGGCAGGCTGTACACGCCGGAGTAGCCGATCGCGCAATGATAAAGGGTTGGATACAGTTCGGCGCTCATCAGTGCGGCATAGCCCCCGTAGCTGCCGCCGTAAATACAGATTCGCCGCGGATTGGCGATCCCTTGACCGATGGCCCACTTGGTCGCCTCGGCCACATCCTGCTGCATGGTGTCGCCCCAATGGCGGATCCCGAGGGCTTCGAAGCGGTAGCCGTAGCCACCCGAGCCACGGAAATTCACCTGGAGCACCGCGTAGCCCCGGCTTGCGAAGAGCTGAGTTTCGGGATCGAATCCCCAGGTTATCCGGATCCCGAAGGGGCCGCCGTGTACGATCACGATCAGGGGCAGATTCTTCGGTTTGACGTTTGGCGGCAGGGTGAGATAGCCGTGCAGGGTTTCGCCGTCGCCGGTGTGAATTGTGATCGGTTCCATGGGCGCCATGGCTTGGGGGTTGAGCCATGGCATCGCCCGAAACATGAACGCGAGGGTGGGCTTGGGCGTGGCTTGGTATAAATAGTAGCTGCCGAGGTTACGGCTGTCCCACACGCGCACCACGGCCTCGTTTCCCTGCTTGGCCCAACTGGTCAGTTCGACTACCTTTCCCGGGAATAATCGCTCCAGGGCCGCGAGCAGCCGCATGTGCGCCGAGCCGGGGTCGAGCGCCACGGTCTTCAATTTTCCCGGCATGATTCTTACTCCCACGATGCGTTGGCGATCGAAGGAGCTGATGAGTCCGGCGGCGGCAAAAAAGTTATCGCTGCCGGCAAAGAGGCTGAACCGGGGATTGGCATACAGCAGTTTTCTTTTTCCTGTCCGGGCGTTGACCAGATACAGACCGAAGGTGAGCGCCGGGTTATCGGCCGGGCCGATCCAGTAATAACTCTTGCCGTGATCGGTGAACATCACCGGGGCAGTGGGATTGTTGATGGCGATACGATAACCGGGGATGGCAAAGGCGCCGGGCACGGGTTTCCAGTTGAGCGAGCCGGGGGCGGCGGCGTAGAGTTTCTCGGAGCCGGTAAGCGTGTTGGCGCCGAAGGCGAGGCGCACGTTACCGGCATGATCGGCCATGAGCCTGCCATTGGTTAGGGGGCTTTGGGCAACCTTGTAGGTTTTGCCGTTGCGGATGTCGAGTTTGTAGGCCCAGGGGCTGGCCGAGGTCGTAGTTCGCGTTTGCACCAGGACGTAATATTTTTCCTGCGGCAGGCGGGAGAGCATCCCGGCGAAGTAGCGTGGCTGAAAGCTGTTTCCGTGGGGACCCAGCAACAGCACATTGCGCCCGCCATTGGCATTGACGCCCCACAGGCGACCGGTGGAAACCGGTTGATCGAAACCGCCATAGCGCGTCCCGGTGGCGACCAGCAGGCGATTGTCGTTGGCCCACCACAAGCCGGTGGCGAGTGTTCGTGGTCGCAGACCCAGGGTGGCTTCTACCTTCGGGTGTCCGCTCACCACCGAGTGGCTGTTGACGATCGCCACCATGAACCGGTTAGAGCGATTTTTTTGTGGTATCACAATGGCCAGATGGGTGCCGTTGGGCGACAGGCGGACGAACTGGTATGCGGGGGGGAGCAAAAAGTCGCGCAGCGGCGGGGGCGTGGCCGCGGCGGCGTAACTCATGGTGGTAAAGAGGAGGAGAAGCGACAGAAACGATAGACGGCGCATGGGAGAAAGTCCGATTTTTGATTTGTCGAATCCTAGCAGAAATCCCGCCGCGCCGTGGCGAATACCCAAGCCGTGAGTTCCCCGGGAGGGGCGGGTTCAACCTTGTTGCAGGGCATTTATGGCATTGCGCCGGGCGGCGAGCAGGGTGCCGGGCGGAGCATAGCGTTTGATGTAGCGAACCAGGCCCCGAGCGATAGCTGCCGCCAGGTGGAACCGAAACCGGGTACTCGCCAGTTGCCGTTCTTCGCGGCGGTTGGAAATAAATGCGGTCTCGATCAGGATGGAAGGAATATCGGGTGATTTCAGTACCACGAAGGCCGCGCGTTCGACGCCGTCGCTATGCAGCGGGACGACGGGACTGACCGCGTTCAGGATGCCGCGGGCCAAAATCAGGCTCTGGGCAATCGTGCCCCGTTGAGAGAGTTTCAGTATCGTGGAGGCGATCATGGGCTGTTCGGCGGCCAGGTTGACGCCGGCGACGCGATCCACCGAATTTTCCCGAGTGGCCAGGATCCGGGCCGCGACGCTCGAGGCACCGTGTTCGGAGAGCACATAGACGGTGGATCCCTTGGGATAATGATACGGGGAGGCATCGGCGTGAATGGAGACGAAAAGATCCGCATGATCCCGGCGGGCGATGCGGCGGCGTTGAGCCAGGCTGACATAATAATTACCGGTGCGCGTGAGCACGGGTCGGATACCCGGGATTTTCTTGAGCAAGGTGTACAGGCGTCGTGCGATGGCGAGGGTGATATTTTTTTCCCGCAGCCCGTTGGCCCCGATCGCGCCCGTATCCCGTCCCCCGTGCCCCGGATCGATGGCAACCACGACGTCGCGGAGGCGAATCGGGCGGGCGGTCTGTTCCCTGAGTACGGGTTGAGCGTTTTGGGTGCGCGGGGTGAAGGTAATCGTCAGCATTGGGGTTGCCCCCGGGCTGCGGTTGATCAGGCTGCGGACCCGAACCGGGGTGCGCAGGTCGAGAACAATTCGTTCCCCCCGGCCGTGAAATCGAATGGCCTTGCGGAGCCCGGTAATCAATGGACCTTGCGGGGTGGGTAGGGCGCGGCCTCGGCCCAATTGGGCGTTGTGCAGGTCGAGCACCACTCGGTCGGGGCGGGTCAGGGTGAAGATCCGGTAATCGAGTTTTTCCGGCACCCGGAGGCTGAGCGTGGCGCGGGTTGTCGCTTGATGCAGAACGAGAGGCCCAACCGCACGCGCCGGGCTCGGAGCGCTCCAGGCGATCCCGGTCAGCACCATACTCGTTAGCAGGAGACTTTTGCCTATCCCCATTGCTGGAATCCGCTCCGTCTAGCTACAAAAAGAATGATCCAAAACAGAAAAAAAATCAAGTCGGGAAAGATAGATAAATTACTTGCTTACAGGGTAAAGTTCGAGAGCAACTTAAAAATCCCGTGGTATCAGGGAGATCCCGGGCGGGGCCGAATGCGGAGTCAATCTCTGCGGAACTGCTTGAAGCGGTCGTGGCACCAGAGGTATTGCGCCGGGATCGAGCGAATCCCCGGTTCAAGCGCCTGGTTGACCCGGGTGGCATCGGCCTTGGGATCCCCGCCGGGGAAGGCTTTCAACGCCGGCTCGATGCGGAGCCGATAGCCTGCCGTTCCTGGTAACCGTTCGACGAAAAAGGGCAGCACCGGGGTGTTACCCGCCGCGGCCAGGCGGGCCGTGGCGGTGTTGGTCGGTGCGGGGACGCCGAAAAAAGGGGCCTCGACCCCGTGGGGTCCGAGGTAGGCCTGATCGGGCGCATACCATACGGCGGCCCCCTGTCGTAGCGCCCGCAGCAGGGTGCGCAGGTCGCCGCGTTCGATGATGCCGGCACTGCGGGCGCGTCTTCGCGAGCGCATGACCCGATCGAGAACCGGGTTCTCGTGACGTCGGTACACGGCCTGGACCGGGTGGAAGAAACCCAGGAGCCGCCCGCCCAACTCCAGGGTGGTGAAGTGCGCGGTCAGCAAAATGGCGCCCCGCCCGGATTCCAGCGCCCGGGTGAGATGTGTCAATCCGCTGACTTGCACCCGTTTTTTAAGCCGTGAGCCGGATCCCCACCAGCAACTTGCCATCTCGATTATACCGATACCCAGGGACTCGAAGTGGGCGCGTAAAAGGGCTTCCCGCTGTGCCGGGTTCAGCTCGGGAAAACACCGGGCGAGGTTGGCGACGGCGATGCGCCGACGGCGCTTCGCCAGGCGCAAGCCGAGTCGTCCGAGACGCCTCCCGAGGCGCAATTGCAAGCCATAGGGCAGCCAGGCCAGCATGGCATGCAGGCCGACTCCGATCCAGGTCGGCCAATATCGGGGAGCATAAATGGTGGGGAAACGCATGGAGTAATTGTAAGGCTCGTGCTACGATTCGCGCCGATGCGGGAAACAGGTGTCCAAGGTGCAGATCATCATTCCTGAATTTAATTCGGTACCGATCCTGGTGGTTGGGGATGTCATGTTGGACCGCTACTGGTTTGGTGCGACCGAGCGGATATCCCCGGAAGCCCCGGTGCCGGTGGTCCATGTCGGGGAGAGCCGGGAATGCCCCGGAGGCGCCGCCAATGTGGCGGTAAACCTGGCCGCCCTGGGTGCCGAGCCTACGCTGCTCGGCCTGGTGGGGGACGACCCGGAAGCCCAGCGATTGATCGCGCTGGTCGAATCCGCACAGATCGAGCCGCGGCTGCTGGCTTGTCCGCAGCGGGCGACCGTCACCAAGTTGCGGGTATTATCGCGGCAGCAGCAGTTGATTCGACTCGATTTCGAGCAGGGTTTTTCCGCCGCCGCCGCCGCCCGGTTGCGGCAGCGGTTTCAACAGCTATTGGCCGGACACGCCGCGGTGATTGCCTCGGACTATGGCAAGGGGGCGCTGGCCGAAATACCGCAGTTGATAGACCTTGCGCGGCGCTCGGGTATTCCCCTGTTCGTGGATCCCAAGGGGCGGGATTTTGACCGCTACCGCGGCGCTTGGGCGATCACGCCGAATCGGCATGAATTCGAGGCCGTGGTCGGGCCCTGCGGGGATGACGCGCAACTGGTCGAGCGGGGCGAGGTGCTTCGATCCCATTTGGATCTGACAGCACTGTTGGTGACCCGCGGGGCCGAGGGGATGACCCTGATCAGTGCCGGGCGGCCCGCCCTGCATTTGCCGACGCATGCCCGCGAGGTTGCGGATGTGACCGGAGCCGGCGATACCGTGATTGCCGCCTTCGCCACCGGAATAGCGTGGGGACTCGAACCCGCCCAGGCGGCCGGCTTGGCCAATGTCGCCGCCGGAGTGGTGGTCACCAAGGTGGGTGCGGCGAGCGTAACGCCGGCGGAATTGAAGCGGGCGGCACACCGCTTCGACCGGGGAGGGATGGATGAGCCCACGTTGTTGGAGCTGGTGGCCGCTGCGCGGGTCCGGGACGAGCGCATCGTAATGACCAACGGCTGCTTCGATCTCCTGCATGCGGGACATGTGCGCTACCTGAGCGCGGCCCGGGCGCTCGGTGACCGGCTGATCGTGGCGGTTAATGACGACGCCTCGGTGCACCGCCTGAAGGGCCGTGGGCGGCCGCTGGTGCCGTTGGAAGACCGTATGGCGGTACTCGATGCGCTGGAGTGCGTCGATTGGGTGGTGCCGTTTTCGGAAGACGATCCCGGCCGGTTGATCGCGGCGGTTACCCCCGACGTGCTGGTCAAGGGAGGAGATTACCGCATCGAGGAGATCGCCGGCGGCGAGGCCGTGGTTGCCGGTGGCGGCGAGGTCCGGGTGCTGCCCTTGCTCGAGGGGCGTTCTACTTCGGCGTTGGTCACCCGGATACGCGAGGGGAAGTGAGCTTCGCACGCGGGATTTATACCGGGGTGATGCGCTTGGCTGCGCCGGCGTTGCTGGTTCATCTTGCTCGGCGCGGTCGCCGCCAGGGCGCGGGAGCCGATGATTGGCGCTCGCGCTTGGGCTGGGTCGCGGTGGATGACCGCCACCCGGTCTGGATTCATGCGGCCTCGGCGGGTGAACTCCAGGCGGTGGCGCCGCTGGTGGCGGCGCTGGCGGCGCAGGCACCGGTGCATCTCTCGGTTTTTACCGGCAGTGGTCGAGTCCGGGCCCGGCACCTGCTTGAGGCCTTGCCCGTCAGCCTGTCTCCGCTCGATCTGCCGGGTGCTTGGCGGCGATTTCTCACCCGGATCGAGCCGCGGCTGGCGCTCATCGCCGAGACCGAATTGTGGCCCAATTTACTGGCCGAAGCGCGGCGTCGCGCGCTGGCGGTGGTTCTGGTCAATGCCCGCATGAGTCCGCGAACTTGCCGCCGTCTAGCCCGTTTTCCGGGTGCGACCCGGGAACTGATGCGGGCCTTGAGCCTGGTGTTGGCGCAAGGCCCGGAGGATCTCGAGCGGTTCCACTTCCTGGGATTGCCGCAGGCTCGGGGACAGGTGGCGGGGAACCTGAAGGAAACCTGGATCATTCCCCGCGCGGATCGGGAGCAAGGCCGGCGCTGGCGTGCCGGGGCCCTGGCGGGGCGCCGGGTCTGGGTGGCGGGCTCGGTGCGCGAGGGGGAGGAAGAGGCCCTGGCCGAGGCTATCGGACGACTGCGGCAGCGGGTCGAAGCCGCGGTGACCATTGTGGTGCCGCGGCATCCCGAGCGGGCTGCCGCGTTTGCCGCCGGCCTGGAGCGAGCCGGCATCCCGGTGCTGCCCGAGACGGCGTTGGCGGGAGCACCCGTGGCCCCGGGCGCGGTGATCCTGATTGCTCGTATCGGAGTATTACTTGGGCTCTATGCCGCAGCGGACGTGGCCTTTGTGGGCGGCACCCTGGCTCCGCTCGGCGGGCATAATGTGCTCGAGCCCGCCCTGTCGGGGTTGCCGGTTCTGGTCGGCCCCAGCACGGAGAACGTGCGCGCCGCGGTTTCCAGGCTGCGCGCGGCGGGGGCGCTATGCGAGGTGAGCAGCGGCGGGGAGCTGGGTGAGGCGGTCGCGGCCCTGCTGGCGGATGGCGGACGGCTCAAGGCCATGGGCGAGGCGGCCCGGCGTGCGGGGTCCAACCCGGTTCCGCTGACGCGTACGCTCGCCGCGATCGAGCCCTACCTTTGAGGGGTTGCCGCGGCAGGTGGTGGTGCGGATGCCGCTGCCGGTGCGCGGACCAGCCAGCCGTTGAGGCGTTTGAGGCTTGCCGGGGTGAGTGACCCGGTGGCCTGCTCGAGTTTCAGCACCGCGATCAAGTAGGCATAGCGGGCGCTGTAGAAGGACTTTTCGGCACTGAGTAAATCCTTGCGTGCGGTGAGCACATTAAGCATCGTCTGGGTGCCGACCTGGCGCCCGGCCACGGTAGCCTGGAGCGAGACGCGCGAGGCGGCCACACTCTGGCGGGTGGCCTGCACCTGGGCGATACCGGAGAGCACGGCCAGGTAGGCGTTACGCACCTGCTGTTCGACACTACGGCGTGCGGCAATATCCCGGGCCTGGGCGACATCGGCCTGGAACTCGGCCTGGCGCGTGGCCGCGCGCGTGGCCCCGCCGGAAAAAATGTTCCAACTTAACTGTAAGGCGATCTGATTATTGGACATTTGGCTGCGGTTTGGACTGGCGAATCCGGTCCCTCCTCCGAACGAATAGGCCGATTTGCCCGAGAGCGACTGGCGGGTGTGGCTCAGCACCAGACTCAATTGGGGCAGGTATCCCGCTTGCTGTTGCGCCACCAGGTTGGAGGCGATCCGCACGCCCAGGCGTGAGGCGACCAGGGTTGGGTTTTCGCTCAGCCCGCGGGTCACCCAGGCCTCGACCCGGGCCGGGTGCGGCGGGATGAGCGGCAGCGCCGCCCGCGGTGCCGCCAACCGTTTCACATAGCGCCCGGTGATCGCGCGCAACGCCTCCTCGGCCCGGGCCAACGCCTGGCGCGAGCCGATCACCCGTGCCCGGGCTTGATCATAGCCGGCTTCGGCCTGCCTGACGCCGGTGATGGACGCGAGTCCCACCTTGTACTGCTGCGTCACCTGCTCGTATTGCTTGGCGAGTGCGCGCGCGTCGGCCCGATCGGCATTGAGGTTATCCTGCGCATTGAGCACATTGAAATAGGCTTGGGCCGTGGTCACGATCAGGCCCTGGATCGTGGCGTGGTAGCGTGCCTCGGCCTGGGCCACGCTTAGATCCGCCCCGCGCAGGGCCTGGAACAACTGCCAGTTGAACAGTGGCTGGGTAAGTTGCGCCCCCCACTGATCCTGGCGATCATTCGAGGTGCTGTTTACGGGAACTACCTGGCTGCCGCCGAAAAACCGTAACGCACTGGAGGAGGTATTGTTCCAGGTGCGGCTCGCGTTGAGGCTGATCGAAGGAAACAGCCGCGCCCAGGCCGCGGGACGATCCTGCATCGAGACCCGGCGGGTGGCCTCGGCCTGGCGGAAGGCCGGATCGTTGCTGCGGGCAAGCTGCCATACCTGCCACAGGTCGGCCGCATGGGCCGTGGGCAGTAGGGCCAGCGTGAGGATTGCCAGGATCGGGATGCGTACGGGCATCGGGTACTCCGTGAAGTGTTTTATCTAACTATAACAGTAAATAGATCGTGCCGCAAGCGCTTAGAACTCGAAACGGCGTGGCGGTTCGACGCCGATCAGCGGCGGCACCACCGTTTCCAGCAAGGTTTCCGTGCGCCACTCGTTCGTGCCCACCCGGATAACGCGCTCGACCCGCATCACCGGCGCCTCCCCGACGATCCAGACCAGGCGCCCGGAGAGGGCCAAGCGGTGGAGAAAAGTTTCGTCGGCTACCGGGAGCGAGCCGGTAACGAGGATCGCGTCATAGCGCGGGCCTGCGGCGGACAGGGTGTGGCCATCTTCCCGGATCACCTCGATCGAACCGAGCCGGTTCGCGGCCAAGTTCTCACGAGCCATGGAAATAAAGTCCTCGCGGATCTCGACGCTGCGTACCCCGGCGCCCAGCGTGGCGAGGCAGGCGGACAGGTAGCCGGTGCCCGTGCCGATCTCCAACGCCTGATCGCCGGGACGGATGGCGAGCGCCTGCAGCAGTTGGCCCTGGAGTTTTGGGGCCAGCATGATCTCGCCATGCCCGATCGGAATGGTGGAGTCGGCATAGGCGAGGCTGCGGTAGCGATCCGGCGTGTAGTTCTCACGGGGAATTCGGTCCATGACGGTGGCCACCGCCGGGTCGAGTACATTCCAGGTGCGAACCTGCTGTTCTATCATTTGCCGCCGCGCGGCCGCGTGGTTGAACTCAAGCATTGCAATATATCCCGAAAGAGATAGCAAAAGCATATTATCCCAGATTCCATCGGGCCCGGCGTGGCGGGCTGGAACCGGGGAGTCGCCAAGGTTGTGGGGCGACATCGAGGTGCTAACATAAATAAAAATTCTAGGAATTTCCGCCATAAATGGAGCAGCGATGAATACTGGATCCCGCCCCCTGATTCGGGTGCAGGAAATCACCAAGGCCTACCCGCGACGCGGTGGCGAGATTGTCGTGTTGGAGGATTTTTCGCTGGAGGTGGCCGCCGGCGAATTTCTTGCCATTATGGCGCCCTCGGGTTCGGGTAAATCCACCCTGCTCAATCTCATCGGCGGGGTGGACCGAGCGACGCGCGGCGAGGTTTGGGTGGGCGATGCGCCGTTGCACCGCCTTTCCGAGGCGGCGCTTACCCGCTGGCGGGCCGAACACGTGGGCTTCGTGTTCCAGCTCTATCACCTGTTGCCGATACTGACGGTATTGAAAAACGTGGAATTGCCCCTGATCGGCAGCGGCATCGGGCTGGGTCGCGGCGAGCGTCGCCGCAAGGTCGCCGCGGCGTTGACCCTGGCGGGGCTGGACGAGCGCTTCTGGGGCTTCAAGCCGATGGAGTTGTCCGGCGGGCAACAGCAGCGAGTCGGCATAGCCCGCGCCCTGGTGACCGACCCCGACCTGCTGCTGTGCGACGAGCCGACCGGTGATCTCGACCAGGCCGCGGGCGACGCGATCATGGCGTTGCTCCAGGATCTGAACCGGCGCTACGCCAAGACCATCGTCCTGGTCACCCACGACCCGCACGCCGCCGAATTTGCCGCCCGCACCGTGCATCTGGACAAGCATCTGCCGCTGGCCGCGGCCAGCGCCTGAATCAGATTACGGCCTTTGGCCGCTTATCCCACCATTTGATTTTTCTCGGGGGGGGTACTATTTTCGGCGTATCGCCCGGGTGGGCGATGCACACGCCACGAATCGTGGCGTGTATCCGTTATTTTATACGGAGGAAAGGCGGATGAAATTTTTGCGTAAAATAAGTCATAGGGCGGCTAAGGGTGTGAGTGTTGCATTTTTCGCCCTGCTCCTGCTTGGCGCAACGTGGGGTGCCTTTATGGTTACCGCCCCGGTGGCCAATGCGGCAACGATATCTATTGTCTTACCAGCACCCGTTACCGCAAAGGTTAAGAAAGTTGTCATTTCATATACGGTTTGCAAGGGAAGTGGAAGAATAAGGTTTGCCGTACCATAAGCGTAACCATATATTTGAATTAACCATTTTTTAAGGTTGGCATTGCCGCGGGCAGGCGCTTTTATGCTTGTCCGCGGCTATCCTGATCTTGTACGATTACCAGCGCAAAAGAGTCGAGTTGATGAAACACAAGTTGATCGTAACCGGAGTGGGCGTGCTGTTATTGGCGGCCGGGCTGCAAGCCGCGCCGGCCCTGGCGGGTCCACAAGCCCGACGCGGAAATTCGGCGATTGTGCTTAGGCTACCCTTGCGTGTCTGGGCCAAGTCTTATATCGCCCTGGGGATGCAGACCGGGAAGTATGTGCCCCATGTGCAACTTTCACTTCCTCTGGTCTGGCTCTACGATCCCCCCGGTCGGCCGGTGGCTTTCTACACGGGAGCCGACGCGGCGAAGCTAAAGGCGGTTCTGGCAGCATTCCCGGGCTCCCTGGAACGTCGGCCGTCCTTGAAGAATGAACCGGATCTTGCCCTCATGTACGCGGTGTTGCGGAAGGCGGGTGCCCGGCCCTTGGGAAAACCACGCGGCAAGCGCTATATGGCGGTGTTTTATACCGAGGGCCGATGCGATGATGAGTGTGCTAGGTTTACCTATCTCTTGCAGGCGGCGGCGCAGCGGCACCCGGGGGAGTGGGAAATAGTCACAATTCATCTGGCCAAGGATTGAAGTTTGCCACGGTGGTCTAAATAAAGGGGCCATGAAGGCATGTCGGGGTTAAGAGAGGCAGGCGTTATAGCGGGACTCTCTCTGCGCTACCTGGGGGCGCACCGGGTGCGGACGGGGTACCTGGTGCTGACGCTGGTGCTTGCCTTTGCCAGCTACGTGTTGCTGGCGGCGCTCGGTTCCCCCTTTGCGCCCGGTGTGGCGCCTAAGGGCGGCGCGGCGGGCGATATCAGCATTAGTGCCCTGTACGGGGCACTGCCCGCCCGCTATGCGCGGAAAATTGCCTGGATGCCGGGCATCAAGCAGGTCACCTACGGCAATTATCTGGCGGCCTACTGTCGGCCCGGGGTTATCGTGAACCTGAATGGGCGAGTGCTCGTTCCTGGCCCTCCCGGCTCTATGTTGAGTGAATTCCAATCAGGATCGGGCATTAATTTCACCCCCGGGCAGATGCGGGCCTGGCATAAGAATCGCGATGCGGTGCTGGTCGGCGATGTCCAGGCGCGGCGGTGCCATTGGCGTTCGGGACAACTTTTTACCCTGAAAGGGATGACGGCGGGGCAAGCCGGGTTTCCCGTTCGCGTCGTGGGCATCTACCATGCCTCAAAAGGGCCTGCGGCGGCTATGGCCAATCAAGTAGCGCTTGCGCATCACGCCTACCTGGAGGGCCTGCGTCCGGCGGCGGCCCGGGGCACCGTGGAATGGATGTCCGCCACCGCCGCCGATCCGCGTGCCGCGCCGCGGCTGGCGGCGGAAATCGATGCCTATTTTGCCCGCCGCTCCCCACCGACGCTGTCCAGCGTGAGTACCGTCGCGCAAGGGGCGCTGGCGCAGTTCGGCAACGTGCTGAAGATCGTGGCCCTGGTGATGGTGGCGGTTTTTGTTTGTGCCCTGATTGTCACCGTGAACGTCACCGCGCACGCGGCGGCACAACGCCGCGCGCAGCTTGCGGTTCTGCGGGTACTCGGCTTTTCGCGTACCGCCCTGGTTGGAATCTTCGCCGGCGAGCTGCTCTACGTGATGCTGCTCGGCGGCGGCGGCGGGATCGCCCTGGGACTGGCCTTGTGGCGCTGGGTTATCGGCCCGCTGCTTCCCGCCGGTCTTTCCGCCCTGTTCACGGTCTCGGCGACGGCGCTCTACGTGGCGCCGGCCCTGGCGGTGGGGGTCGTACTCTTGTCGGGGTTGATTCCGCTGGCGGAGGTATTACGCCTGCGCGCGGTGAGGCTCTCCGCGCCATGAGGGGGCTACGTCAAGCGCTGGCAGCGCTTACGGCCGGGTTGGCGGCGGCGGTTATCCGCCCGCGGCATGTGCTGCTGGCACTGGTTGGGTTTTTTATCGCCACCGCCGTGCTGATCGCCTTGCTCGCGATCCCGCGCAGCATCGGGCGTGCCGCCGTGGCCACGGGGGCGAGTGACGTCATTCTGCTCATGCCGCGCTTGTCCGGGCCCGCGGGCCCGGCGCTGGCGGGACGGGATGCCGCGCTTGCCGCCGACCTGCCGGGGGTCGCGCGCGCGGTGCCGGAACTCATTGTGACGCGCAAGCTGCGTCGCAACGACGGCACGGAGACGCAAGTGCTGGTACGCGGGGTCACCCCGGGGTCCTTTGTCCTGGCCCGGCCCCGGCTGCGACTGCTCGCGGGCCGCCGCTTCAAGCCGGGAACCAACGAGGTCATCGTCGGGCGGGAGGCGGCGCGGGCCTTTCCGCAACTGCGACTGGGAGCGCAGATACGTTTTTCCAAGAATATCTGGCGGGTGGTGGGCATCTTTGGCGCCGGAGGCAGCCTGTGGGAGTCGGAGATATGGACACCGCTGGACACCTTGCAGTCGGCAATCAATGCACCGGGGCGGATCTCTGTGGTGCAGGTCAAACTGGCAGCACCCGGTGACTTTGCCCGCTTCCAGCGGGCCGTGAAGTCCGCGCCGCGGCTGCACGTGCGCCTGCAGCGTGAGCGCGCCTATTACCGGCAGCAGATAGGGTTCCTAGTGTACTTTGCCCGCCTCGGTGCCTGGGGCGTGGCCCTGCTCCTGGGTTTGGCGGCGCTGGCGGCGATTGCCAACGCGGTGGCCCTGGGGCTGCTGGCGCGGGCGGGCGAACTCGCGGTGCTGCGCATGCTCGGCTTCAGTCGCACAAGCCTCGCGCTGGCCCTCATCGGCGAGGTGCTCCTGACCGGCCTGGTCGGGGCCGGGCTGGCGGCGCTCGTTGCCTGGCAACTGGTGGGGGGCACATCCATTGTCACGACGACCGGGGAACATGCCGTGGTGCTGCGCCTTAGCGTCGGCCCGGCCCTGGTCGGCACCGCCATTGCCTATGCGCTGCTGATCGGCCTGGCGAGCGCGCTGGTTCCCTGCCTGCGGGCGGTAAGCGGGCGCCTGGCCACGGCCTTGCGTGAGAGTTGAGCGGCCTTTGCCCGGCCTCTTGCCGGGGGGTAAGGTGGGCGGTATATTCGCTGCTCGTGGTCTTGCCGCGGATGGCCCGAGGAGATTAATACATGGATCGTGAAGAAGCCCTGGCCGCTCTGCGGCGCGCAAAATCACCGCAACCGGCGCCTCGGCCCGGTCCCCGCTGCGGCGGTTCCTGGTGGCTCCTCGGCGGCGCGGTATTGTTGTCGCTGGCGCTCGGCGCGGGCGCGGCTTGGTGGGGATTGCGCCTCACGGGATCGGCTCCGGTGACGGTCAAGGCCATCCGGGTACCGCCGCCTGCCGCCACGGGCGGTCAGGCGGTCTTGAGCGTTTCCGGTTTCGTGGTACCCGGGGAACAGGCCACGGTCTCCTCGATGATTACCGGCCGGGTGCGCAAGGTGCTGGTGGTGTCCGGGCAGCGGGTTCGCAAGGGAGAGATCGTCGCCCTGCTGGATTCCTCGTTGCAACGCGCCAGCCTGGCCGAAGCCCTGGCGGCGTTAAAAATTGATGCGGCGGGTCTCGCGCAGGCCCGGGCGAACCTGGCCCAGGCACGGTTGATCCGGGCTCGGCGGCAAGCCCTGGCGGCCCGGGGAATGATCAGCCGGGCCAAGCTCGATCGGGCCCTGACCAGGGTCAAGATCATGCAGGCGGCGCTCAAAAGTGCCCAGGCTCGGGAGATAATGGCCCGGGCCGGAGTGAGGATGGCACGGTTGAACGTGGGTTATACCAGTATTCGCGCACCCTTTTCCGGGGTAGTGACCAAGGTGTACGCCCAGGCGGGGGAGATGATTTCACCGGCGGCGGTGGGTGGGTTCACGCAGACGGGGATCTGCCAGTTGGTGAACATGGATTCGCTCGAGATCCACGTAGATGTAAACGAGGCCTATCTCGATCGCCTACATCGGGGTATGCCCGCCCGGGTGACTCTCAGTGCTTGGCCCGGATGGGAAACCCGGGCCCATGTGGTCGAGATCGTTCCCGCCGTGAACCGGGCGCAGGCCACGGTGCCGGTGCGCCTGGCGTTCGATCGCTTGAGCCCCCGCATCTTGCCCGGTATGCAGGCGCAGGTGCGGCTGTATCCCGCCGGTTCCCGATCCGCCGCCAGGGGGGCGGCCTCGAGTGCCCCGCTGTTGCCCGCCGGGGCGGTGCATCACGATGCCGCGGGCGAGTTCGTGTACTTGGTCGTGGACGGGCGCCTGGTACGGCGCCGGATCACGGCACGCAGGTTGGCCGATGGCCGCCTGCGGGTGGTGTCGGGGTTGGCCGGAGGGGAGCGGGTCGTGGTCGCTGCGAATGGCCCGTTGCGCACGGGAGAATCGGTACGCCGCCGCTAGGGGCCCTGCTGCCGGGCTTAGGCCGGCGTGGCGGCCGGAACCGGGTATGGAGCGGAAGCTCCCTGTGGGGCGCGGGACGGATTACTCCGGGTTGGCCCGCCGGCGGAGGGCGGCGAGGTAGGCCCGTTCGTCCGCCGGCTGCCCTTCGCGCTGGGTCAGCCACAGGGCCTCGGCCAGGCATTCCATCATGATGTGTTCGGCCGCATGGGGGGTGTCCCGCGCCGCCAGCGTGTGGAACACGGCGCGGATGCCGGAGGGGCGGTCGATGGCCACCTGTTCGCGCAGGGCGATATGCAGTCCCATGTGAAGGAAGGGATTGGTGGCGCCCGCCTCGGGAGGAAATTCCGCCTCGATCGCGGCCGCGCCGCTTTCGATGAGCGCCTGGTATTCGGGGTGCTCGCCGATCACCTCCGCGATGCGGCGCTCACCGCTGTCGAGTGGCTCGCCCGCGCGTGCCTTGCGCCAGGCGGCGCAGTAATTCCGGCGGATTTCGTCGCGGCTGCTGAGCATGGCTAAGGCTAACTACAGCTAATAGCTAAGAGGCTAAGGGGAGCTAAGGGGTCAAAAGCTAAGGGGTCAAATCTAGTTTTATCGTATTAAGAGCCTTCTGTAATTTTCTATCCTCCTGCAATCGTGCCCGGAACTGACGAATGCCGGCGCTGGCGCTGGCATAGTGGCTGAGACCAAACAGCCT
>Ga0256829_1000723_pt1 | contig 30609 bp, 29 predicted proteins | sample 131447metaG_FD_185979 | JGI IMG/M metagenome (GOLD analysis project Ga0256829, IMG submission 185979) | Hydrothermal vent microbial communities from Lau Basin, Pacific Ocean - 131-447 | ecosystem: Environmental > Aquatic > Marine > Hydrothermal vents | place: Pacific Ocean: Lau Basin | collected... | reverse complement strand
TATCAGGACATTTTACAGCAGGTAAAAAAAGCTTTGGGCTTAGAAGTAAAAGTCACTTTTCCTAAAGATGCGTTTATACTGCTTGCAAATGATTTACTCCCTAGTGAGATAGCAATGCTTGCTAACACACAAGTGCAAGGTGTCATACTCAAAGAGACTTCCATCAACTCTCATACTGCCATACTCCTGCGTGCTTCTGGCATCGCTTCACTCATAGCAGACACAAGTAAGATACCTTTAGACAGAGAGATACTTTTAGATAGTTTTGCAGGACTTGTAGTACTGACGCCAAGTGGCGACGATATTCAAAAAGCCAAAGCCCTACAAGAAAAAACAAACGTACAAAAAGCACACTCTGCATCTAAACGTTTTAACACTGCCATAACACGTAGTGGCAAGCAGATAAAAGTCTTAGCGAATGTAGGTGATGTCCAGAGTGCAAAAGTAGCCAAAGAGGAAGGTGCTGAGGGCATAGGGCTTTTGCGTACAGAGTTTTTGTTTAAGTCTGTCAAGCCAAGTTTACAAGCACAAACCGATGCACTTAGAGAAATATTTGGCATCTTTGAGGACATCACCGTACGTACACTCGATGTAGGTGGAGACAAAGCCCTACCGTATATAGACATCCCACTAGAGAGTAACCCCTTTTTAGGCTTGCGTGGTGTACGACTTTTTAGGACACATCCTGAGATACTTGAAGAACAACTTCATGCGATATTTGTAGCATCGGAGGGGAAAAGAATTAAAATCATGTTCCCTATGGTCTCAAATGTAGAAGAGTTTAGTAAAGCAAAAAGTTTTGCGCAAGAGGTTGCTAAAACACACAACATCGACATAAGTAACATAGACTTTGGCATCATGATAGAAGTACCTTCTGTACTCTTCCTCATAGACGCATTTAATGAAGTAGTAGACTTCTACTCCATAGGCACCAATGATCTCACCCAATACCTCTTCGCCATAGAACGTACACATCCTCTCCTTAAAGCAGATGAACTCTCTCCTGTTATATTTTCTGCCTTAGAGAGTGTTGTCAAACAAAGCACAAAACCTGTAAGTATCTGTGGTGAACTCGCAGCCAATACAGATGCTATAAAGAAACTAATAGACTTAGGACTCACAACACTGTCTGTGAGCCCCAAAAGTATAGCCCAAACCAAGGAAAGCATACGGAATGCCTGATAATATTATTGACATTCATATCAATTTTTGATATACTTTTTTTGATATACACATCAAATTAATGGATATTTATGTTAGAAGAGATACGAGAGTTACAAACACTTCTTTTAAAAAAACAACGTAGTAAATATAAAAGATACTTTTTTGATTCCTTTGATTTCGATAGGATGAGTGGTATTATTGGTGCGAGGGGTGTGGGGAAAACTACATTCTTACTACAGTATCTTAAAAAGAGTGATTTAGCTCCTTCTAAAAAGCTCTACCTTAGTGCAGACTCGCTGAAGATTGATTCTCTTTTTGAGATTGCAAAAACATTTCAAACTGAAGGAGGCAAGCTCCTTATCATCGATGAAATTCATAAATATACTGGCTTTGAAAATGAACTGAAAAAGATTTATGATTTTTTAGAATTACAAATTATTTTTTCTGGAAGCAGTGCCTTACGTATTGACCATTTCAAAGCAGATTTGAGTAGAAGAGCCATCATCTTTGAAGTTGAAGGACTCTCTTTTAGAGAGTTTATTGAACTGAGACTTAATATTGAGCTACCTAAATTTACACTTGAAGAGATTCTAAATTCTCATATAGATATTGCTTATGCTCTTTTAGACAAATTTGATTTAACGCTATTTGATGAGTATTTACATTATGGGTACTACCCTTACTTCTTTGACAAATCTTCAAGCTACAAGATAAAATTAGAAGAGACTATCAACACGGTCTTGGAGGTAGATATTCCTTCTATTTTTAATATTGAGTACCAAAACATACGCACTCTAAAAAAGCTTCTACTTCTACTATGCGAGAGTCTTCCCTACACACCAAACATTAATGAACTACTCTCAAAAATGGGCATGGGTAGCGATTATCGAAGTCTCTATAGATACTTAGACTATTTACACAAAGCCAAGATTATCACCCTTATGCGCCCCAAAACAAAAGGCGATAATATATTTACAAAACCAGAGAAAATCTATTTTAACAACAGCAACTTGCATTATGCCTATTGTGATACACCTAACATTGGTACCATAAGAGAAGTGTTTTTTAAGTCTATGCTTTTTAATCATACTTTGAGTATTCCTAAAAAAGGTGATTTTTTTATTGATGACAAATACACCTTTGAAATAGGAGGCAAAAATAAAAACTATAAGCAGATAAAAGACCTACCTCAACCTTATATTGTCTCCGATAATATTGAAATAGGCAGTACTAATAAGATTCCACTTTGGTTATTTGGATTTTTGTATTAAAGTAAAAGGTAGTAATTAATCGTTTGTAGGGGTATTAAAACAAGGTCTGAACTGTAGATTGGATCAGCTCTCAAATCCCCATTTGATATAATTTGCCTTGTAAATGTCATACCCAAAAGACTACTTTAACCTACTCTCAAATCCCCATTTGATATAATCCACCACAGCCTACAGAAGAAAAAACTTCAACTTTAACCTACTCTCAAATCCCCATTTGATATAATCAGAAGATTTATAAGATATCTTTTGAGTAAACTTTAACCTACTCTCAAATCCCCATTTGATATAATAAGTCTATAAAATGCACCCTCTCCAAATGTACTTTAACCTACTCTCAAATCCCCATTTGATATAATATTCCTTTTGCCAAGAATGCAAGCTCGGGGACTTTAACCTACTCTCAAATCCCCATTTGATATAATCAGAAGAACCAAGACTTTCAATTTGTCTATACTTTAACCTACTCTCAAATCCCCATTTGATATAATGTGTTTCACCTTTTATTAGAGTAAACCCTTACTTTAACCTACTCTCAAATCCCCATTTGATATAATCACCAGTAGACGAACTTCATTACTACACATACTTTAACCTACTCTCAAATCCCCATTTGATATAATCAGCTGGTACAATCACTGAACTTCCGTGAAACTTTAACCTACTCTCAAATCCCCATTTGATATAATGATTTTGAGTCTATGACGTGTGAGAATTGTACTTTAACCTACTCTCAAATCCCCATTTGATATAATACCGTTGGTGCAGCATCAGAGACGATTTTTACTTTAACCTACTCTCAAATCCCCATTTGATATAATTAGCTCTTTCCGCACGTACTCCAAACTTATACTTTAACCTACTCTCAAATCCCCATTTGATATAATGACCTACTAACATACACAAACAAGCGTTTAACTTTAACCTACTCTCAAATCCCCATTTGATATAATTGACCATAGTACTCTTGTACGCCGTCTCTACTTTAACCTACTCTCAAATCCCCATTTGATATAATAGCATCGTCTATCGCTATTTGTTCAAGGTCACTTTAACCTACTCTCAAATCCCCATTTGATATAATACATGGCAAAGATATGCTAGTCCAGTATGACTTTAACCTACTCTCAAATCCCCATTTGATATAATTGTAGCGTTTGAGCCGTGTATGTGCATAGACTTTAACCTACTCTCAAATCCCCATTTGATATAATGAAGCCAATATTGGTAACGGTTGAAGCTGTACTTTAACCTACTCTCAAATCCCCATTTGATATAATAAATGCTTTAGTCCAAAAGTTAACCCAGTAGACTTTAACCTACTCTCAAATCCCCATTTGATATAATCGTAGAAGTAGGCTACATACATGAGAGTGGACTTTAACCTACTCTCAAATCCCCATTTGATATAATACGCTTGACAAGAGTAAAGCCAAATATGAACTTTAACCTACTCTCAAATCCCCATTTGATATAATATTTCTTTGATGTCTTGGTGGGTGACGCGACTTTAACCTACTCTCAAATCCCCATTTGATATAATGTATCTTGTTACGCTTGACTATGAAAGTATACTTTAACCTACTCTCAAATCCCCATTTGATATAATGATGATCTACACTCATTCGCTTTGGTGATGACTTTAACCTACTCTCAAATCCCCATTTGATATAATTATCCAACGACCATTGTCATCTATAGACTCACTTTAACCTACTCTCAAATCCCCATTTGATATAATATAGTACCATGCTAATGTCATGAATGACAGACTTTAACCTACTCTCAAATCCCCATTTGATATAATCATCAAGCAAAGCATTTGACAGAGGGCAGACTTTAACCTACTCTCAAATCCCCATTTGATATAATTATACAAGATGCGATAAACGCTAGAAACTTACTTTAACCTACTCTCAAATCCCCATTTGATATAATAATTATATATTATTGATATGTTTAGAGGTAACTTTAACCTACTCTCAAATCCCCATTTGATATAATAGTGCCTCTTCCTCTGTAAATGGTTTATGTACTTTAACCTACTCTCAAATCCCCATTTGATATAATAGCACTAACGCATACAATCAACAAAAATGTACTTTAACCTACTCTCAAATCCCCATTTGATATAATTCCTTGACACGCGTCTAGTATGCTGCCAGACTTTAACCTACTCTCAAATCCCCATTTGATATAATAGCTCTTTCCCCAGATACTCCAAACTTATACTTTAACCTACTCTCAAATCCCCATTTGATATAATAAACCTAGGTTAAAGCTCGTGTATACGGGTTTGATGGCTATTTATACGCTAAAAAACCATAAAAGTTTGTACTTGTTCGGCTATCTTTTCTTCTGGTTTTTCTCGGTAATTTTCTATAGTTATCATGTTACTATACTGACTTTCAGTGATTTTTATGATTCTTATTGAGCCATTATGCGGAGCTTCTGCTTCTATTTTCTTCTCATATTTTTCTGCTATAGACAAGCTTCTACAAAATCGTATATAAATAGAGTACTGAAACATTATAAATCCATGACCCAATAAATTGGCTCTAAACTTACGATATTTATCTAAATCTTTCTTTGTCTCTGTAGAGATATCAAACATTACAAATAAAACCATTTTCCTATACCCACTTATTGCTCCATTAATATTTCTCATTTCTTTATCAAGAAAAACAGCTCTATATCTTCTCTCTTGCCCAAACAGTAAGATTGGTATGATGAAACTATATTTTTGATGGCATCATTAATCAAAATATTTTGACCATGGTTATTTTTTACCTTACAGTAGAGTAAAGCTATCAATTCCTGCTTTCTTTGTGAGGAGAGCATAGAGTTATGACTTACATTGTCCAGTACGTATTTATCTACTACGGGTCGAAAAGGCTCTAGTAGATCATCTGCTAAGTTATAAGCATTGAGTTCACTAGAGTGCCACATACCAAAAGATGGGTTGAGTCCAAAAGCTACTATATGCCTAATGATAGAACTCCTGATGATACTATAGCCATAGTTAAGAGCTATATTTCTACCGTCCATTTCATCTTTTCTACAAAACCCTTTACCAAATATAGCCTTGAAGTAATACGCAGCAGCTACAGCTTCTATATTGCCTTTGTCTGCTGAATGTACTCTCTTTATGAGCCGATAGAGGTATTCATCATCTTTTATGGTGTTTAGGACATCTGCTTGATTGAGTACCTTGGAGATGATTACCTCTTTCCATAGACGGTTTAGTCTTGGTTTGCTTGTAGCTATCTGTGCTTTTTGTATTTTACTTGTTCGACTGTTTTTATAGAGTCCAGTACAGATAGCAGAAGGTATGTATTGGTCATCTACAAAAACTACAGATATATTGGCTTTAGCCATATTTGAGAGGAGTGATGAGGTAATGGTAGTTTGCTGATTCTCTACTATGAGTATGTCTATATCATCAAGCGATACTAGCGTAGTAGCCATTTCATTTTTAACTGACATTGAGTTATTTTTGTAACTTAAATAGGCTTTATTTTTTATGAAAATTTGCTTGAAAGACATAGGAAGTATCCCGAATTAGAGTATAAAACTCGTGAGGCTCGGGAAAACACCTCTTGCTTTAACCAAAGCTATCAAATCCCCATTTGATATAAGATTATTATAGTAATATTTACTTTTCATTTTGCTTATCCTCTGTGATATTACCGAAGAAATCTATTTTAACCTTTGCTATAACTTTTGTTTTACTTGGGGTTACAGTATCTTCTAAAAATTGATTTTTAACTCCTTTTTTATTGATCTTAATAAATGTATTTAAATTAATATTCTTAATAGTCAATTTGTTACTAGCTCCTGTTTGCGTAGATGATACATTACCTCCACCATTAAAGATATAATAGTTTTCTGTTAAATCTTTAATATTTATAACTTTAATAACATCATGTTTATACAAAGTCAAACTAGGCTCAACATCATCAAAAACATTATTATACTTTTCATTTATTTTTGTCTTTATATGCGGATTGGATATAGAGCTAAAATACTTCAAGCCTACAACTTGGTTTTGCTTAGGATGACTATATAACTCCACGCAAAGCGTACTCTCATTCTCTTTTATAACAAAGGGTTCTTTCCTTTTTATAGCTTGTTTGAAGATGCTGAGAGATAGCCTCTCAATGCTTTTATCATCTCTTCGTGAAAAGAGTATGCTATCTGCTGATGTTTTTGATATTTTAACTTTATGTAGTTTAACACTCTTTACTATTTGTTTCTTTCCATTTTTAACACTAAAACTACACATTAACGATTCAAGTTCCCTAGATAAAGATTTGCTTTCATCTTGAAAAGGTTGCATCTCTGCTTTAATAATCTCATTGACCTCTTTATGCTGTTTACCTATTTTTATCGTCTTCTTTTTCTTTTCTATCTCCTTGTCTATAACGTCTATCTTGTTTCTTAAATTTAATAGTTCATCGACATATATCTCTATGGCATCTATAATGTTTTGTTGTTTTTCAGGATTAAGTCTTTCTTGAATAGAAGCTATCTCTTTTCTTACCTCATCATCATTTCTAGGCTTAGGAAAACCTCCTACATTTTTAACGAGCAACGATGTGTCAATAGCCACCTTTTCCATCTCAGCCAATATCTCTTTATTTTTATCTTTTTCTTTGGTCACATATAGCTTTAAGTTACCGTCTTTAAAACCCTTCATATTGGTTTTTCTTTTGTTATATGGACAGACATGCAGTGTATTGGTCTCGTATTTTTCAACCAATACCTTCAGATGTTCTACTATATTCTTTCCATCACTAGATATAGGCATATTAGAAGCCAACTTCTCTTTGAGTGCTTTAGTCTTAAACTTGTTTTCATTTTTCTTAAAATGGTTGTGAAGTGCGTGTGTAGCAGATGGTGAACATAGAGCTATAGTAAAGGCATCTAGTGTATGATGGTAGTTTGTGTTTCTATCTTTTTTATCTTCTTCATTTTTAGGCATAACGGTATGTATGCCCCACATATATTTTAGTTCACTTATGGCTTTACCAGAGACACTCACGATGTGGTTTTCTCCACCTTTGTTGTGTGCATTTGTATTTGGGTAGAGGTAATGATTAAGATATTTAGCTATGCTTCTTGTAGCAGAGCGTGTATCGTTCAAGTAACTATCAAGCCAATTATCTTTCGCCATAGCACTATTGATAGTATCTTCATCTGTGAGCCATTTATATTTAGGATTTTTAGGGTGAAGTTTTATGCGACCTTTAAAGTTCTCCCACTCTCCTATAGATTTTAGGTAGGTTATGGGGTTTTGTGAACCTTTATTTTGGTTGCATTTTTTGTGTACTAAGATTTTGTTTTTTTGAGAATTAATCCATATTACAGAACGTGGAATAAAGTGTTCTATTTCAGTCATGGTCTCATCAAATGCTTCATCTCTAGTTAAGTTCTTGTCGCAATATAGACATTCACACTCTTGCTCCTTAAATAATTTAGCTCTTTCTATATTTTTATGAGTTTCTTTTATGTCGTTTGATTTTAGAAATTTTTCTGCTTCTTTATTTTTTCTATTATAGTCAGTTTGATTTTTAGTTATATTTTCTGCTTCTTTTTTAGAGTTCATTTCTCTAGCTGTCTCTATACGTATCTCATCTATTTTTCCATATTTTTTTATAAGTTCATTGATGAGCTTCCGTAGTATCCCAACCACTCTCTTGACTTTTGGAGACATCATAGGCTGATAAAAGAGATGCTTTGTATCAAAATAAGTAATATTCTCTTTAAGCCACGCAATATCTGCCGCACTTGGTTCAAGAGGTGGTAGGTAGTCATAGCTAGGCATATCAAGATATTTACTGTTGTAGCCTAAAGAATCCAAAGCTTCAGAATGCATTAGTTCTTTTTCATGCATCAATTCCAAAACTTCATTAGCAAATTTAAGTGAAAATCGTCCAAAACCATCCATGTGTGTCAGCCTAGCTATATCTTCTGCAAAAGAATCATCTATCACTATATTATATTTATGGATAATTTTATTTATATGCTCCACACGAGAACTATAGTTCTTGTAGTAGTACAACTCCAATAGCACTTCATTGTAAAATGTATTTTGTGTGTCTTGAAAATCTATGTTAGACTTATTAAGAATCTCCAACATAGCCCTATAAGCTTGTATGTCGAGTATTAGAAGTTCTTTATCATCATTGATATATATTTTGATGTCCTTAAGTCCTGCATTTTTATAGATATTTTTGTTATTAATCTTATCAGCATTAGGACTATTGAGCCAAAAATCAAGAGCTTGATCTTTTTCATCTTTTATAGCTGCTCTGATATGACCATTTTTATCTATAACTTTATAATTATCCATATTTTGTCTAAGGGTTAACTCTATATTGCGTATATTCGATAAAGGTATTCTTCTTTCTTTGCCTTTAGGGTTAAACTCATCATAAAATGAACAATACTCTACCATCCCCTCAAAGCTTTTAAGCGGTCGTTGATAAAAAGCATTATATTTACCTTGAACTATCTCAGATATAAACGTTTCACAATTTTCAATACTCTCAAATATATCTTTGTTGGTAGATTGAGACCGTACTACTCTCTCGAACTCTTCTTTGTGCATATCTCTATCTAATGAATTTCTATAATCACCTTTTTTATTGCGAATAGCTATATTTTGATATTTATCTTCTAGCTCTTTTCTATAAGAGGTTAAAACCATTGAAGGAAGAGGGTATTTATTGGCTAAGTATTTATCTTTATTTTTCTGTATGAATCCATTGAGCTTTTCATCCTCTTTTTTCTGCTTCTTGTTTTCTTCTGTCTCTTCCTCAACTAAAGCAAACATATTCGTATATCCTCTATCGGTAAGGATAGAGTAAGTGGCTAATACAAATTCATCTTTTGTTAGATAATGACCTAAGACGGCATCTTCTCTAAGATGATAGACATCATTTGATTTCACTTTAAAATTTCCCATATATCCTGTAGTATCAGTAACAAATAGCTTATCTGCTATACCATACTTGACAAATATTTGTCTTACATTTTTGTTTCTAGTACTTTTTCTACGATGTAAACGTCTTGCTCCTCTAGCTTTTCTTCTCTCTTCTGCCGTATTTGGTTCTGAAAAAACAATACTATTGCTTGTTAACTCTTCAAATATTATTTGACCATTTTGTTCCTCTAATATTAAAAGCGAAAACCCTATACTATTGGAACCTATATCTAAACCTAAAACCGTTTTATTTATTTTTCCCATCTTCTTTCCTCTATACATATTTTATACTTACTTGAAGTATAATACCTAAATACCAACAACAAATTCAACCCACTAAATAGGGAATTTTTACATGTTTAATCTTTTACAAAAAATAGGTAAGGCGTTAATGACGCCTATTGCTGTACTACCCGTAGCTGCACTTCTACTACGTTTAGGCTTTGGAGACATTCCTTTTATCGATGGACAAGTAGCCCTCATTATGAAAAATGCTGGAGATGCTATATTTTCTCATCTTGATTTACTCTTTGGTATCGGTATCGCGTATGGTCTTGCCAAGAACAATGATGGAGCAGCAGCACTGGCTGGAGCTATAGGGGTGCTTATAGCCAAAGCTGTTTACATCAGTATTGACAAGGATGTCAATATGGGTGTCTTTGTGGGTATCATCATTGGTGTGCTTGCTGGTACACTATATAACCGTTTTTACGACATTAAACTTCCTGAGTTTTTAGGCTTCTTTGGGGGTAAACGCTTTGTGCCTATCATCACAGCTATTGCTGCCATAGGTGTAGGGGTACTTGCTGGGTACTTCTGGCACTATGCGCAGTCTGGTATTGATGCTTTTTCTAATGCTATTATAGGACTAGGAGAGGTTGGTACATTTATCTATGGTACTCTCAACCGTCTACTCATACCTCTAGGACTTCACCACATTTTAAACTCTGTCTTTTGGTTTCAACTAGGCGACTATACTTACCTAAAAGATGGCGTAGAAGTCGTAGCCAATGGTGACTTGCACCGTTTCTTTGCCGGAGACAAAACAGCAGGTATCTACATGTCTGGTTTTTATGTGGTGATGATGTTTGGTCTGCCTGCCATGGCGTATGCTATCTACCTTAATACACCTAAAGCTGCACGTAAACGTGTAGGTGCAGTACTTTTAGGTGTGGCATTTACCTCTTTTCTTACAGGCATAACAGAGCCTTTGGAGTTTCTCTTTCTCTTTGTAGCACCTCTTCTTTTTGTCGTACATGCACTTTTAACAGGTCTTGCATTGGCAGTGGCACAGATGTTAGATATACATGCAGGGTTTGGCTTTTCGGCAGGCTTTATAGACTATGTTATTAACTATAAGCTTGCTACCAACCCTCTGCTCATCTTACCGCTTGGTGTAGTGTTTGCATTCATCTATTTTGTGGCTTCCTACTACACTATCAAAACCTTTAAACTCAATATTTTTGAAGAGATGATAGAGGAACCTAATGGTTGTGAAGTTAACAATGAAGCACTCTCATTCATCACGGCTCTTGGGGGCAAAGAGAACATCACAGACACCGATGCCTGTATCACTCGCTTACGTATGTCAGTGCTTGACAGCAGCAAGCTTAGTGATGAGCCTTTTATGGCACTGGGTGCCAAAGGTGTGATACGCCCCGATAAAAAGAGTATCCAGATTATTTTGGGTACCAAAGCAGAGGGCGTAGCAGAGAAGATAAAAGAGGCTTTAGCTTAGTCCTCTTTATCTTTTTTCTCTTGCTTTTCTTTTTTAGGACTTTTCAGCACGAAAAAGAATGCTGCGAGTATCACTCCATACACGACATAATAATAAATATTGTCACTTTGTGGCATCACTTTACCTCCATTATTTTATCACCCTCTTTATAGATGGTGTATTTTTTGATAATCTCTTTAACATCACTCTCATCACTGATGAGTATAGGTGTGATGATGTCTTTGGCATGTTCACGTATATAGTTCAAATCTGCTTCGATGATGACATCACCTGCCTTGACCTTGTCGCCCTCACTGGCAATACGCGTGAATCCTTCACCCTTTAATGCCACCGTCTCTAACCCTATATGTACCATCACTTCCAAGTCTTTATCAGATTTGATACTATAGGCATGGTTGGTAGAAAATATTTTAGATACTACACCATCTATAGGTGCCGTAAAGTTACCAGACATCGGTACGATAGCTACACCGTCACCTACCATTTTTTGAGAAAAGACTTCATCATCTACACTTTCGAGTGCAACAACTTGTCCATCTACAGGGGCATAGACCTCTCTTACTTTACGTTTCATAAATCCGAACATTCGTATTTCCTTTCGCCTGCTATTATGGTTGATATGATACTAAAGTTTTCATCAAAGATGACTATATCTGCATCATAGCCTTTTTTGAGCAGACCTTTTTTAAGCCCTAACATCTTGGCAGGGAGTTTTGTCACAGTATTGACAACCTCTACCCGTGTCATGGAAGTATGTTGCTTCATGTTTGCCATGGCTTCGTTCATCTTCAGTACCGAGCCTGCTAAAGTACCATCTTCAAGTAATGCTTTCCCTTCAGAGACTTCTACTTTTCTGCCACCTAAGTCATAAGAGCCACACTTCATGCACCCTGCACGCATAGCATCGGTGATGAGTATGAGTTTGTCACTTTTCAGCTTGTGTGTCAAGGCAAGTGTACTTGGATGGGTATGCACCAAGTCAGCGATGATGTCACAAGTCACGTCACTGTCAAACACAGCCCCCACAAGTCCAGGCTCACGATGATGATAACCAGGCATGGCATTAAACAGATGCGTCACATGTGACACACCCCATTTGAAGCTCTGTTTGGCTTCGTCGTAACTTGCATTGGAGTGTCCCACACTAAGTATGACATGTGGATACTCTTTTGTCATCTGCTTTACAAAATCTTCTGCATCCTCTACTTCAGGAGCTAGAGTAATCATCTTCACTTCATTGATGTATTTTTCTATCAAGTTGAAGTTTGGGGCCTGCACATAGTTTTTGTCCTGTGCGCCATGCTTAGCAGCATTGATAAACGGCCCTTCAAGGTGTATACCTACTATCTTTGCCCCTGTAACATTGTGGGCATTATTTTGAATATTTTGTAAAGCATTGTCAATAGCCTGTGTTGACATCGTCATCGTTGTCGCTAGAAAAGAGGTTGTTCCCGTTTTTACTAAAGTCGTTGAAAGTGTTTCTAATGCTTCAGGTATAGCATCCATCACATCTGCACCACCTGAACCATGTATGTGCAAGTCTATAAACCCAGCACTCACATACGCGCCTTTGGCATCTATAATCTCAACATCATCACTGTCTGAGATAACAATATCATCCACAATGTCAATAATCTTGTCATCGAAAAGAAGTATCTTCTCTTCAATGATTTCATCGTCTATGATGTATTTTCCATTCAGTATCGCAGTAATGTTACGCCTCTTCTCGTAGGTTTTCTTTTAGCACACGCTTGAGTACTTTACCTGTAGCATTTTTAGGAAGTTCTTCTATGATATGTATTTGTTTGGGTATCTTATAGTTCGCAAGATGTTCACGCATATATTTTTTCAGCCCTTGTTCATCTAGCGTCTCTACACCTTCAGCAAGCTCGATGTATACCACAGGTACTTCACCACTTTTTTCATCCATTATACCTATCACGGCAGAGGCACCTACATCTTTGTAGGCATCGATGGTCTCCTCTATCTCACGGGGATAAACATTAATCCCCTTAGAGATAATCAAATCTTTTCTTCTATCGACTATAAATAAGAAACCTTCATCATCCATATAGCCCATATCACCCGTAAGAAGCCACCCATTTACGATGGTTTCATCCGTAGCTGTAGGGCGGTCGAGATAACCTTGCATGACGTTGTCACCTTTGACAATGATGTCTCCAATAGTACCACGATGCACTTCACTCATCTCTTCATCAACTATCTTCATCTCGTAGCCATATAGTGCGGTACCTACAGAACCTGCTTTTTGTTTCTTAAACGTGTTCATGCATACCGCAGGACTTGCTTCAGAAAGCCCATAGCCTTCAAGTAGTGTTGCTCTTTTAAACTTCTTTGACATGGCATCAAGCGTTTTAGGCTGTAGTGCCGCTGCACCAGAGATAAACGCACGAATGCGGTTAAACCACATAAAGTACCAAGGGAGTTTCGCTTTTGCCAAAGCATTATAGACATCAGGGATACCAAAGAACAATGTTACCTTTTTGGTCAAGGTTTGTTTAAAGATGTTTGAAAAAGGCTGTATCGACTGAATGATGACAAAACTCGCCCCCACATACAGTGGTAACATTACCCCTATAGAAAATGTAAACGAGTGAAACATCGGTAAAAAGACGATACCTCTGTCTTTTGGTTTGACATTAATGGTACGTCTTCCAGAGTCAGCGTTAGAGAGTACATTTTTGTTACTTAGCATTGCACCTTTGGGCTTACCTGTAGTCCCAGAAGTATAGACAATGACTGCTGTATCGTCTAGTTTTCTTACATGGTGCGCAACTGTGTCTGTTGCAGACAAAGCATCTTCAAAATGTAAATGCTTTTCCCCTTTGACTACTTCTTCACCTTCCCATAAGATGAAATTACAAAGTTCACTTGCCTTGGAACTGTTCACCACTTTGTCATGTATGGAAGAAGCAATAAGTACAGAACTTCCACTGTCTTCGAGAATATAACTTAATTCTTCAGATTTTAGAAAAGTGTTCACAGGTACAAGTACAGCACCCACTTTAGACACAGCAAAAATGGCATAGATAAACTCTGCAGAGTTACGTAAAAAGAGGGCTACTTTGTCACCCTCTTTGACACCTTGTTTAGACAAAAAAGCTGCAAGTTTATCTGCAGCTTCTTTAATGTCACCATAACTAATCTTATCATCATTTAAGAGTAGTGCTGGCTTTTTTCTACGTTTTTTTGCCTGTGCCTCTATGAGTTCATAAAAGTTATTGAACTTGTATGCCATGTTAGAACCTATATGAAGCACCCACTGTCATTAAGAGAGCACCTCCGTCAGAGAATGTACCAATAATACCATTTCCATTTTCTCCAGCATTGAGCGTTCTCTTGTCTTTACTGTCATACAACACAGCCGCTCCCCAACTCAATGATTTTGTTTGTTGATATCTAAATCCTGCTGAAAATATATTGGCATCGCTGTCAGCCAACTCATAACTCAAAGTTCTCTTTGGTACAGGGGTTTTGTCATAAGCATACCCACCCATAAGGGTTAATGTATCATTCACTGCATACGTTACACCCAATCTAAAGGTATTGGTATCTTCCCAACTTTTATCTTTAGGATCATCAAATGCGGAAACCAATGCTGCCTGAATAGGTCTATCATACTGAAAATCCAATGCTTTATAAGCAGACCAATAGGTACGTTCATAGACAAATTCTAACGTAAGTGTGTTATTCCATGTTTTAGAAATAGCTAAACTTAATGTTGCAGGGAGAGGGATAGTTACATCCGTATTATATTGTTGTCCCACACCACCTAAATAAAGGTTTGCCTCTCCTGATTCGGTAAGATCCACATTGGAACGATAGGTAACCGCAAGATTGATATCGGGTGTTGGTTTGTATGTCATGGCTAAGTTATACCCGAAGTCTATACTATTTCCTTTCATGTCCCTCTTGGCTGCCAATCCCACAGCATTACCATCACTTTTAACAATACCTTCACTATAAACCATTCTAATCCCCCCAGCAACACTAAAATTATCGTTAACTTTGTAAGATACGGAAGGATTTAGTTCAATCACTTTAAGCGTAAATTCTTCTGCAAAAAGTTTTTGTACAGGTGTTTTCCAACGTTTAGTCAAACCTCCAGGGGCAACCATACTGACACCATAACGCCACTTACCTATAGCAGGTGCAACATAATGGAAATAAGGAATAGGTAAATTTTCTGTTTCTGATTTACCTGTGGCAGGTGTCACAGCAGGCAAGAGTTGTATACCGTCATATTGATTGGAGGGTAGATGCGCAAGCGTAAGACCACCCTCCATATAACTGACTTCATCCTCAAGAAAACTCATATTTGCAGGGTTGTAGTACGCTGTATCGGCATCTGTTGTATGTGCAACATAAGCCGCCCCTAAAGCCATACCATTGAGTGATTGTTCAGGAATTTTATATCCTCCAGCAAATGTTAGTGTCGAAGCGATGACGCTTAATGTAATAATTTTTTTCATCTTCATCTCCTAATATCCAATAGTTCCAAGTCTTACTTGTGCAAATATCTTTGTAGTAACACTATATGCTACCGAAGCACATGCCCCATGTCCATATCTTAATGCTGTGCCAGGATTTCCCGTCACTGCAACTTCAACAGGGACAAGTGAAACATCTGCTGCACCATTTCCATTCATAGTGCCATTTGTCAACTGAGAGATACTGTAAGGAATCACATCATCCCCTAGACAATGCACCAATCTTACAGAAGTTGTAGGTGCCCAATTGTACACATCATTCGCTCTAGCTGCTCGCCTAAACCAATTATTTGGATCAGTAAGTGCATCTTGGACAAATAAAGGATTAAACAACCCATTTGCACCTGTTGTTGCGGTAGGTAATTGAGGGTCTATTTCTGTACGTGTCAAGTCTCCATTAAAAAGTGTTGCCAAACTTGAAGCGTACGGCTCATTTATCACTGTTGTGATGTCTTTAGTAAATGCTGTAGCATACGCATATCCAACATTTGCCATAAAGGATGGCACAGAAAGATTTGCTGCTTGTAGTACTGTTGTAGCCAATCCTTCTACCGCATACGGTCCTGCCATAGGTGCTGCCATAGCTACAGTAAGAACACCATCCGTTTCTATTTTTTCAAGTGTTGCCATAGCAGCATAGCCACCTTCACTGTAGCCCGTTAAAAATAATTGTCCATTAAGGTTAATATTGTTAGCCACAGCAAAAGCTCTTGCCGCAGCTATAAAATCAACCGTTGCATTGGCTAAAGATTTTTTCAAAATAAAGGGATGATAATGGCTAAGCGAATCACCAAAACCAATATAGTCAGGCTGTATTGTGACAAATCCACCCAATGATGTGAGCAATATAGGAGAACCACTTGGTGCATTGTTAAGTGATGCCTGTACACTAGGAGATTCTCTATCTGCAAAAATAGTACCATGATCATCACTAACCAATGATAGCCCCAATGTACTGTAGACAACATTAGGTAACCCTGTAGGTACTACCATTAACCCTGATACTGAAACACTATTGTTTTCTTCATCCGTTGTCGTATAAGGAATTTTGTAGGCTTTATACCCATATACTGTTGAGTTTACATCAATCCCAGGAGTATTGGCATCAATTAGACTTTGCTTGATTGATGCACCTGAGAAACTTACCACAAGCTCTCCTCCAGAGACTACTTCATTAGAAGGTTTACTCAAACCACCTCCACAGCCTACCAAAAACATTGCAGACACTACCAATGTCAATTGCGATACTTTTCCCATAATCTTTCTCCTTTTATTGTTCATCTTCATGTTGAACTTAAGGTAAAACCCAAAAAGGTATTACCTTAAATGCAACACAGGCATAATTATGCTTCTAACGCATACAATGCCCTAATTTCCTCTGCCCATATAGTCTCATCTATGGTTTCTAAAATAAGAGGTATATCATCCATGTGTGGGTCATTCATGATAAACTTGAAAGCATCCCAACCTATCTCACCTTCTCCAAGAGAATGATGTCTGTCAACCCTTGAACCTAGTTTTGGTTTGGAGTCATTGATATGCATCCCCATGAGGTACTCAAACCCTACGATACGCCCAAAGGCATCCATAGTCTCATCGTATGCTTCTCTTGTACGTAAGTCATAGCCTCCTGTAAAGGTATGACAGGTATCCAGACAAATCCCAACGCGGCTTTTGTTCTCTACCTTATCGATGATGTGCGCCAAGTGTTCAAACTTATAGCCGAGGTTTGAGCCTTGCCCTGCGGTATTTTCTATCACTAGTTTCACATCAGAATTTGGTGTTGCATCTATGGCGAGGTTAAGAGACTCTGCAATAACATCGAGACATCCCAACTCTGCTTTCATAAGCTTGTCCATATATTCTGGGTCTTTTTTAGGTATCTTTACGAGGTGTGAACCTGGATGAAAGTTGAGTTTGTCTAGACCTAAAATATGACAGCGTTCCAACTCATCGACAAAAGCATCACGTGACTTTTCAAGTTTTTCAACTTCAGGATGGCCGAGGTTTATAAGGTATGAGTCATGAGGAAGGACATGTTTAGGCAAGATGCCCGAAGCTTCAAGATTTGCATGAAAGGCATCAATCGTTTTTGTCTCTAGTGGTTTTGCTACCCACTGTCTTTGGTTTTTGGTAAATACGGCAAAAGCTTTTGCCCCTATCGCCATGGCATTGAGTGGTGCATTATCTACGCCACCACTTGCACTCACATGTGCCCCTACAAACTTCATGTCCCCAACCTTTTGATTTTAATCATTATATTGTTCATTCTATCACGGAAGACTATCTGCTTATTTAAAACGCTATACTTTATGTCATATTTTCCTGTTTTACGAATGTTTTGTGTAAAGCCGTTACGTATTTTCTTTACATTTAAACCATCAAACAGCTCTTTTCCTCTAAAGATATTGTCTAAAATATCTTCTGGATAAGCAGAAGACAAAACCTGTGTATTAAAAGTCTGTCTGTTCATACATTCAAAAAGACTCATACACACACTACTTTGGCTCACTTCAAGTGCCATAACTGCCTGCCCATTACTATACATCTCTACTTTCATCTCTTTATCATTGTCATAGATAAAGCCTAGGTCAGCATACTTGAATGTGTCTGTTTTAAAGACTACAAAAACACTCTCTTCTTTGCTATATTCTGTAGAGGCACACGCCGTTAAAAGGTACAAAGCACCTAGCGTCATACATATTTTTTTAATAAACATCCTGATTTTCCCATTTTTTGCATCAATTATACCCTCTTTAAGAGTTATTTAAGCACCCAATAACTATAATTCCGTCCACAAGTTGTAAATGGCCCCATCGTCTAACGGTTAGGATCCATGGTTTTCATCCATGTTATAGGAGTTCGAGTCTCCTTGGGGTCACCATTTAAAACTTGTAACCTTTTTATTATTGTTGGCCCCATCGTCTAACGGTTAGGATCCATGGTTTTCATCCATGTCATAGGAGTTCGAGTCTCCTTGGGGTCACCAACAATTCCCACAAAAACTTATGATACAATATCTTTAAAAAAGTACCCTTATGTTTAAAAAAATTATTCTCTACCTCTTCCTATCTATTTCCCTCTATGCAAATGAACACTTTTATACCATAAAACTGGCTGCTTATAAAAATATTGACAGCTTGCACGCATCTATAGCAAAACTACCCAAATCATTGCAAAAGCATATCAACATCACACATGATGATGCTATCTACAGAGCTACAGTGGCTACTACAACAGACAAAGATGCTCTACAAACACAATTAGCTTCTTACCGAACCGTATTTTCAGATGCCTTTATAGCCAAAGCATCTGTACCACAGACATCAGCTTTGAAAAAAAAGAAAATGTTAAAACCTGTTGTCGCATCAAACACAGTGAAGCCCAAAGAAAAAGAAGAAAAAACTAAACAGCCCTTACCTAAGCATGCCTCACTCCATGAAAAACTGCAAGGGAAAACACTCTATATGGCGGTACACAAAAGTAGCCAAATGCCACAAAACATGCTTTTTCGTGTCACCTTCAAAGAGCATAGGGTAACATACACACCCCTACGCGGTTCCTTACCTCCTGCAAACCTACAGTACAGAGTAACGAAACAGAAACTTTTCATGTATAGAAAAGGTTTATTTAACTCAAGTATTTATAGTAACCTAGAGAAGGAAACCGATAGCTATTATCTCATATCAAGTTGGATGAAAACGAAAAAAACCTCAACGGTACGCTATTATTTTAAAGAAGAGGAAGCAAGACGCTATCTTAATTTCGGTAGATAATGGACAAATAAAAGATTTTATATTATAATAGAACAAAAAGGTTTATATATGTTACGTACTCTTTTCATAATCACTCTTCTTTCTAGCTTTTTATTTTCTGCTTCTCACTATACTGTTAGGCTTGCTGTCTATAAAAGTACTAAACGTTTACACAAAGCCATCGAGAAGTTTCCTCCTGCGCTAAAAGATACAGTGAAAACCTACAAAAGAAAAGGTTTAACTTACGCATACACCATTCCTACTACCGATAAAGTAACCCTGAAAAAGCTACTTCCATCTTATAAAAAAGTATTTCATGACGCGTACATCCAACCTACACGCCATTTAAAATAACTACCTTCCTACCGCATGGTCAAGTTTTGCCATGGCTATAAAGTAGTCATAGTAAGCATTGACCAAGCTTCCTTTTTATTTTACAGGGTCTGTAGAAATTTGAATACTATTACTACTTTTCACACTGCTCATACGCTTTCATTTGCGCCTCATGGTCTGCCTTAAGTGTTTCTTGTAAGCGCTTCAAGTACCACTTTTAACGCAAGTATCTCTTCATCTTTTTGAGTAATCGTCTCCATGTACTGTGTGCAGTTATTGTACTCAGTATTATAATAATTGTCTTGATACATTACTGTAGGTCATATTATGGGATGCACAGGTCTCACTGAATGAAGAGATAGTAAAGTGTGAGTGGATAGATGATACTTTAGCTAAAGATACTTTAGATGCATATGCACAAAGTGCTGCATATACCAAGTCACTAACAGAGAAACGACAAACGACTATACGCTTTGCAGTGAATGATTTAGCTATCATAAAAGCTAAGGCAAAAGAGATGGGTATAGGGTACCAAAACCTCATTCAAACGTTAGTACATAATTATGCACATGACAAAACAAAACTAGGGTTATAAACGCTTTTCAATCCAAGATTTGTTATACTCAAATAATTATCAAGATTAGGAAGCACATTGAAACACCTTATTGACTTTATCGAAACAAAAGATGTGAGTAAAACATCTATTTATGAACAACTTAAATGTACCAAGGAAGAGGCACAGTTGGTGCAGCATATCTGTAAACGGTATGTGGCAGGGCTGGAAGAAGTCTCTGTACTTGAGGTACTACAAGAGAACTTCTCTTCCGAGGGATATGTCTATTTAAAAAAGCTTGGACTTGTAAAAAATCTGCTTGATTTAGGCTGGTTTATTCAGGTGAGTTTTGGTCAAGTTAAAGCACATGAAGCTTCTAAGTTAGAGCTACTCTCAGCATCTGTGACACCTAGTATTTCACTGCTTCGTTTGCTTGAAGAGGGTTCACTTGAAATCTTTTTACCAGAGGTTAAGCCCTACACTGACCACTTGGAATACCTGCAAGACCAGTTTGACATGGTGGCACTTTTGCATAAGATTTCTACCTTTAAACAAGGATTTGCCGATAACTCTCTAAGCATCGGACGGCTTAAAAACAAGCTAACGCTACTTACAGCACGTATAGAAGAGCGTGTGAAGATGACGGAGACTCCCATCGTGGTAGAGGAGTTCTTTAAAGAGAAAGAGTTAGACGAAAAAGAAAAGCGTATCTTCTTGGCATTGCTTAAAGAAGAGTATAGTGGAGGAGAGGGGCAGTTTAGAGATATGAACACCCTCATAGAACTCATCAGCTTTGATGAGTACGAGAAGATAAAAAACCGTGCTTTGCTAGAGGATGGGGCAAGACTTATTACCGAAGACATCATAGACTATGAAGAGATACTGAATATGTTTGGAGGCGTAAGCCGTTCTTTTTACCTACAAGAAGAAGTGATGCAACGCATTATCCACCCTAAGAAAAAGAAAAAAGTAGCAAAACTCAAACTCAATGAACTTGTAGATGAACAAGAGCTTTTTGAGTACCTTAAACCCACAACTACACTAGATGATGTAGTGCTCCATCCTAAAACCAGAGAGACGTTAAACAATGTTGTCAAACAGGTTGACAAAGAGGTCTTTAAAAAGCTTCGTGAATGGGGTATCAAAGACAAGCGTAAAGGCATTGATGCGCGTATCATCTTCTATGGTGCAGCAGGGACAGGTAAGACGATGACAGCGATGAGTCTGGCTAAAACACTGAAGCGTCCTATCTTGTCATTTGACTGTTCAAAGATACTCTCAATGTATGTGGGTGAGAGTGAGAAGAATGTGCGTAAAATCTTTGATGACTTTAAAGAGCTGAGTAAAAAAGCAAAGGTAGATCCCATCTTACTCCTCAATGAAGCAGACCAGTTTTTAAGTGCAAGAAGTGAAGGTGCAGGAAGTTCTGCAGATAAGATGCATAACCAGATGCAAAACATTTTCTTAGAGCAGATAGAAAAGTTCGAGGGTATTCTCATCGCAACGACCAATCTGCTTGGTAACATAGACAAAGCCTTTTCACGCCGTTTTAACTACAAAATAGAGTTTAAAAAACCAGGTAAAAAACAGCGTCTTCGCCTTTGGCAGTTTATGCTTCCTGAAAATGCAGACTATGAAGAAGGCTTTGACATAACAGAACTTTCACGCCATGAACTTACAGGTGGGCAGATAAATCTCATCATCAAAAACACAGCCTATAAAGTAGCGGTACGTGAGGAGTCAGTATTTTCCAACCAAGACTTTTTAGAAGAGATAGAAAAAGAGTTAGGCTCTAGCTTTGAAGGGGCTAAAAGTATGGGGTTTAAGGTATAAGAGCATGACACTTTTTCAAAATTCTGTACTTCGTAATTTTCTACAAAACATAGACAAAACAGATGCACTCCAGGCATATACATCTTACAAAAAAGATTTCTTGCCCAAAATAGCCAATATCAAAACCTCTAAAGAAGAGCAGTATCAGTACGGATTTCTGGATGATTTGTTTGTAAAGGTTTTAGGGTATACCCTTAATCCTACACCAGCGTACAACCTCATAGCGGAACAGAAAAACCTAAGTGATGCTAAAAAGGCAGATGGTGCAGTGCTCAAAGAGGGTAAGGTTATAGCCGTCATAGAGCTAAAGTCCACCAAAACAAAGTCTATGGACAAGATAGTCAACCAAGCCTTTAACTACAAGCACAACCACCCAAGCTGTAAGTATGTGATTACCTCTAACTTTGAGAAGCTTCGTTTTTATGTGGAGCATTCAGACAAATATGAGGAGTTTAACCTTTTTGACTTAGATGAAGAGAGGTTTATACTCCTCTACACACTACTAAACAAAGAGAGCATTTTTGATGATGTGCCTCTTACTTTAAAGAAACAGTCTAAACTTCAAGAAGAAAATATCTCTAACGAGCTTTACAAAAAGTACGCCACACTCAGAACGAACTTGTTTGAAAACATCATACAAAACAACCCTAGCATAGACAAGCACATCTTGCTAGAAAAAACACAAACCATACTAGACCGTATGGTGTTCATTTTCTTTGCTGAAGACAGAGGCATTTTGCCACCCAATACTATACAGTCCATAGTTGACCACTATGAGGGCGACATAGAAGACCGCGAGCTTTGGCACTTTTACAAGATATATTTTAACGCTATCAACAAGGGAAATGCAAAGCTCAACATACCAGAGTACAATGGTGGACTTTTTGCTACCAATGCACTTCTCGATAACCTAATCATAGATAATGATGTCATCAATGCTTGTCCATTGGCGTTAAGTGCCTATGACTTCAACTCCGACATAGATGTGAACATTTTAGGGCACATTTTTGAGAACTCACTTAACGACATAGAAGAACTCAAAGCACGCATCAACGATGATGACTTTGATGCCAACAAGTCTAAGCGTAAGAAAGATGGGGTTTTTTATACGCCTGAGTACATTACCAAGTACATCGTGGACAACACACTAGGTTCACTCTGTCAAGCTAAAAAAGAAGAACTAGGCTTAGATGAGGTAGAGATAGAAGTACCCAAAAACCCTAAAAAGCTAAACAAAACACAGAGTAAGCAGAAAGAGGCACTAGAAGCCTATAGAGAGTATTTGCTAGGACTGAAGATACTTGATCCTGCCTGTGGTTCGGGTGCATTTCTTAACCAAGCGTTGAACTATTTACTAGAAGAACACGCTTTCATAGATGAGAGTATCAAGACACTTATGGGTGGCTCTGTGTTAGGCTTGTACGATGTCAAAAAGGGCATACTTGAAAACAACTTATATGGTGTAGACATCAATGCAGAAGCAGTGGAGATAGCCAAACTTTCATTGTGGCTACGCACAGTAGAGAGTGGACGTAAACTCAATAAGTTGGCAGACAAGATAAAGGTAGGAAATTCGCTGATAGACGACAAGGAAGTAGCTGACGATGCTTTTGTTTGGGAAGAGGAGTTTTCGGAAGTGTTTGCGCAGGGTGGGTTTGATGTTGTGATTGGGAATCCGCCGTATATTACCTTTGCTTTAGGGAAAAAACAAGAATTTGATAATAAAGATATTGAATATTATAAAACTAAATATCCATTATCTTCTGTATATAAAGTGAGTTCGTATTTAATATTTATAGAGAAATCATTAAAACTTCTTTCTCAAAAAGGATTACTTTCTTTCATTGTACCTAATACAATTTATACAAATTATTATTATGCAAATTTTAGAGAATTTTTAATTAATGATTATGGTATAGAAAGTTTATTTAATTTAACCTATGAAGTTTTTAATGACGCAGATACAGGTGGGTCAGCTATATTTGTTCTTGGGAATAATAAGCAAAATGATACAAAATTACTGTCTACATATAGTGAAGAATTATTTGATGTTCCAAATATTTTTTCAACAAATCAAAATGAGTTCAAAAAGTTACCTGATAATAAGTTTTTATTTTCAAATAGTTTAATATCGCTTTGGAATAAAGCTTTTCAAAATTCTATACCACTAGGAAGTGATAATTTCAAATTTTATAATGGGATAAAAACAGGAAACAATAAAAAGTTTTTATCAGAAATTAAAATTGATGAACGGTATAAACCTGTTATTAGAGGAAGAGATTTTTATAAGTATGTACCTCCTAAAAATGAATTATTTGTATTATTTGATCCAAAGCAATTATGGAGCAATACCAATGAAGAAATGTATTTAACAAAAGAAAAATTAATTTTTAGACAAACTTCAGATCATCTTGTTGTCACATATGACGATAAACAAAATTTTACAATGGATACAACACATATTTTATTTGATAAATCTAATAAATATAGTCATAAGTATTTATTGGCAATAGTAAATTCAAAATTATTAAATTTTTTATATCAAATTATTGTCCCTGAAATTGGAAAAGCTTTTTCTGAAGTAAAAGGTGTTAATCTAAAAAAATTACCAATAAAACTTATTTCATGTGATAGTCAAAAACCTTTTACGGAAAAAGCAGATACCATGTTAACTCTAACTAAGATCCTCCAAACAAAAAAACAAAAGTTCCTCAAAAGAGTCACTGACAACCTAGAGATTGACAAACTCAGTAAAAAGCTGGAAGCCTTTTACATCTATGACTTCAAAACCTTTCTAGCCGAACTCAAAAAGAAAAAAGTCACCCTCTCTCTGGTGCAACAAGACGAATGGGAAGAGTATTTTTCTCTTTACAAAAAAGAGTTGACAGAGTTACAAACAGAGATTGACAATACTGACAAAGAGATAGATAAAATGGTATATGCGCTGTATGGATTGAGTGAGGATGAGATTGCTGTGGTGGAGGGGTGATGGAAGATATATTTGATTACTACAAAGAACAGACGATTTTGTTAAGCGATGCGATAAATAACAAAACTAAAATATATTTAGATACAAACTATTGGGTTGATATTTGTGATGTAACTTTGGGTAAAAAGAAAAATACAGTAATAGAAGAAATCTATATACGTTTAAAATGTGGCGTTGAAAAGAATCAATTAATTTGTCCTATTAGTTATCATATATTTATTGAAGTATTAAAACAGAATGATGAACAAACTTTGCACCAAACGGTTAAAATTATTGATGAGTTATCACAAGGGTATATTCTTAAAGAAGAAAGACAAAGGTTTGAGCTAGAGCTATTTCATTTCTTTTATGATAATTTAAAGATAGAAATGGATATAAAAGCTAGCCAAAATTATTGGGATTTTATTTATAATTTATATGGTTTTATGATTCCACATCTTCAGAAATTATCTTTATCTGATCAGTTTTTAGTACATAAAAAATATTTTAATGATGTAGTTAAAAAATATAAATTATCTGATTTTATAAAAAGCCAAAATTTTAAACAAGGACTTTCTCATTATCAAAACTATAAGGTTGATACAGATTGGTTTATGTCAAAAAAAATAGAACACAGTAAAGTCCATAATACTTTTCATCAATTGTATATGGCTGAACTATCTGGCGTTCTCGACATCTATAGTGAAGATATACAAATAATATTTAAAAAGATTATAAAAGATAAAGCAAAACAAGAAAATATACAAATCGTACCTAACGATAAAGTTAATAATGATGTAGCAAAAAATATGATATATGCTATTTTCAATAAAAAAAAGATGGGTGTATATTTACCATCAATAGATATAAGAACAATGTTACATGCTAAATTGAGATGGAATACAACAGAAAAGTATGAGCAAGGCGATTTTAATGATAACAATCATGCAACTTCGGCACTACCTTATTATGATTATTTTTTTACTGAAAGTAATTTACACACTATGATAAAACAGAGTAAGTATGATGAAAAATATAGTTGTAAAGTTGCATCTAAGTATATTGATACTCTATCTTTCTTGAAAGAATTGTAGTGAGATTAAAATTAGGGGTCTGGTACTAAAGCCTAAATAAAAGACATGCGAGTTCGTACCAGTTTAGTAGCAAATACAGACTTTTAAACATTAGGCATATTTTTGGTACAATGACATATAACGCAAAAAGGATTTTATGATGCAAACATTAACGCTAGACGTTCAAGATAATTTTGTACAAGATTTTTTAACTATCATAGAACACTATAAAGACAAAGTGCAATTGCAAAAAGATAAAAATTTAGTAGCAGACCCATACTTTTATGAAAGACAAAAGCAACTGCAACAAGACCTAAAAGAGGTTGATACTGGAACAGCTGAAATGATAAGCAATAAAGATTTTTGGGATGACATAGATACCTTTACTCAATCATTACAAAAATGACCATTATACATAAACCTACTTTTTCAAGACAACTAAAACAAATTATTGAACACATTGCGCTAGACAAACCTAGTGCAGGTATGAAATTTAAAAATGAGCTAAAAGAATCTATAAACCTACTTCCTGACCATCCCTTAAAATATAGAAAATCTATTTATTTTGATGATGAAAATATAAGAGATATGACATATAAAAAATACACTATTACCTATAGAATAAAACCGATTAAAAATGAAATAGAAATTTTAAGAATATTTAACAGAAATAAGCCGATATAATGGGTTAAATTAGGGTATGTTACTAAATCCTAAATAAAAGAAATCAATGTAATCAGTAAATCATATTTGCCTATAAAGTATGACAATTTGACATATTTTTATCTTTTTTGAAAAAGTTATGCCATATTCTTTAAAATGCTAAAGGAAGATAATTTTGGAAAAACAAATTATACATTCGTTGACAAACAATTTTGAGTCTTTTTCTCACAAGACAGAGGAAGGTATAGAGTTTTGGCTAGCAAGAGATTTGCAACAATTACTTGGCTATATAAAATGGGATAATTTCAAGAATGTTCTTTTTAAAGCACGGACAGCTTGTGAAACTTCAGGGCAAAGTATCGTAGACCATTTTGCTGATATCGGGAAAACGATACAAATGCCTAGGGGAGCGACAAAAGAAGTAGAGAGAAAACTCATTACCGATGAGAAAAAAATAGTGAAGAAAAGTGGATTTTCTTCTAAAGGTAAATCATGAAACTCTACATCATAGCAGGGGCTAATGGAAGTGGTAAGATTACCTTTGCTAAGTCTTTTGCAAGTATCCACAATATGTATTTTATCAATGCAGATGAGATAGCTAAAGAACTTGACCCTAAAAATATTACCAAGCACCAAGTTAAAGCAGGACGTATTTTTTTTCAAGAGTTACATGAAAAATTAAATGGCAACAAATCCTTTATCGTGGAGACGACACTCTCAGGAAAGTATCTGGTTAAGTATATTAAGCAGGCACAATCCAATGGCTTTGAAGTTGAGATGATTTATCTTTTTTTAGCGAAACCAGAAAGTAATATAAGCCGTGTGTCTAATAGAGTTTTGAATGGTGGACACCATGTTCCAAAAGATGATATAATAAGGAGATTTTACAGAAGTAAAGAGATGTTCATGTATGTCTATAAAGACTTGGTAGATAAATGGATTATGTATTACAACTCTGATGAAATAACAGAAAAAATAGCCACAGACATTATGATATACGATAATAAGAAATGGCAAGATTTTATAAAGGATTTGGCATGACACAAAAGATGGAAATAACCGATGATATGATACAACAAGTTGCCAATGATGCAGTACGTGAAGCGCAAAGAAAAAGTCTTGAAAATGGCATACCTAATGCATATACAAAAAATGGAGTTCTCTACTTTCAACTCCCCGATGGAACGATAACCATGGAAAATCCTTTTGAAAAAGGTGAATTGAAAGAACGACTCGAAGCACTTACCGAGTAACTACTTCACTATCTCCACTTTAGCCCCAATGAGCTGTATTATCCCACCCTTTACATTGAGTGGGGTAAAGCCGTTTTTTTCTAAGATGCGTGAAGCAACTACGGAGCGGCTGCCACTTCTACAGTAGACGATAATCTTTTTATTTTTTACCTTTTCTAGCATACCAAGATTGTTTGCAAGTGCATCTACAGGGATGAGTGTAGCATCACGTAGATGTCCATCTTTGTATTCTGCTATGGTACGCACATCAAGCAGAGAGACATTGTTGTCATTGTCTAGTAATGTGATGGCTGTTTTGGCATCGATGGACTCAAAGTTGGCTAAAATCCACCCCTTTGTGTAGGCAAACCAAAAAACCAGTCCAGCCATAGCAACCCAATACAGTATATTTGTAACTTTTTTCATATCTTTTAAAACACCTTCTGATTTTTGACATTGTAACCCCTTTTCCTTTGTTTCACTTGGTTACATCGCTAAAACTAATCATTGAAAGCCTTGCAAGCCAAAAATCTTTTAACCATCTTTTGGCTAGTATGAAACTAATATTCTGAGAATTCTCTACACCTCATTGGATGGTAGATAGGGATTGATGAAAAAAATTAAGGGATTAATATGACTCATGTAATTACAGAACATCCGTATTTTGGTGTATTTGTTTTATTCGCGTTAACGGCTGTAGCGTTCCCCGCAACACTATGGGCTGCTCGTTTTGTTTCTAGAAAAATGGCACGGCTTGACACTGAAAAGCTTAAACTTAGTATCTACGAATGTGGACCAGAGGTAACAAAACAACCTAACACTATTTCAATACAGTTTTATCTTATTGCACTTCTGTTTATTTTGTTTGATGTAGAGATTATCTTTATGTTCCCATGGGCGATTGACTTTAAACTACTTGGATGGTTTGGTTTTGCAGAGATGTTACTATTTATATTATTACTTACGATTGGTTTCGTATATGCATGGAAGAAAGGAGCACTTGAATGGCACAGCATCAAGTAAACTACGCCAGCTCAGCTGGATTGCCGATAGCATTGACTTCGGTAGACAAACTCGTAAACTGGGGGCGTTCAAATTCACTTTGGCCGCTTACCTATGGACTCGCATGTTGTGCGATTGAGATGATGGCTTCTGGAGCATCACGTTATGACTTCGATAGAATGGGAACCATCTTTAGAGCAAGTCCTAGACAAGCAGACGTCATGATACTCGCAGGTACGCTTTCTAAAAAGCACTCTGAGTTTGCAAGACGTCTTTATGACCAAATGACTGAGCCTAAATGGGTCATCTCTATGGGATCATGTGCGAACACTGGTGGTATGTTTAACACCTATGCAACTGTGCAAGGAGTAGATAGAATTATCCCTGTAGATATCTACTTGCCAGGATGTGCACCTAGACCTGAAACACTTCAGTATGCACTAATGATGCTTCAGAAGAAGATTCGTAAAGAGTCTGCAGATATGAAGAAAAATACTAAACAAGATTTAACAACCCAAACAGGTAAAAGAGCGAGGTTAATATAATGAAAATGAAATTTTTAGCAAGCGATAAGTCGCGCGAGCTCTCTGCTGAAGAGTCGTTTATGAGCTTTGCTCAGAAAGGAACCTACTAATGAGAAAGTATGTACCAAAAGACAACGTTCAAGGAAAGTCTTACTATACAGATAGATTTTGGGTAGCACCACGTGTACCTAGAACTGAAGTAGAAGATGCACATTTTTCTGCAGTGGTTAAAGCTGTAGGTGCAGATGCAAAAGAGTCTTATGTTGAGATAGGACAACTTGTACTTCACATCAACCCTGAAGACAACTTCAAAGTCATGAAAACATTAAAAGAAGAGTGTGGTTATACACAGTGTTCTGAGCAATCAGCAGTTGACTACCTGGCAAAAGACAATGAGTTTGAGCTTTTCTGGCAACTTCTTAATGTGACAGAAGCAAAAAGAGTAAGAGTGGTTTGTCGTTTGGCAAATGGTGCTGCGATTGAGAGTATCGAGCCACTTTACAAATCTGCAAACTTTGCAGAGCGTGAAATGTTTGATATGTTTGGTATTAAAGTAAACAATCACCCTTTCCTTAAACGTATTCTTATGCCTGATGACTGGGAAGGTCATCCATTGCTTAAAACATACCCTTTACATGGTGATGAATTTGCTTCATGGTATGAAGTGGACAAAATCTTTGGTAAAGAGTATAGAGATATCATCGGGCCTGAAAACAGAGACCCTGCAAAAATTGATATTGAAGATACAAAACGTTTCTCTCGTGTTGGGTATGAAGTACCATTTGGTGCAGAGTATAACGGTGAAGAAGAACAAGAAATTGAATATAGTGAAACACTGTTGGTAAATTATAATAAAAAAGCATCTAAAACATTAGATGAAAGAAGATAGGGGAGAGCATGCAAGTATCCAATAAATTAACGCCATTTTTTGAAAACCTCAATTTTGAGCGTGATGACAATACAATGGTTATCAACTTCGGTCCTCAGCACCCTTCTGCGCACGG
>Ga0256829_1000722_pt1 | contig 30617 bp, 30 predicted proteins | sample 131447metaG_FD_185979 | JGI IMG/M metagenome (GOLD analysis project Ga0256829, IMG submission 185979) | Hydrothermal vent microbial communities from Lau Basin, Pacific Ocean - 131-447 | ecosystem: Environmental > Aquatic > Marine > Hydrothermal vents | place: Pacific Ocean: Lau Basin | collected... | reverse complement strand
AGATAAACAAGAAAAACAAGAAAAAATAGTCACGATGTTTGATGATATCGCATCAACCTATGATAAAGCAAACAGAGTGCTAAGTATGGGTATCGATATCCAGTGGCGTAAAAAAGGCTGTAATAAAGCTTTTGAGATACTTGGTAAAAAAGAGCTAGGGCAAGTGACTGATGTTGCGACAGGTACAGGTGATTTACTGATATACTGGAAAGAACAGGCACAAAAAAGTGGCGTAACCATAGAGAAGTATGTAGGCGTAGACCCTTCAGTAGGTATGCTAGAAGTTGCTCGTTCCAAAGTTGACTTTGCAGAATTTATAGAAGGTAAAGCACAGGAACTACCCGTTGACGATGAGAGTTCAGATGTGATTTCTATCTCTTACGGTATACGAAATGTAGTGGACAGAATAGATGCATTACAAGAATTTAACCGTGCATTGAAGCCTGGCGGTTTAGTAGTCATTTTAGAGTTTACAAAGCAAGAACGTAGAGGTATTGTCGATAAAGTGGTAGATTTTGGTATGAAAAATGTCTTGCCTAGAGTGGGTGGTTTTATCTCCAAAAATTACGAAGCATACAAATACCTTCCTGATTCTATAGAAGAGTTTTTAACCACAGAAATGTTGGCTAAAGAGTTAGAAGAAGCTGGTTTTGAGATGAAATATACAAAATCTTTTTCTATGGGTATAAGTACACTTTTAGTGGCACAGAAGGTGTAGGGTGTTGTCCCATGACAACACCGTAAATACGCATACAATTATTTTTGTGCATATATAAATGTGTAAATGATTCAAATTATTGGTGTTGTAAGGGTACAACACCCTACGGAGTTTTAAAATGTCAAACATGATGACCGTCTCATCTTTAAATACCAAAATAAAATCTCTATTGGAAGCTACATTTATGCACACACTTGTAGAGGGTGAAGTGGCTTCTGTAACTTACCATACTTCAGGACATCTCTATTTTTCTATTAAAGATGACAAAAGTTCTATTAAGTGTGTGATGTGGCGTTCATCTGTGGCAAGGATGAAGTTTCGTATAGAAAAGGGCATGCATATAGTGGTAGAAGGCTCAGTCTCTGTCTATACACCTAGAGGGGAGTATCAGTTTCAAACAGTACGTATAGAGCCTTATGGAAAAGGAGCACTAGCACTTGCGTATGAACAGCTCAAAGAAAAGTTGAAACAGAAAGGCTACTTCGATACACAACGCAAAAAAACCATCCCTAAACATATACAAAAAATCGCGTTGGTCACAGCAAAAGATTCGGCAGCTTTACATGATATACTTAAAATCATAGAACAACGCTGGGCGATGGTTGCTGTGACGATTGTAGATACCTTGGTTCAAGGTGAACAGGCTTCTTATCAAATAGTTAAATCGCTTGTTTATGCAGATACCTTAGGCGTTGATGTTGTGGTGGTAGGACGTGGAGGCGGCTCAGTAGAAGATTTATGGTCTTTTAATGAAGAACGGGTTGCTGATGCTATTTTCCATCTGCAGACACCTGTGGTTTCAGCTGTAGGTCATGAGGTAGATGTGCTCATTAGTGATTTTGTAGCAGATTTACGCGCACCTACTCCTAGTGCTGCGATAGAGATGATACTTCCTGATGCCCAAGAAATACGTTATACCTTGAGTGAACTCTTCAATAGATTTACCTATAGCATGCAACAATGTATCATACAAAAAAAGCAACGCTTACAGCATAATGAAGCACTTTTAGTACGTTCTTCACCTGTGCAAAAGTTAAAAGAAACAGAAGAAGCATTTTTACGTGTTCAAAATGAATTGAGCCGTAGGATAGCATATACATTAGAGCGTTCTCGTGTAAAATTACCTAATATTAAGGCACAGTATCAACAGGTATTTACATTGAATTGTAAACAAAAAGAACAAAATCTTAACCTTATAAATCAACAGTTTTTGATAAATAATCCTAAAAATAAATGTCGCACAGGTTGGGCACAAGTATCTGTTGAGGGGAAAATGGTCACACTCTCCAAGATAAGTAAAGAAGATAGCTTTGTTCTTGAAGATGAATTCACTAAAATAGAAGCCTTATGTGTGGGTAAATTATAAGGTTTAATACAGCTATGATATAATCTATTTAGTACACTACATAACTAAGATATAGGGTAAATCAATGGACAATAATATCGCAACATTTCAAGCATGGATACATGGCATGGGTAATGATGGATATATGTATAGTGCTTTGGGCATTACTATTATTTTATTTATGATACACACGTATTCTACTGCGCGTGAAAAAAAGAAATTACGTCATACTGTGAATGCTTATATTGAGGTCTTTCAAAAAGCTTTTGATTTATCTGATGATGCTTTGATTATACTCTCTACGAGTTATAAAGTGATATATATGAATAAAACAGCCATGACATTGCTGGGATTGGACAAAAATATCATTGATAAAGTATTGACACCTATGCCAAAGATAAAACGAAAAAGAGAATGGGAGTCACTGAGTACCTGTATCTCAGAGAAGGTTGTATCTAAAAACACTACACCTGTACGTGCATATCCTAAGTCCATACTCAAGGATCGAAGAGACAAAGAGACAGAAATCAATCTTTTTATAGATACTGTGAAAATGACAGAAGTTTCTACTGGAGAATATACTGTTGTGTCGATGCACGACTTAAGTCAGGCGAACGCACATGCTCAGATGGAATATAAGCATAGTTTGACTAAGCTTCCTAATCAACTACAAATTTTGCAAGACTTGCCTGCACTTTTTTCAAAAGTACATATTGAGAACAATAAAATAGCTTTAATCCTATTGGATTTTGATAACTTTACACGACTGAGAAGCATCATTGGATATGAACAGGCAAACAAAGTAGTGCTGAAATTTTCGCAATATTTAAATACGATAGTTTCTACGTTCAATATTTCTGTATATCATACCTTTGATAACCACTTTTTGTTAACCGTATCAAATCTAGAATCTATTGAAGCCATTGAAAATTTTGTTAAAGAGATACAGGCTAAATTAGCCAATTTCTATAAGATGGAAGATGTGAACTTGCATTTAACTGTTTCTGCAGGAATAGCTGTCTATCCAGACAGTGGTTCAACACGTCAATTGTTGGACAATGCGTATAAAGCACTTACCAAAGCAGAAAATGATGGTGATGGAAAGATAGAGGTATTTTTGCCTCAAAAATCTCAAAGCAAATATGATGAGCTCACCTTACATAATGACATGGAAGGCGGTTTGGCAAGAGGTGAGTTTGAAGTGTATTATCAACCCATAGTGAAAGCCGATACGCATGAGATAGTTTCTGCTGAGGCACTTATACGTTGGATACACCCTACGTATGGCTTTATCCCACCAGATGTTTTTATCGGTCTGATGGAGAAAACAGGCTTCATTGTAAAACTTGGACGTTTTATTTTAGAAGAAGTATTGAAGCAGCAAAAACGTTGGGAATTGTTCAAATTTAAGCAGATTGGTGTGTCTATCAATGTATCTATGGTCGAGATTGCTACGGGTGAATTTGTCGAACATGTGAAAGAAAAACTTGCATATCACCGTGTCAATCCAGAGTTTATTAAGTTTGAGATCACTGAGGGTATGGCGATGATTGGTGAAGGGGAGACGGAAAAGTACTTTCATAGGCTTAAAAAGTTAGGTGTAAGTATCTTGCTTGATGATTTTGGAACAGGCTATACATCATTTACCTATTTGAAGAAATTCCCCGCAGATATCATTAAGATAGATAAGACGTTGGTAGATTATATTTTAGAAAATGAAGAAGATCAGCGAATTGTTAAGGCGATGATTGACTTGGGACATAATTTAGGGATGAAGATTGTTGTAGAGGGAGTTGAAAATAAAGCAATGGTGACGATGCTTGACTCTTACGGGTGTGACTTTATTCAGGGATATTATTTTTCTAAACCTTTACCTGTATTTGAATTTCAAAAATTACTTAGATAAATGAGGAGAGTGTATGTATGATATGTGGATGATTGTTGGGGTGTCTGCTTTAACTGCTTTAACTGTTTTAACTGTTCTGTTTATAGTGTTATTGTGGCAGTTCATGGTCTCAAAGAAGAAATTAAATTACACACGCAATGAGCTCTCATTTTTAAAACGGGAAAGAGAATACTATGATGAAGCGATGATTATGTTTGACAGCGAAAATACCATAGTCTTTGCTAATGAATCTGCAAAAAAACTTTTTTCTCTCAATGATGAAAATGAAACCTATGGCATTAGTAAAAAAGTACAATTACGTGTACAAGATGAGATGCCTACAGAGTTTTTTGAAACGATACATCAGTTAAAAGTACAAGAAGAAGATAGCTTCAAATTAAAAAATGTTGCACTCATTATCTCTGGGCAAGAGAAAAAAGTCAATATCTTTTTAGATAAAAGTAATTTGGAGGACAAAGAGACAACCACCTGTGTGATTGACTCAAGTACAGAAGAAATTACATTTTTAAAAAATAGTAAAGAGGGTACGGTTGATTTTCTTACAGGATTACCAAGTCAATTTGTAGCACTTGCAGACATTAACTTTCTTGTCATCGAAAGTAAGAAAAAATCAGAATCTTTTGCACTCTTTCTTTTAGGGATTGATCATTTTAAAGAGTTACAAACCACATTGGGTTTAGGGCATAGCAACCAAGTCTTAAAAAATTTGTCACAGTACTTTTTAGAAAATCCAGAAGAACATATAAGTGTCTATCGTATGGATGCAGATAATTTTTTGTTTATCATGCATGGTCTTGATGATGTTGAGTTAGCACGAACGATGGCGAGAGATCTCATCGTATCTGTAGGAAATGTGTTTAGAAAAAGTAATGATACCAGACTTACAAGTTCAGTGGGGATAGCCTTATATCCTCAAAATGGTGAGAATGCTAGTAAATTAGTAGATAATGTTTATATAGCACATGAGCAAGCAGAAGCGGAGAGTGACTCAAATATTAAACTGTTCGATATGGAACATCATGTGATACGTGAAGATGAGTTAACAATGAAAGATGATATACGTAAGGGAATCATCAGAAGTGAGTTTTTACTGTATTATCAGCCAATGTTTGATTTGGAAGGTGAACAAATGATAGGTGCTGAAGCACTACTACGCTGGAAGCACCCGACGCATGGTCTCATTTCTGCTGACAAATTCTTAGGTATTGCGGAGAAGTCAGGGCTCATAGTTGACCTTGGTGAATACGTCTTTAATGAAGCTATCTTACAACGTGAACGTTGTGGGGTAGGGGCAAGACCTGATTTTCAAATTACGATTAACCTCTCGCTTAAAGAGATGCAAGTAGAAAAACTTCTTCCAAGATTGGAAATACTTTTTGCTAAACATAAAGTAGAAAAACATATGATTAACTTAGACATTAGTGAAGGTGTCGCTATGGAAAACATAGACAAAACAGCCAATGACTTTAAACTCTTTAAAGATTTTGGTTTATCTCTTTCCCTTGATCATTTTGGAGCAGGGTTATCATCGTTCAAATATTTAAATATGCTACCTATCGATGTGATTAAAATAGACAGATCATTGATCTTTGACTTAACACTAAATCTAAAACATCAAACAACAGTAAAAGCGATTATTGACTTGGCGCATACTTTAGGGTACAAGGTTGTTGCTGAGGGTGTAGAGACATCACAAGAAGCCAGTATTTTAACAGCTTTACATTGTGACTATGCACAGGGATATCTATATTCTCGTCCACTCCCTGCAAATGAATTTGAAGAGTTATTAAGTTAAGAGAAGTAGACCTTCTCTTAGTTTTTTACATCATGCCCGGCATGCCACCCATTGGAGGCATATCTGGCATAGGTGTTGGTGCTTCAGGGATATCTGAAACGGTTGCTTCTGTTGTAAGAAGTAATGAAGCAACAGAAGTTGCATTTTGAAGTGCTACACGTTCCACTTTAAGTGGATCGATGATACCCGCTTCAAGCATATCTACATACTTTCCAGTCGCTGCGTTAAATCCTAAGTTTGCTTCTGTTGAGTTTGCAATCTTGTCCGCAACTACACCTGCATCAAATCCAGCATTTTGTGCGATTTGTTTCATAGGAGCAAAGACAGCTCTTAAGATAATCTCAGCACCTACGGCTTCATCCTCTTTAAGGTCAAGTTTCACTGCCTGACTTGCTTTAATGAGCGCTGCACCACCACCGATGACGATACCTTCATCTACGGCTGCTTTGGTTGCAGAGAGTGCATCATCCACTCTGTCTTTTTTCTCTTTCATCTCTGTCTCAGTGGCAGCGCCTACTTTGATAACCGCAACCCCACCAGAGAGTTTTGCAAGACGCTCTTGAAGTTTCTCTTTGTCATACTCACTTGTGGTACTTGCTACTTGTGTTTTTATTTCATTGACACGAGCGGCCACGGCATTGGCATCACCTTTACCATCGACGATGACAGTATTGTCTTTGTCTATTACCACTCTTGCAGCATGTCCTAAGTCAGCCAATGTCGCTTTTTCCAGCGTAAGACCGAGCTCTTCTGTGATAAGTGTAGCGCCTGTCAAGATAGCGATATCTTTCAACATCTCTTTCTTTCTATCTCCAAACCCTGGTGCTTTCACAGCTGTGATGTTAAGCACACCTTTGAGTTTATTGAGCACCAAAGTAGAAAGTGCTTCACCTTCGATATCATCAGCGATGATAAGAAGAGGACGTCCACTTTGCTGTACTTGCTCAAGCATAGGTACTAAGTCTTTGAGTGAAGTAAGTTTGCTATCTGTTAAAAGGATGATAGGTGACTCTAATTCACACGTCATCTTCTCAGTGTTTGTTACAAAGTAAGGAGAGATGTATCCTCTATCAAACTGCATACCTTCTACTACTTCAAGGTCATCATTGATCCCTTTGGCTTCTTCAACGGTAATGACACCATCTTTACCCACTCTGTCCATCGCTTCAGCAATAAGGTCACCGATAACACTGTCTGAGTTTGCAGAGATAGTTGCAACTTGAGCAATCTCTTTTTTATCTTTTACTTCTTTAGAAATCTTTTTAAGCTCTTCGATGATAGCAGCAGATGCTTTGTCCATACCACGTTTCACTTCTATAGGGTTTGCTCCAGCTGTGATGTTTCTAAGCCCTTCTTTGAAGATAGAATGTGCAAGTACGGTTGCAGTAGTTGTTCCATCTCCAGCTTCATCTGCTGTGTTTGAAGCAACTTCCTTAACCAGTTGAGCACCCATATTTTCAAGCGTGTCTTGTAGCTCTACCTCACGTGCAACAGAGACACCATCTTTTGTGATGTGTGGCGCACCATACGATTTTTGTATCAGTACGTTACGTCCTCTAGGTCCCATGGTGACTTTTACTGCATCAGCGAGTTTTGTTACACCTTCAAAGAGACCAGACCTTGCTTTGTCTGAAAAAAATATTTCTTTTGCCATTATATGTATCCTTTCTTATTTAATTAAACCAAGCACTTCTTTGCTTAGTAGTATAAGGTATTCTTTACCTTCTATCACGATTTCCATGCCTGAAAAGTTTGCAAAGACTACTTTGTCTCCAACATTAATACCATCTGCTTTCGCATCTGGTCCTACAGCGGTTACCATACCTTCTAAAGGTTTCTCTTTTGCTGTATCAGGGATATACAGCCCTGAAGCTGTTTGGTTTGACTGCTCTTCTCTTGTGACTAAAAGTCTGTCTTTTAATGGTTCAAATGCCATCATTAACTCCTTTGAATTTTTATAGTCGCATTGTAGTCATTTTTCTTTAATAAGTCAATAAGTTTCTTTCAACTATTTAATATATGTGAGTCACTATGACTAAACTATGACTATTTTAAAGAAAAAAGAACTTTTTTACTATATTCTTCTAAAATTTATTGATAATAAAGGTATCTTTAGATAAAATTCTGTCTCTTCAAACATAGTGGTAAGGTAGCTCAGCTGGTTAGAGCGCTGGTCTCATAAGCCGGAGGTCGAGGGTTCAAGTCCCTCTCTTACTACCACTTCTATTAAACAATCACAAAACACACAAACTACGGTATACACGGCGTTAGTTGGCTCTGTTATATCATTATTTTTAACAAAAAACATAGTGCAGATGCTCTCGCACTCTTTTATTTTTTCTGTAAAATGCCAATTCTAATCCCAACTACAATTCACCTTACTAATGTTAAATACTACAAATCCACTCAAAGGTGGAGTGCTCTCATATAAGAAAAAGTAGAAAAGTAAGCACTCACTTTTTTAATTAAGTCGCAAGAAGCAATACTACATAACGCATTATTTACTCGTATCTATCTTAAGGTCATCAAATGATGTTTGCGCATCTGATTTTGTCCAAACACCTACACCACCTACTTTTTTAAGCTGTGTATCTTTGTACTCTAAGTATTGCTCACCATCAATATAGCCTTTAAAGGTATCTCCTTTTTGTTCTATCTTCATCATGTGCCAGCCTGAAGAGAGTTTCACATCGGCAGAAGCTAGTTCGCTACGCATACCATCATGTACGATGTAGAATCTAAAGTTGTCTTCGAGTGGATTGAAACGGGCAACATAGTAATTATCGTTGTCCTGTACTCTCCACATAATCCCACCGCCTTGGTCTATGCGTCCTGTGTTGGCTCTAAACGCTACTGTAATGTCTCCATCTGTGAAGTGAACGTCCTTGGTGTAACAAAGGTTAAAACTACCCGTACTTCTCTCTATCATCGAGACACGGTGTTCCGTACCATCTGTCGTGATTTCCCACTTTCCAAAGGTATGCCATTGACTTAAATCTATTTTTTTAAAGTCATAGTGTATATTTTCTGCGAGTAAAGCACTACTTGCCAATGCTGTGGCGAGTATAAATTTTTTGAACATTTTTACCCTTAATCTTCAATCGTATAAATAAGTTTTTCACTCACATCATTACCCGCTATTTCAATATAACGCATAGGGTATTCATCTAAATCAAGTGGTCTTATAAATCCTCTTGATGTGATGGTTTTTACCCTGTTAATCATCTTAATATTGTCAATGTGTTTATGCCCTGAGAGTGTGACAAGAAGGTTAGGGTAGTCAAAGAGTGCTTCGATGGTTTCTTTGCTGTTTCCTAACACATATTTATGGATATCTTTCTCCTCTGTACCACACCAGTAGTTGGTGTAGGGGTGGTGGTTGAGTATGAGGGTTGGCTTACCAAGGTCAAGCATCTTTTTGGCAAAAGCAAGGGTCTCTTTGGTAAATGCACCATTATTTACATGCTCTATACAGCTGTCAAGCCCTAAAATAAGTGTACCGTTTTTCTCAACTGCCCAGTCTTTACCCTCTACAGTCAGCTCTGGGTAAGACATAAAAAGTTTTTTAAATGCCGCAAGATCTATCTGCATATCATTGGCAGGATTGGCTTCCTTATTCCCACGTACATGGTAGACAGGGCAATGTAGTTTTTCTACTATCTTCTTATAGACCAACGCATCAGAATCTGCTTTCATGTTGTTGTTAAAGTTATCTCCACCAAACAATACACAATCTAAGTCTGGGTAGTTTTTATTGAGGTAGGTTACTGCCATTTCGAGCGCTTCTACTGTGTCTGTATCACCCATATCCATATGGGCATCGGTAATGTGTACGAGCTTGAGTGAATTTTGTTTTTTTTGTGTAGCTTCTGTAGCCATGAGAGGCATCGCAGCCAGTGCCGCAGCCCCTTTGAAAAAGTTTCGTCTTGAATTGTTTGCCATTATTTATCTCCTACTGGTATATATGCATAGCCCTCATTCTGACGGTCTATGAGTCCTATGGTTGAATTGGGGATTATTTTAACGTAACTCACTATATCTTTAGCTTTAAGTCCATGCTTTAACATACCGACTTCACACATAAGAAACTCTACATCATAAGTGTTTGACATAGATTTTATACGTTTTTTTAACTCCGCATAGTTAGCAAGCAGTGTTGTGTCTGTTTTGTATTCTGTTTTAGTTGGATCCACAGTAAAGTAACGGTATGCCCCACCATGAATGACTACTGTCACATCAAGTTCTTGGAGTTTTCCTTCATAGTACGCCTTGTTAGCCACGATTGCTTTGAGTATTTTACGTTCAAAATCTTTTTGCTTGTGTGTGGTAAGGTCATAGACTACCTTGACAGAAGTCTCTGCGAACATGAGGGTAGAGAGGGTGAGAAGAAGTAAGAGTATTTTTTTCACAATGAATCCTTTTGTTTATGATAGCGAAGAAGTGTAAATCAATGGTAAAAAATATTTTGCATACAAAAATATGGCAATTTGAAAGATTTTTGAATAATATCTACATATAATGCTAAAATATATGATACTAGAGAATGTGCAAGGATTTATTATGAGTGAGATTGTTATATATGAAGATGGAGATATTGCATTAAATGCAACTGTGGAAAATGATACTATTTGGTTAAGTCAGAAGCAGATGGAAACATTGTTTAATAGAGACAGAACAGTTATATCTAAGCATATAAAAAATATATTTTCAGAAGATGAATTAGAAGAAAAAGTGGTATGTGCAAATTTTGCACATACCACTCAACATGGTGCTATAGAATGTAAAACTCAGACTAAAGAGGTTAAGTATTATACTCTTGATGTCATTATCTCTGTAGGATATAGAGTTAAATCAAAAGAGGGAACAAAGTTTCGTATTTGGGCAAATAAGATTTTAAAAGAGTACCTCATAAAAGGATATGCTCTTAATCAAAAGCATCTACAACAAAAAGGTCTTAAAGAATTCCACCAAGCCATAGCACTTTTAGAAACAACCATAAATCAAGAAAATCTGGCATGTGATGAAGCCAAAGGGTTGTTAGATGTCATTGTAGGTTATGGGCGTTCGTGGTCACTTCTAGAAGGCTATGATGAAGACAATCTTTTTATGCCAACCTATCATAATGAACACAAGTTTGTTTTGGGCTATCGTGAAGCAAAAGATGCCATATCGCAACTAAAAAAAGAGTTAGTGAAAAAGGGTGAAGCGAGTGAACTCTTTGGAAGAGAAAAAGCAGGTGAGTTTGACGGTATCATCGGTAACATCTACCAAACCTTTGGAGGTGATGACCTCATAGCTAGTGTTGAAGCCAAAGCTACAAACTTACTCTACTACATCATAAAAGACCATCCTTTTGTAGATGGAAACAAACGTATAGGTGCATTTCTTTTTATACTGTTTTTACAGAAAAATAAAATGCTTTACCGTGCCAATGGCGAAGCCAAAATAAATGACAATGCGCTTGTGGCTCTTACACTTATGACAGCCAAGTCTCTGCCTCAGCAAAAAGATACGGTGATTGCTTTGATTGTGAATATGTTGATGGATGAATAGTATGGTTAAAAGTATATTTTAATGTTGTACCCAAAGTTGAATAAACTAAAACAACAAATGATATAATGACAAAACCAAGGATATACATGAACTATCAAAGAAGTTTTCAAGAACTAGAATCAAAAGCCACACTATGGTGGTCTACCCAGTTACATGAGGCAAATGCGACTATTAGTATTGTTCCAAAACTTTTAGAGACACAAGACGACTTTCTACGTATTATATCTTTATCAAAAGCTAATCCATTTAAAGTTTTTGACCTTTTAGAAGCATCTGAATTTCCTGCAAATCTGTTTTTGAAACATCTATCAGTATTGGCTGATTATGGGGGAGAACCAATTCAAAGACTTGGTCGCTCTTTTGATGATATTTTTAAAAATAGTAATGGAAAATATCTTATAAATTTTATTTGGGAAACAGAAAACTTTGAATATGAGTTCAAAGCACTTCCTGTTCGTGGGCTTGCTAGTAAAAAGTTATTTATAGATGGAGAAGGTTTAAAGGATGTTCACCCATTAAGCGATATATACAGAGATATGATTGTCATTTTAATGTTTGGATCAACTTCTACAGTGAGTGAAGAAGCAGGATTGTCAAAGTGTGAGATTGGTACACTTTTAGGTAAAGCTGATATATTAGAAATCTTTGTAAAACAACGATATATAAATGTGAGTAAAATTACAAGTGGCGCAACAGCAAATTCACTTGGACAGTTAGCACAAAAACAGGTTGTTAGCTACTTGAAAAACTCTCTTTCGGAAGAGTATAGTGTTGTGAGTAATGGATATATAGAGCTTGATGGTTATGGTAAAACTACAGGAATGCCTTTTGATATAGTTGTTGAAAGAGAAAATCAATATATTGGCATAGAGATAAGTTTTCAAGTTACAACCAATAGTACGATTGAAAGAAAAGCAGGTCAAGCATTAGATAGATTTAACCTTATGCACTCAGATGGCTATAAAATTGCTTATGTACTTGATGGTGCAGGAAATTTTCAGAGACAATCAGCACTCTCAAGTATTTGTAAATATAGTGATTGTAGTGTGGCTTATTCAGATGAAGAGTTTGAGATTCTATCAAGTTGGATTAAGGAAACGATTTGATAAAATTTATAGATTTATTTGCAGGAACAGGTGGTATTAGATTAGCCTTGGAACACGCTTGTAAAAGCTTTGGTATCTCAACAGAATGTGTTTTAAGTTCAGAGATAGATAAAAATGCTTGTTTATCCTATGCGTTAAACTTTGGAGAAAAACCGTCTTCTGATATTCGAGAAATTTATGATTTTCCTGATTTTGATTTTTTGTTGGCAGGTTTTCCTTGTCAATCTTTTTCCTATGCGGGGAAACAAAAAGGATTTGGAGATACGAGAGGTACTCTCTTTTTTGAAGTTGAACGAATTTTAAAACAAAAAAAACCTAAATATTTTCTACTTGAAAATGTAAGAGGATTAACAACTCACGATAAAGGTAGAACTTTTGAAACCATTAAAAAACATCTTACAGACCTCGGTTATAGCATAGATTATTTCCTATTAAACTCAAGTGATTTTAATGTCCCACAAAATAGAGTGAGAATTTATATTGTTGGTGTATTGAATCAAGAGATAAAAATGACACTAAAAAATAACGTAGGAGCATCAGATACACATACTTTTAAAGCACAAATACAACCTTCTCTTTTTAATCATTTTATTCAACCAAAAGTGGTTAATGATATTTTAGAAAAAAATCCTAATAAAAAATATTACTGCTCTAAAACGTTTACTAAAAGTTTACAGCACATTATGAATGGTAATCTTTCTAAACTAAATGGGTATCGCCTCACTGACTATAGGGGAGGAAATTCTATTCACTCTTGGCAACTTGGCATTAAAGGCGTTTGTTCCTCTCGAGAAATTGAATTTATGAATCTTCTTATATCTAATCGTAGAAAAAAAATATTTGGAACACATCAAGATGGTAAAAGCCTTACAAAAGAGCAAATTATGACATTTTACCCATATGATGATTTTGACAAAATAACAGAGTCGCTTATCAAAAAAGGCTATCTAGGATTGTCTGAAGAAAAATATAAACCTGTTTGTGGAAATATGTCTTTCGAAGTTTTCAAATTTTTAGACCCTAATGGAATTTCTATTACGCTTACTGCATCAGATTCAAATAGGCTGGGTATTGTGCAGAATAATATCGCAAGAAGATTAACTCCACGAGAGTGTGCTAGACTCCAAGGGTATCCTGATAGTTATCAACTACTTAAGAATGACAATGCTGTCTATAAACAAATGGGAAATGGTGTTTCTGTTCCTGTTGTGGAAGCTGTTTTGGTGGATTTCATTAGGTATAATATTACTTCATCTTCTAGAAATATTTTCAGCTCATTTAGCAAAACTAAACCGCAATACAGTTAACCGTTATCTGATGATTGGATAAGATTAGCATTTACCAAAATTTCAAGCACGAGCAAAAAGAGTATGGAAAATATACGTACAGTGCTTGAAAATTTACACTAAATTTACATTAATACAATAGAATGTGCTTGCTTGTCCAAAAAAGCAATTATTTGAATTTGTTTGAATTCTGAGTGAGAAGATGCATTTGAGTTGTAGTTTCCTTTTTTAATCCTTTGAATGCACTTCTCTCACTCATTTCCACTCTATACACCAACCTCTCCAACCCTTTACTCTTATGCATATATGGTGCAATGACTTTGAGTAATGCTTCTTTATTTTTAGCATTTTTTATACGTTTAAAAAGTATCTTCTTCTCATCTATAAAAGCCAACGCCTTAAAGATGCGATACACGGCATAAAAAAGACCAAGATAGATAGCCGATAAAAGCGCCCACAGCCATATATTTTTAGATTTTTTTACCGATGTGCCAGTCACAGTAATATGATACGACTCTGTATGAATACGCTCAACCATTTGCTGCTCTTGGTTAAAATAGGTCAAAGTGATAGCAGGGATAGTATAGTTTTCATCTGAGATGATGTCAAATGTTTTGCTGAGTCCCTCTGCTTTGTGTGAATAAATCAGGGTATGAGGGATAGAGAGGGTTAAAAAATCAAGGTTTTCAATGTTTCCTTCACCCTCAAGTGACACAGTAAAGTGCAGTGGCTTTTGGGCTTGTACTGTTGTGCTGTCAACACTTGCAGAAAGTGTATAGTTCCCTGTCACACTCAGCCCTTCTGGTAAAGGAGTGACCTCTATAGTGAGTGTCTTGGTATAGATATCTAGCTTTTGAAGGTAATGGTTTTTGTTGTATCGTTCTTGATACTTTGGCGGTATACTTTCTATGTGTGCTTTGAGTGCAGGGAGAGTAAATCTACCTGCTTTTTTTGCATGCAGTGTATAGTGCTGAAGCACGCAGGTAGTAGTGTTTGTCTCTTGCTTCTCTTCCTCACGGAGAAGGGCAACTTTAAAGTCTAAAAGCTGTGGTTCCTCTAGGGTATACTCTTCAAGGTTGTCATAACAAAATTTCAAGCTCAATGTTGCCTTGTCACCTACCATTAAAGATGTTTTGTCTAGTGTTGCTGTAAAACTGTATGCATGGGCAAAGGTATAAAAACTCAGTAGGCACAGGAAGGCTCTAAAAAGAGAGGTTTGCATCTAAACTCCTTTTTGTTGTAGGTATATGTTCTAAGTAGGGTTGGAACTTTTGGTTTTCTAAGCGCTTAAACCACTGTTCCTCTTCTGAAGGGATGAGTTTTTCAAGTTTAACAGCATAGTTTGAAAATATCGCTTCTTTCGTAAAACTGTTCTTTGCTATGGCTTTAAAATGCAGTTTTTGATAGGCTTTATGTAGATTTTTGCGTTCTATCTTTAATTCTTTTGCCACCTGTGCCAAATTCTCTTTGCTCTGTCTTAATGGATAGACTAAAAGTGACTTCGTATAATACTCTTTTGCATGAGAAAGTTTATGCAAATGCACGTATGCCGTAGCGATATTATAATAGACCTTGGCATTGTATAGCTTCTCTTTGCTTAACGCTTTTTTATAGTTTTCTATAGCCAGCATATACTCTTTTTTGAGATAATACAGTGTTGCTGTGTTGTAGGAAACCTTTGGCGTAGGAGTCAGTTTTTTATAGCTTTCTATGGCTTGACTATAAGCTCGGTTTTGAGTATCTACTTTGGCTTGATGTAGGTACCAAAAATCAAACAACCCTGCATGAAGTGGCGTAGTCACCTGCGGTACAAAGAGGATTGCAAAAAAGAGTGTCAACATACTGTTTTTCAAAGGAAAGAAAAGTAGTATCAAGAAAAATAGTGCCAACCAAAGAGGATAGGGGTAGAGCTCTTTATTGTGACTCAATTTGTAGTGAAAGGTCTCTGCCTGTGAAGGATGATTTTGGATATGTGTAAGTAGCGTAAAGATGTCCTCATTTGACCATGAATAAGAAAGGCTCACTCCTCCACTCTTTTCACATAGCCTTTTCATAGAAGTATTACGCTTAGGCGAGAGCAGCAAAGAGGAGAGCGAGATGTGCTTACTCTGAAGATAGTTTAACTCTTTGGCTCTTGAGATATCTTTTCCACCATCACTAAGTAGAAGTATCTGTTTTGATGCGTGTGTATACAGTAGGCTTTCGCTTGCTTGCAAAGCAGCAAAAAGGTTTGTGTTGGGTGCAAATTTTTGGCTAAGGTTAGCGTCTTGAAGCAGTGTTGAAAGAAGGCTACTCTCCTGTGTCAGAGGGTAGAGCATATAGGCTTCTTTGGCGTAGAGTATAACCCCTACTTGAAGATGGTTTGCTTGCGCTAAAAAATCTGTAAGCTTTTTCATCGCTAAGGTAAGTCGTGTAGGGTAGATGTCATTGGCATGCATAGACTTTGATACATCTACTGCGATGATGAGGGCAGGTTTGTTCTCTTCATTATCTAGTGTGGGTAGCACCTGCACTGGACGTGCCAAAGCTACGATACATAGGAGTAATACCAAAAGAAAAAGAAGACGTTTGTATCTGTTAGAAAGTCCTTGACTGGGCAGAGAGAGTTTTTGACGCATTTGTGTACTAAAATGTTTAGAAAAGGCATCTTCTTTTTTAACAAGTTTGAGCCATAAAAACGCAAGTGGCAAGAGAGACAGTATTAGTACATAGGGGTATAAAAATGTCATAACTACCATACCTCGTCTTTGTTCAATACCAACAATGCCAAGCCAGACAAAAGTGCCAAGATCAAAAAGTAGGCATACAGGTGCATAGGCATAGTAAGCGTGTGGTAATGCACAGGTGATTTTTCCAACAGATTAATCTGCTTATAGACCTTTTCCAAATCTTTTTTTGTTCTTGCCACATAGGGTTTTGTCTCTGAGGTTTTTGAAAGCTGTGCCATCATGTTGCTATGGGTTTTGTCTATGATAACTGTATAGATTTTGATATGGTATGTTTTAAGTAAACGCTTGGCAATGACTAGAGGGACTGTACTTGAGGAATCCTCTCCGTCACTAAGCAAGATGATAACTTTACTTTTACTCTGACTTTCTTTTAACAGGCGTACTGAAGAGACAACGGCATCTATAAGTGCAGTACTCTTTCCCATCGCGCCTATTTTAAGTCCTTTAACGATACGCTGTTGTGTTTTTGTCTCAAAACTCAGTGGCGAAGCGATGGCTGCATGTGTACCAAAAACTACCAAACCTACACGGTCATTTTTACGTTGCACAATGAAACTGCCTACGACTTCTTTCACTGCATCAAGCCGTGTTTGTTCATACTCTTTAGGGTTAAATCCATATAGACTCATAGACCCACTAATGTCTAGTGCCAAGACAATATCAATAGCATCTTTCTTTACCATAGGCTTTTGGATGTTGTAAACAGGCATAGAGAGTGCAACAGTGGCAGAGACAAGCAAGACCCATTTTAACACTTTACGCAAAGCATTTGGTCTTTGTAAAGAGAGATGATAGAGCTTTACATGAGGCATATAGTAGCGCAAGTTTTCCTTACGTGAGTGTAACTCCAAGAGTATAAATAGAGGTAAAAGCAACAACGCAAAAGGAGATAAAAGTGCAAAATGTTCAAACATTTTTATGCCTTAATACTTCTAAAAAATGGGTGAGTTGTTTTTGTGTATAGGCATCAAGAGGGGGAGGGTTTTCCTGGTATTTAAATGGCTCCAATAATACTAAGAGTTTCAGAAACTCCTCTTTCTGTGTAGAAGTACGCACCACACGTTTGCCATAGTATGCAAACTTATAGGCAATCTGCTTTGCATCGTCTTCTGTGTTCTGTGCAAGCAAAGAGATATAGTAGCTTCTTGTTCTCTTTTTATGTTTAAGGTACAGTCTTCTAAGATACCAAAACCCCAGTAACATCGCTATACAAAGAAGTATGAAAGTATAGATAGAATACTCTACTATCACCACAGCAGGGAAGATGTCATGCAAGGTCATGCTGTTAGCAGAGTTCTATCTTCTGTAACAATGTCTCTATCACATCATCAACCTCTACTTCATCCACTTGTGCATTGTAACTCAGCACTATACGATGACGCAAAACATTTTTAATGCACAAGCTTATATCTACAGGTGTCACCTCTGTATTGCCACGTATATAAGCAGAAGCTTTAACTGCTTTTAACAGGTCTATCGTCGCTCTAGGACTTGCCCCATAGGCAATGATATTTTCAAGCTCAGGCAAGCCATATTTTGTAGGCGCTCTTGTAGCAAATATAAGTCTAACGATATGTGCTGTCAACGCATCATCAATATAAAGTGCTTCTACCTCTTTTTGCATCTCTTTAAGTGCTTCATAGCTCAATACCTGTGTGACAGTCTCAAAGCTTTTGTTGGCTACTTTTTTGGCTATCTCAAACTCTTCGTCTTCACTGTTATAGCCTACCAGTACTTTAAACATAAAGCGGTCAAGTTGTGCTTCAGGCAGACTATAGGTTCCCTCTTGGTCTATGGGGTTTTGGGTTGCAAGCACCATAAAAGGAGCCTCTAGTTTAAAGCTATGCTCACCTATGGTCACTTGTCGTTCCTGCATCACTTCAAGTAACGCTGACTGTACTTTTGCAGAGGCTCTGTTAATCTCATCTGCTAACAACAAATGGGTAAAAAGTGGCCCCTTTTTAAGCACAAAGCTCTCCTCTTTAGGGTGATATATCTCAGCACCTAGTAAATCGGAAGGAAGAAGATCAGGCGTGAACTGAATACGCTTAAAGTCTAAGCCTGTAGCATCCGCCAAAGTATTGACCATAGTCGTCTTGGCTAACCCAGGTAACCCTTCTATGAGGATATGCCCTTCACATAGGATGCCAATAAGCACCGCATCTACAAGTGCATGATGCCCAATGACATGTTTTGAAATTTCTGTTTTTAATTGTTTTATTTGAGAACTCATGCAATGATTATAGTACGTCAATGTAAAAGTTATATAAATAAGGTTTATATTTTTTGTAATAATTTACAATAAATTTACAATCTTTTTATATGATGTCATCAAGTTGCATAACATATAAAAAGTTTAGCATAAGGAATATGATGACTATCAAGAAAATATTATTGTCTTTAGTACTACTAGTATATCTTACACCTTTACACGCTATCGAAATAAAAAATGATAATGATGCGATACTAAAATTGGGGATGGAAATGTCCAATATGAGAAATATGTTAGAAGCCTATATTCTTATAGGTATTAAACTAGAATACAAAAATCCAACCAAAAAACTAAAAGATGGCATTACGCACTATGAAGATTTACTTCATGCACTTCAATCTAAATATAAAAATGATAAAGCAATGCAAAATAGTATTGACACTAGCTTTCATGCATGGAAGATTGTCCGCAAAGCAATGGTGTTAGCGCTCGATAAAAAGAATAGCTTAAAAAAGATGAAAGATGGTGCTATTTTTATTCATGGTAATATTCGGACAGTCATTAAAGAGATGGCAAGAATGAAGAAAATACTTTTAGATAAATCTACCATCCAAGATAAAGATGTACTCAATGCTTCCATCGAAATTGCGGCATCTTCCAGAAGGTTGTCTGCACACTATATGATGGCATTATGGCATCTCGATGACCCTACCATAAAAAAACATTGGGATAAAGGTTTAAAAATTTATGGCGACTCGTTAAACATCCTCCGACACTCTGCTTATGTTGAAAATAAAGAGTTTCTTGACTTGCTTAGCAGTTGCCGTAAATACCATAGATATTTTGTAAGAATGTGGGATAAACCAAAAATATTTTCTATACTTATTGATAAAAAAGCAGATATTGTTTTTCATAAAGCCAAAAGAATGACAGATATAATACTAAAGCGTAATCAAAATGGAAAATAAAGGCCAGGCTATCTCAATCGATACCAATAGTAAAAATATGTATAATGACATATTCAAATCATTAAAGGTTATATGTGCAGGTGAACAAAAAGCATACTAAAAATAAAAATTATTTTAATCGATTATCTTTCTATGCTATTTTTACCATTTTAATGTTTCTTTTTGTGTCTGTATTTTTCTTTGTTCAAAATGATAAAAAAGAGAGACTCATTGCACTAGGAGACCATGTTGTAGAAAACTTTCGTGCAGGTTTGGACTATGAGATGGTAGATTTACTCTCTTTTTCACTGGCACTCTCTGAAGATGGTGAACTGAAAAACGCCCTTATATCTGATGATGAGAGCAAAGGGTATAAAATTTTATCTCACATTTCAGAACGTTTTAAAAAATATACCCATATCAAATCGTTACGTATTCAAGTATTTACACCCGAGTTTTACATTTTTGCTAGAAGTTGGAGTGAAGGCTTTGAAGGGATGCCTATTTGGTGGTTTAGGGATGACTTAGACACACTAAAACGTAACCATAAACCTAAAGTAGGTATGGAAACAGGGCGTTTGCTCACGTTTAAAGCAACCATTCCTATACAAAGTGGTTCACGCATACTTGGCTACATGGAAGTCATTAAGTTCGTCGATGAGTTTGCGCTTAAATTACGTAAACGTGGGATTGAGTTATTTACCCTTATGGATGAAAAATACTTGAAACAAGCATCCCTTATGCGAGACTTTCCTCGGGTCAATAAATATGTTGTCTCCAATCAAAACTTCAATCAACAACTCTTACCCAAAATAAAAAATCTCGACTGGCATACCTTCTTAGATAAAAACTATGCCTATAAAGAGAATATGCTTTACTTACATGAACCGATGTACAATGGAAAGGGTAAACAAATAGGTATCTATCTGCTTGCTATTTCAGATGATGCACTGGGGCAATTTGAAAAAGAGGGTGAAAATGTCTCTTTTTTTACGCAGTTTTCAGATGATGATGTGAAAAAAGTGGTTAATGCCTGGGAAAATCCCTATGGAAGTTTTCGTAATAAATACGATAAAGACCTCATAGAACTTTTACCTAAACTGCAAAAAGAAGATAAATGGGGTCTGGAGTTTGAAGCAAAAGCTATTTTAAGAACTTATAGTAAAGAAGAGTTGATAGATATGGTGCTTTCCAATAAGCATAAAGAGAAAAAAATAGGAGTGATACGATGAAAATTCTGATTTTAGAAGATGAAACCGTTTTGGCATTAAGTATGCAAGAGTATTTGGAAGATTGTGGCTATGAGGTTACATGTTTTTCCAACTCAGATGAAGCCTATGATGCGAGCTATGAACAAAGTTATGACCTCTACCTTTTAGATGTCAAAGTAGGTGGAGAAAAAAATGGGTTTGAAATGCTAGAAGAGTTACGTAAAGATGGAGACAAAACGCCTGCCATATTCATTACCTCACTCACAGAAATAGAAGATTTGAGTCGCGGTTATGAATGTGGTGCCTGTGATTACATACGTAAACCTTTTGATTTGGCAGAGTTGAAGTTACGTGTAGAGCAAGTTGTCAAAACACACTGCTTTTCCTCAAACGATGAACAAATTGAATTACCTAATGGGTATATTTATGATGTTAAAAAAATGAAGCTCTTACTGAATGGAGAAGGCATTAAACTAGGAAAAACAGAAACTAAAATTTTGGAACTTCTTATCAAGCAAAGAGGTTCGGTTGTAGGCTGTGAAATGTTTTGGGAAGAGGTATGGGGAGAGTGGGTGGCCTCTGCCAATATTCGTGTACAAGTAGGAAACCTGCGTAAAAAGCTTGAAAAAGACTTCATAAAAAATGTGCGTGGGGTAGGATACAGTATTGATTTTTAATACCGACGCTTTTGCCAAGAAGTATGCCCTTCGCTATACTATGATTCTCGCTGTACTTCTTATAGCACCACTTATTGTGTATGTTGGTCTTCTTTTACAGATAGACGATGCAAAAGTAAAACTGGCTTTGGAAAATCAATCCAAACAGATGATTAATTCGATGCAAAAATATGATAACAGTGACAAGGTATACCATTTCCCCAGGTATAAAGCCTATAAATCAGCGCTCTATGATGATAAGTATCAAGCCATTTTTACTACACTTGATTTTACACCCAATGCTTTTACTGAGGGATTTCATAAAAAGAGCAATCACTTTTATTATATCTATACCTTACCCGACAGCTACTACTTCGGTGCTAACTATTTACTCGTCTCGACCACACATGTTGCCAATAAAATTTACTATTTTGCTGCTTTAGTGATGATTGCTATAGTCCTTGCACTGTTTGCTTTCTCTTTTTTGCTTCTACGAAATTTTTCAAAACCTTTTGAAAAACTTAACAATCAGTTGGACAACTTTATCAAAGACTCCATGCATGAGATAAATACTCCTTTGAGCATCATCAATCTCAATGCAGATTTGTTTGCTAACAAATATGGGAACAACAAGTACTTACAACGCATGAAGTCTGCTTCAAAAACTTTGGCAACCATCTACAATGATATGGATTATTTGGTAAAGCAGGGAAGAGTAGAACATAAACGACAAGAGATTGATTTTGGAGAGTTTATTAACAACCGTATAGACTACTTTCAAGAGATAGCCAACCTCAAGGAGATTAAACTTGAGGCGAGAATGGATAAAAATATCTATTATGATTTTTCCAAAACAAAACTCCAACGCATCGTAGACAACACTATTTCAAATGCTATCAAGTACAGTCATATGCAAACATCGATAGAGATAAGACTCTTTAGAGATAAAGAGAGTATTGTCTTTTTGGTAAAAGATTATGGTGTGGGTATCGAGAATGTGGAAAAAATATTTTCCAGATACTATAGAGAAGATGAGGCAAAAGGGGGCTTTGGTATAGGTCTTAATATCGTAAAACACATCATTGATGAAGAAGACATTCTTTTAGATGTCACCTCTACTTTAGGCAAAGGAACTACCTTTCAATACAAATTTAACTAAATAATAAAAATTAATACCCATTTATTTATTTTTTTACACTTTTTTTACACTAGGTTGTTATCATACTTCTTGAAACACAAATTTTAAAGGAGTATGAATGCATACGAAATTCAAATATCTAGCAATGACAGCATTGTTTTTATCGGCTTCATCAGCAGTTTGCGCGATGGACTTGACAAAAGCATATGATATGCCAGATGCAGCAAAGATGATTAAGAAAGATTTATTCCCAGCAGCTAAACAGTACACGATGCCAAAAAGTTGTAACCTTAATGACCCAAAGGCAATTGCCAGAGGAAAATATATGTTTAGCAACCTTAATGGTAAAAAGGCAAAGAAGCCAGCACCAGAAGGACTTGTAAAATTTGTTAAGAAAACAGGCAAAGATGGTAAAGTTAAGAAAAAAGCAAAACAATTTGGTAACTGTGTTGCATGTCATAACATAGAAGGTGCAAGAGGTGCAGGTAACATTGGTCCAAGCCTAGAAGGATATAAAGCAAACTTCATTGACACAAAAACAAGAGATGCACAGTTTGTCTACCAAAAGATTGCTGACCCTAGAATTGATAACCCAAATACACATATGACTGTAAATTTAACTACAGGACTTTTTACAGAACAAGAGATTTGTGATTTTACAGCATATATTGTATCAGACAAAAAGAAAAAATAACTACCAAAGGATAAAAAGAATGAAAAGAAGAAATTTTTTAAAAGGTATCTGTGCGGCTTCAGCAGTGGCAGCAACAATGACACCTTCGGCACTTTTAGCAAAAGAAGCACATAAAGGCGAAAATGCTCTCTCTTATGATGCAGCCGTAGCAGCTATTACAAGTGGTAAGGCAGTCACTGACAGTGCAAAAGTATCACTTACGGTACCTGAAATTGCAGAAAATGGTGCAGTTGTACCTGTAAAAGTAAATGTAGAGTCTCCTATGACAGATGCAGATCATGTCAAGGCGATTCATGTACTTACAACTAAAAATGGTAATGCAAGATGTGCAGATGTGATGCTCACCCCACTGAATGGTAAAGGGTACTTTGCAACAAGAGTGAAGCTTGGCGGAACGCAAGATGTTGTAGCACTTGTAGAGATGAGTGATGGTAGCTTTTTAAGAGCAGCAAAACCAGTGAAAGTAACTATCGGTGGATGTGGTTGATCTCAACCTTTAAAACATACAAAAGCGTTATAAAAAATTGAATATTTAAAGGACTTAAAATGGCAGAAGCTAGAAAATCAATGATAAAATTTAAACCTAAAAAGTTTAAAGTAGGAGACACAATAAAAGTAGATTTTATTGTCATTCACCCAATGGATACTGGATTAAAAAAAGATAAAAAAACAGGTAAAGTTAAACCTGCTCACTTTATCGATAATATTACTTTCTCACTTGATGGGAAAGCGTTTACAACCATGAAAGTATGGGAAACAGTTTCAACAAACCCTTACTTTTCAGTAAACTTGAAAGTACCGGGTAAAGGGAAGATTACTGTAGATTACACAGATAATACAGGTGAGAAAAACTCTAAGAGTAAAAAACTTAAGCCAAAAGGATAAGTGATGAGAAAAACTATATTATCGCTTGCTTTTCTAAGTACGATGGCAATGCTTCAGCTTAATGCTGGTGAGCAATTTGCTATGAGTGACGCAGATAGAGCAATGTATAAAGAAATGTTAGAAAATAACCCTGCTGATATCTTCGTAGAAGAGGGTGGAGAGATTTTAGAAGAAGCACTAGGTGGAGAAGAAGCATTAGCTAAATTCTTAGGTGTCTCAGAAAAAGAGTTACCTAAATATATCGCAGGTTTCCCAAGATACGTTAAAAAACTTGGAAATGTTGTAGGTCTTGACCAAGTGATGCAAGCAATGCAAGTAGAACAAGGCAAAGAGAAAACAAAACTCAAGTCAGGAAAAATGTTCTCTATGTTGGCGTATGTCAAATCACTTGCAAATGATGAAGTACCAAATATTGATCTTTCAGAATCTCATGAAAAAGAAGCCTATGCGTTAGGAAAGAAAACATTTATGACTAAGCGTGGAGGAAGAGGACTCTCTTGTAATGCTTGTCACTCAGCAGATATTGTTGGTCAAGTACTTAGAACACAGCCTTTACCAGATTTAGGTGAAGTAGCTTCAGGAGCAACATGGCCAGCATACCGCATGACAAAATCTAGCCTACGTACTCCTCAACGAAGATTTCAAGGGTGTATGAAAAATGCATTATTGAAAGTGATTCCTATAGGGTCTAAAGAGATGGTTGCACTGGAAGTATATGTCACAAAATTAGCGCAAGCTAAAAATAAAAAAATCAGCATCCCTGGTTTGAAAAGATAGAGGCATCCAATGGAAATAGATAGACGAGACTTCCTCCAAATAGCTTCAGCACTTGGTTTAGCAGGTGTGGCTGGAGGAACCAATCTTTTTGCAGGAGAAGCAGCAAAAGAGAAGATTAAAAAATTAAGCTTTTCTGATGTGGTTTCTTTTGAACCAAAAGGTAAAGCAACCATCCTTCATATATGTGATTTACATGCACATATTAAACCTCTCTACTGGAGAGAACCATCGACTTTGATCTCTGCAAAAAACTTAGTGGGGACACCAGGATTTATTTGTGGAGAGAGTTTCCAAAAGTATTATGGTATCCAAGCAGGTTCTTTAGATGCCTATTTTGATACCCACAATGATTTTACCGAACTGGCTAAAAAGTTTGGGAAAATGGGTGGTATCGCTCACATGAAACCTATCATTGACCATGTAAAGAAGGAGAGAGGAGAAAAGAATGTAATTCTTCTTGACTCTGGAGACACATGGCAAGGTACAGCTGTAGCACTTAAAACAGATGGGGAAGCCATCGTAGATGCGCAAAACTATTTGGGTGTAGATGTGATGGTCGGACACTGGGAATTTACCTATGGTAAAGAGCGTGTACATGAGCTTATTGGGAAACTAAATGGTGAGTTTATTTCACAAAATGTGACAGACAATGACCCTTTCTCAGATGCATTTGAAGAACTTATTTTCCCTCCATATTCTATTAAAGAAGTGGGTGGTGCGAAGATAGGTATCATCGGGCAGTCATTTCCGTTTACCTCTACAGCTAACCCTAAAAAGTTTACTGAGGGGTGGAGTTTTGCCTTGCGTCATGAATCTTTACAAAAGTATGTAGATATGCTTCGTAAAGAGAAAAAAGTAGATGCGATTGTTGTGCTTAGTCATGATGGTTTTTCTGTAGACCAAGAACTTGCTAAAAAGGTAAATGGTATTGACTTTATTTTAAGTGGACATACACATGATCCTAGCCCAGAACCTATCATTGTAAATGATACAGTGATTATTATCTCTGGAAGTCATGGTAAATATATCTCAAGACTTGATTTGGATATCAAAGATAAAAAAGTAGTAGATTACAACTTTAAACTTATCCCTGTGGCTTCACATCTTATTCCTGCTGATAAAGCCGGAGAGGATCTTATTGCTAAATGGTATAAGCCATTTGACAAAGAGCTCAGTGAAGTGTTAGGTACGACAAAAGGTCTACTTTACAAAAGAGACACTTTTTATTCGACCTTTGATTCACTCATAGGTATGGCGATTCAAGATGAGATGAAATGTGATATTAACTTTAACCCAGGGTACAGATGGGGTACAACCGTACTTCCAGGTGATCCAATCTTAAAAGACAATGTCTATGAAATGACAGCGATTACCTACCCAGAAGTCTATACTTTTGACTTAAAAGGTGAAGTAATTGCTAAATTGGTAGAAGATATTGCCGACAATGTCTTTAACGCAAATCCACTGTTACAACAAGGTGGAGATATGAGTAGAATGACGGGTGCGAGCTACAGCATTAAAATCTCTGCGCCATCAGGTAAGAGAATTTCTGACTTTATGATAGGAGGTAAACCAATAAATATGAAAAAGACCTATAGAGTTTCATCATGGGGTGGAAACTTACAAAATGTAGGTGAAAACTTAGATGAAAAGGCTATTCGTCCTGTCTATGAAGTGGTCTCAGACTACATACGTAGACAAAAAATCATTGATATCCCTATGGAGTCAAATGTCAAAATTTTAGACATGGATTGTGGATGTCCCGTAAAAGGTGCAACCTGTTCATAGGTTTAACCGTGCCTCGTCCTTTAGCAAGTTCATTGTTAGTCTCTTTTTAAAGGGGCGGGGCACTTTATGGTTTGTGAATTATCACATTAAAAGTATAGCAGATTAAATTTTTATTTTTAGAAATATACATAATGGTATTTCTAAGGGTGAAAATTCAAAATAAAAAACAAGGAAAAATGATGAATAGAGGAATGATTAAATTGAGCGTTGTAACAATGCTTATGGGAACGTCATTGATGGCGGGGGGAGATATCGTCCCTGCTGAACCACAAGTAATGGCAGCAAAATCAGTTAAGCCAAAAAGACAATTAAGAGGAAATATGACTCTTAAATATAATGTTTTACCAGGAAGTGCAGATAGTATACATGATATGTTTTCTCAAGGTGTATTTTATGGTAGACTCAGAACCAATACTTTCTATTGGCAATGGTCAGACACCTCAGTTGCAAATGGTAGTCTTTCAAATAAAGCAAATAAGAATATGGGTATAGGTGGAAGTCTAATCTATAAATCTGCCGCTTATAAAAACTTTAGTTTCACATTAGGTTACTACGGTTCTTTAAACCCAGAGTTTTGGAGACCTAACAGTGTGGATGTTGGATTAGCAAAAGCAGGAAAAGACACTTTTAGTCGCTATAAGGTGAGTAATGGTGATGGCTATGGTATGCATACTTTAGGGCAAGGTTTTTTAGAGTACAACAACGGTACAGTTGATGTCAGAGCTGGTCGTCAACTCTTCGAATCTGTATTTACTAAATCGAATGATACAAAAATGATTCCAAATACATTTGATGGTGTGAGTACGGCGATTAAAGTAGCACCTAAATCAAAATTTAGATTGGCATGGTTTGGTGCACAAAAATTAAGAGATCACGAAAACTCACATGATGTGATTACATTTAAAAATGGTGCTGGAAACAGTTGGGGGAACAACGATGATGCTGGAAAACATAAGGGTTTAAGTTATGCCAATTTTGTAGCAGCAGGTAAGAGTACTCGTCATGACATGTTCGTAGCAGACTTTAGTACAAAATATATCAAAAATTTGAAATTTGCATTAAGTTATTTACAAATACCAGGTGTTGTAAAAGATGTTGTTGCTGAAGCACATTATAAAATACCTGTAAGTGAGTCAGGATGGGCTGTAAGACCAGGTGTGAGATATTTCTATCAAATGGATGATGGTGCAGCTGCTGTAGCAGGTGATACTAACTTGGCAGGAAAGCCTGCAACAACAAATGGTTATAACAGTGGTGTTGCGACTTCTATTGATTCTAGTTTACTTAATGCCAGACTTGATATTTTGATGCCAAACAAAAAAGGTTTCTTTAGATTAGCTTATTCTAAAGTTTCAGATAAAGCCGATATCTTAGCACCATGGAGAGGTTTCCCTACAGGTGGATTTACAAGAGCTATGGGACAGTATAACTGGTATGCAAATACACAAACATTTATGGTTAGAGCGGTTTATAAATTTAACAGTACATGGAAAGCCAGTATTCGTTATGCTATTCAAAACTTTGACGATAATAAAGATTTTGTTGCAGCAGATAGTAATGTTATTCATATAGATACATGGACAAATATTACAAAAAATTTACAAATGAGAATGAGATATGCTAATGTAGCGGTAAAATCAAATACTGCCAAGATACATGCAGGTGGTACAAAACAAGACAAGTCATACAATGAATTCCGTTTAGAATTTAACTACTTATTTTAGGAGTTAAAATGAAAAGTGTTGTAGTTGTATTTCTTTTAACACTTTACCTGCAAGCTTTTGACTACCATTTGGTAGCACAAAAGCTATCAGGGAATGTTTATTGTTTTTTTGGTAAAACGGAAAATATTACTAAACAAAATGGTGGAAATATAGTTAATACATGCTTTATCAAGACCAAAGAAGGATTCGTTGTCATTGACAGCGGTCCTACTTATAATTATGCTTCTCAAGCATATAAACAAATGCAAAAAATCGCGAAACTCCCCGTAAAATATGTCATTATTACCCATGACCATGATGATCACTGGCAAGGAAACAGCTTCTATAAAAGCAAAGGTGCTTTGCTGATAGGTCCACGGACATATGAACAAAATGTCATTGCAGGGATGCAGACCCGAATGGAGCGCATCCTTGGGAAAGAACTGTATGGAAAGACAAAGATTGTCAAATTAGATACAGTAGTAGATGACAATGTAAGTATCACTATAGGCAATGAAAAATTTGAAATTAAACAGCTGGTACCCATAGCGCATACAAAAGGTGATTTGATTGTGTATCTGGCACATGCAAAAGTACTTTTTGCTGGTGATTTGGTATTTAATGATAGACTAACTTCTCTAAGAGATGGCTCTATTTTAGGCTCACTTGAAGCCTTAAAAAAGATAGATGCCTATCATGCCAAAGTCATTGTTGGTGGGCATGGACGTAAAACCGATGCCAATGCCACGATTGCCTTGAAAACATACTTATCCCAAATGAAAAAAGAGATTTTAGAAGCACAAGACAATGATATAGGCATGGAAGAGATAAACAAACAAGTAACCATGCCAAACTTTGCAAAGTTTAAACTGTATAATGTGCTACATAAACGTAATGTCTTGGATGCCTATAGGGAATTAGAGATGATGGAGGATGACGAGTGAAAATTTTAGGGCTATTACTCATAATGATGCTCAGTCTATGGGCAAATGATGGCAAAGTATTGTTTACAAAACACTGTGCCTCTTGTCATACGCCTTTTATTCCTATGTTGAAACTCAAAGAAAACTTTTTAGACCATAACAATAGTCTGTTCAAGCTTAAAGCACCTACACTCAATCAACTCTCCTACAGACTCAAAAAACGTATAGGAGATCCTAAAGGAGATGAAGAGTTACACCGCATGGAAGTAACTGCATTTATGAGTGACTATGTCATGTATCCAGATAAAGACAAAAGTGTCTGTCTCCCTGAGGTACTCAGTCATTTTAAAACAATGCCCAGTCAAAAAGGCAAAGTGACAGAAGATGAATTGGAGGAGATTGGTACATATTTGTATAATTTTGATAATGAAGTACTACAAAAAAAAGGTATCAAGTATGAAGGCTTTGAAAAAGCTTTGCAAAGAGCCAAAAAAGAAGATAAAATCATTATGATTAAGGCAATGACTAAAACCTGTCACTTTTGTCGCAAAATGGATAGAGAGGTGATGATAGAAAAAGAGGTGATAGAAGCCATCCAAAAAGATTTTATTCCTGTTTCTCTTGATATATCTGAGCATCAGTTGCCATTGGGCATTCATGCAGAACTCACACCAAGCTTTATTTTTGTGGATAAAAATGCTAAAGTATTACTTAATGTTCCGGGTGCATGGAAAAAAAATGACTTTTTAGAACTTCTCAAAGAAGCAAAAGCCAAAAAATAAGAAAAAGGATTAACCATGCGTATCATAACAATAGTGCTGTTTGCCTTGTTTGCGCTATCGAATAGTTTAACAGCAGAAACAGAATTCGCCAAACCCAAACCAGCTATAGACAACCCTAGAAAAATCATTTTTTCCATTGACAGTGCTGAACCTAAAGCAATCAATCATGTGCTAAGTACTGTAAATAACGTCATGAAATTTTATAGACCTGAAAACACAGAAGTGGTTGTAGTTGCCTACTCTCAAGGCATCAAAGCATTGCTTAAAAGAGACAATAAAGAGATACGCACACGCATAGAAGCACTCATGACCTATGATGTAGAGTTTATCGCCTGTGAAAACTCTATGCGTACACTCAAAATTGATAAAAAGGCATTGCTTGAGGATATAAGTTATGCAACTGCCGGTATTGTTGAAATAATTGAAAGACAACTAGAGGGATACACTTATATTAAACTCTAGA
>Ga0256829_1000721_pt1 | contig 30629 bp, 29 predicted proteins | sample 131447metaG_FD_185979 | JGI IMG/M metagenome (GOLD analysis project Ga0256829, IMG submission 185979) | Hydrothermal vent microbial communities from Lau Basin, Pacific Ocean - 131-447 | ecosystem: Environmental > Aquatic > Marine > Hydrothermal vents | place: Pacific Ocean: Lau Basin | collected... | reverse complement strand
GGTTAGCTTAGGTGTATCACAAATCAATTTAAGTAAAAACCAAAATATACAAGACGGACTCGAGCAAGCTGATGAGGCACTCTATCTCGCTAAAAAAACTGGAAGAAACAAAACAATAGTTACGCATTAAGATATATCTCTTTGGAATTTAGAATTAATACTGAAAATTTATTTGGATTTTCAAACTTTTTTTATCCTATAGATAAATTTTAATTTTAACTACGCAGGCATACAAAGTTTACTTTAGTTTTCTTTTTTAGTTTTTTTACATGAAATTATTTGGTTTTTCAAATAAATAATCTTTTAAAAAATTATCTTTATCTTTTTTTGATGAGCTTCACGCCCATCTCTACATGGTGCGTATATGGAAACTGGTCAAAGAGTGCCATGGAGACAACTGTATGTGTACTGCAAATAATCTTCAAATCTCTTAAAAGGCTCTCAGGGTTACAAGATATATAAAGTATGTTATCAAAACGGGTACTAAACAAACAAGTAGCATAGTCCATACCACTTCTAGGAGGATCTACAAAGATAGTGCTAAAATCATAACTCTCTATCGCTATATCTTTCATCCTACGGAACTCACGCACCCCATCAAGTGCATCTGTAAACTCTTCAACACCCATACGGATAAACTCTATATTTTTTACATCATTAAGTTGCATATTTGTTTTTGCAGCATTAATAGAAGATTTGGATATCTCTGTAGCTAAGACTTTTGTGAATTTTGTAGCAAAAGGTATGGTAAAATTTCCTGCTCCACAGTAGAGTTCAAGAAGATCGCCACCTGCCCCATCAAGTTGCGATAAAGCCCAAGATATCATCTGCTCATTTACTTTAGTATTTGGTTGCGTAAAACTATTTTCTATATAATTAAATTTATATTCTCTCTTTTGTATAAATAAAGATTCAGTTATAAAATCTTGCCCTACAACTATTTTTTGTTTTCTTGCTCGACCTATGACATATATATCAAGTATCTCAGCTATCTCTTTTGCTTGATCCAACCAAGAATCATCTAATTGTCTATGGTACAAGAAAGAGACAACCATCTCACCACTTTGAGCACAAAGAAAGTCAACTCCAAATAGTTTAAAATCAATACCTTTTTCTTTGATAAGATTGAGAAGTTTTGGCATTAGTTGGTTTATATGGGAGTTTACTTGTGGACACTCAGCGACAAACACAGCACCCTTAGTTTTATCTACATTATTCATTGCATAATGTATTGTCTCGCCATCATGCCAGATTTTAAATTCACTACGAGAACGATAATGAATATCTAGAGACTCAAAGACAGATATATCACCATCAAAAAAATCTAAAAATCTTTCTTTATTGAGTTCTAGCTTTTGCCTAAGTTGCCCAGTGTAGCCCTCATCATAAACTACACATGCACCACATGAACCAAAATACTCACAAGTCATTTAATACTCGCAATAAGGTTACCAACTAACAAACTCCATCCATCTATAAGGACAAACAAGAGTATCTTAAAAGGCAGGGAGATCATAACAGGGGGGAGCATCATCATACCCATGGACATCAAGATAGATGCTACTACCATATCTATCACTAAAAATGGTAAAAAAAGTAAAAAACCTATCTCAAAAGCAGTTTTAAGCTCACTGATGACAAAAGATGGGATGATAACGGACATCGGCACCTCTGCAATGCTTTGAGGATTTGGCATCTTTCTAATACGGATAAAAAGAGCTAAATCTTTCTCTCTTGTATTTCGTACCATAAAATTTTTAAATGGGAGTGCAGCTTTATCAAAAGCTTCTTCGTAACCTATCTTTTTTTCTATATAAGGTTTTATCCCTGTTTCATAAGATTTAGTCCCTACTGGCTCCATCACAAAAAAAGTGAGTATCATAGCAATCATCACTAAGAGCTGTGTAGGTGGTACTTGTTGTGTACCAAGTGCTTGGCGTAAGAAGCCAAGTACAATGATAAATCTTGTGAAAGTTGTCATCACCAAAATCATACTTGGTGCTAAGAAAAGAAGTGTTAAAAGGATGAGTACATTTAAAGAACTCACTAACTGCTCTGGTGTTTTTGGTGCAGATAATTCAAAATTCATAGTGGGAATACTAACAGCTTCAGCTCCTAATATAGAAGCTAACAAAAGCAAAGATAAAAGAATTCTAATCATTATTTGGCGCTAGCCTTATCTAAGATGGTTTTTTTAATCTTTGCTTCGTTGGATGATTTTGATCCATAAAAATGAATCTCAACTCTACGGTTTTTTGCTCTCCCACTTTTTGTAGCATTGGTAGCTTTTGGGGTAAACTGAGAAAATCCAGCAGCACTTACCCGCTTTGGACTAACCCCATCTAAAACTAACTCTTGAAGTACAGAGATAGCACGAGCAGATGAAAGCTCCCAATTATCTTTAAATGGAGAGTTTTTACTTGGAGGTCTATTGTCTGTGTGTCCTTGAACGCTTACTTTTGTTGTATTTGGCAATTCATCTATAATAAGTGCTATGCGTTTTAAAAACAAAAGTGTGTCTTCATTTACAATAGTTGCACTGCCCGCTTTAAAGAGTAGGGATGCTGGTAATTCTATTACAAAACCCTCTTGTGCTTCTTCCATCGAGATAGTAGGTCCGTGTCCTTTTTCCATCATCTCATTTGCATCGATAATAGCTTGAGAAACTCTATTGACCTGTTCACTTGTTTCATCTTGCGTTTCAATCGGTGTAGATTCTTGGATACGCTGTTTAGAGATCTCTGTTTTTGTTCCACCCTCAAGTACACTCATAGCCCCTGAAAGTGATCCAATCGCCTCAGATACTTTTTTTGCATCCATGCTTGACATAGATAAAAGGAGTACAAAAAAACAAAGTAAAAGAGACATAAGATCTCCAAATGCTGCGAGCCATGCGGGGAGACACTCTTCGCAATCAGGACATTTTGTTTTAGCCATTGTTAAATACTTTTAGCATCTTCACGCTGTAATGGCGGTAAGTATGCAATCAATTTTGCTTCTAAATCTCTTGGAGCATCACCTGATTGGATAGACATAATTCCAGTTAAGATAATCTGTTTAACTAACTCTTCTCCATCATTTCTAATCAATAAAATATTTGCGATAGGTGCTCCAAAAATATTTCCAATCATAGCACCATACATGGTAGTGAGTAAAGCAACTGCCATAGATGGTCCAATAGCTGATGGATCAGCCATATTTAAAAGCATCGCCACAAGACCAATAAGCGTACCAATCATCCCCATAGCACCAGCAAGACCAGCCCACTGTGAAAACATCGCTGCATTTCCTTTGTGCCTTGTGCTTGTTTGTTCCATCTCTATCTCTAAGAGGTCTCGGATAGTTTCTGGTTCACTTCCATCAATGGCCATTGATAGACCTTTTTGCAAAAATTCATTTTCTTCATTGTTCGCTTCACCTTCAAGTGCTAACAAACCATCTTTTCTTGCTTTTGTAGAATAGGCTACAAGCTTTTTGATGAGCTCTGCAACATCTTCTTGAGGTGGTTTAATAGCTACCATAAAGACTTTAACAAATGCTTTCATCTGTTCTGGTTTAAAGGATATTAACAACGCCCCAATACTACCACCGATAACGATAAGAACTGAAGGTATATCGATATATGCACCTACACCAACCCCCATAGCCATAGCACCTAAAAGAAGTGCCATAATTAAAACAATACCAATGACCGTACCTAAATCCATTTAATAGCCTCTATAAACCCAAGTTATACGATATTTGATAACTTTGGATAAAAATAATTCTCTTATAATACCACTTTCCTTTAAAATTGTCTCTTAAAATGGTAAAATTCCATCAACAAACGATTTTCAAAGAAGAGTTCATGGATAAAAACAATATAAGTATAGTTATTTTGGCTGCTGGCAAAGGGAGTAGAATGAGATCAAATAAAGCAAAAGTTTTACACGACATAAGTGGTAAACCTATGCTTTATCATATCATTAAAGCTTCTAAGCAAATCAGTAATGACATTAGTGTGGTGACAGCCCATCAAAAAGAGAGTGTACAAAAGATTATGAACTCTTATTTTGATAATATCAACTTCATAGTCCAAGATGCCGACCGCTACCCTGGAACTGGTGGTGCAATGATGGATGTAAAACCAAGAAATGAAAAAGTTCTTGTTCTCAATGGCGATATGCCCCTGATAAACGCTAAATCACTACAAGGTTTTTTAGATACCGATGCTGACATCATCATGTCTATCTTTGAACTACAAAATCCAGATGGCTACGGTAGGGTAAAGATAGAAAATGGACTTGTTCAGTATATAGTGGAACAAAAAGATGCCAATGATTCTGAACTAAAAATACATAGTGTCAATGCTGGAATATATGCCTTTAAAAGAGATGTCATAGAAAAATATATACCCCTGCTCTCAAATGATAATGCACAAAAAGAGTATTATCTGACAGACATTATATCTATGGCAAAAAGTGATGGATTGAGCATCAAACCACTTAAAGTAGATGAGCAAAGCTTTAAAGGGGTGAACTCCAAAAAAGATCTAGCTGATAGTGAAATAATTATGCAAGATATGATTAAAACACAATGGATGCAAGCTGGTGTTACCATGAATCTACCCTCAACTACATATATAGAAGAAGGTGTAACTTTTGAGGGTGAGTGTATTGTAGAAAATGGCTGTAGAATCACAGGTAACACTCTCATTAGCGATTCACATATCAAGGCAAATTCTATAGTTGAAGATTCTATTGTAAAAAACTCTGACATAGGACCGTTAGCACATCTCCGCCCTGCTTCATATATCGAAGATACCCACATAGGAAATTTTGTAGAAGTGAAAAAAAGTTCACTCAAAGGTGTTAAGGCTGGACACCTTAGCTATATTGGTGATGCACAAGTAGATACTGGGACTAACATAGGGGCTGGTGTTATAACATGTAACTATGATGGAATACACAAATACAAAACAATTATAGGTAAAAATGTTTTTGTAGGAAGTGACACGCAACTCGTAGCCCCAGTAACTATAGAAGATGATGTAATGATAGCGGCTGGGACTACGGTAACAAGCTCAAAAGTTCCAAAAGGCTCTCTAGCACTGAGTCGCACTAAACTCAAATTAATTGAAAATTTTTATTATAAATTCTTTTCAAAAACCAAATAAAGATAAATAATATGCTAATACCCGATAATTTATTAAAACAAAAAAAGATACTTTTAGGACTAACAGGTTCTATAGCTATTTACAAATCCTTAGAACTCGTTAGGCTACTTACAAAAGCTGGTGCAGAGGTAAAGATAGTGATGAGCGAATCTGCTAAAAAGTTTGTCACTCCACTTACCTTTGAGACACTCTCATCCAATCAAGTGCTAGATGACTTTAACGAATCATGGGCATCAGAGCATAATCATATCAAGATAACTGAGTGGTGTGATCTGTTTGTTATAGCTCCCACTACTGCAAATACCATAGCAAAACTAGCAAATGGTATTGCCGACAATATGCTACTACAGTGTGCCCTAGCCTATCCAGGGGAAAAACTCATTGCTCCCTCTGCAAATACAAATATGCTTGAAAATCCACTCACAAAAGCAAATCTTAAGATGTTAGCTATTGCCAACTACAAAGTGATAGATACACAAACAAAAGAACTCGCTTGTAAGACTACTGGTGATGGAGCGATGGCAGAGCCACTAGAGATATTTTGGCAGTGTGCAAGAGAGTTACTCAAAGAGGCTTTCTGGGAAGATAGACGCGTCATAGTGACAGGTGGCGGGACTATAGAGAAGATTGATGATGTCAGATACCTTTCAAACTTTTCAAGTGGAAAAATGGCATCTTCACTTGCAACTGCTCTTTTTTGCAAAGGTGCCGATCTCAATCTCATAGCTACAAAGTTTGAGGACAACCTCCCTCTTGCTATGCATACCATAGCTGTTGAAGATACAGAGGAGATGTTAGAATACCTCAATGATTCTATCCGTATTGCTAAAAAAGGGAAGCTCTCTAAACCCTCTATTATGCATAACGAGCAGATACAACTCATCCAAAAAAAGCCTTACCTTTTTATGGCTGCTGCAGTAAGTGACTTCGTACCAGAGTTTGTCCAAAGAGGGAAACTCAAAAAAGATATGCTTGGAACTAAGTGGGAACTCAAACTCAAACAAAACATTGATATTCTTAGCACTATAGATAAAACAGACATAACAACAGTTGCTTTTAAAGCAGAAATGGACGCAAGTGTCGCAACAGCAAATGCATCAAAACTTTTAGACACAAAAGAGGTTGATGCAGTATGTCTCAATATACTAACAGATAGTTCAAGTTTTGGTAGTGCTACTAACAAGATTGATTTTATCAAAGCCGATGGGATAGAATCTCTCCAAGATACAGATAAACTCAGTATTTCATTTGAAATCCTTGCACATTCAAAAAAACTCTAATCTAAAAAAGATATAATAAGAAAATCAAACAACTTTGAGACTGAGTAAGGAATTTTAATGAATCAAGCTTCACACATCGCTATCATCATGGACGGAAACGGTCGCTGGGCTGAAGCAAAAGGTCTTAAACGAGTCAAAGGGCATAAAGTAGGTGCTGAAGTAGTTCGTAAAGTCACTGAGTATTGTGCTGCCAATAAAGAGATAAAGAGGCTCACTCTTTATGCTTTTTCTACTGAAAATTGGAAACGACCGAGACTTGAAGTTGAATTTCTTATGAAACTTCTTGAAAAATATCTTAAAAATGAACTCACAACTTACTTAGATAACAACATCAGATTTGAGCCCATAGGAGACACAAGAGCTTTTTCAAAATCTCTACAAAAAATGATACACCATGTTCAAGAAAAAACAGCACATTGCGATGGACTTGTGCAGTCTTTAGCTTTGAACTATGGTGCAAAAGATGAGATGCTTCGAGCTATCAACTCTTTGAAGAACCATAAAGATGAGATCACAGAAGAGATGCTCTCCCATCAACTTGATTGTAAACATGATGTTGATCTGCTCATACGCACAGGTGGTGACCATAGACTCTCCAACTATCTTCTCTGGCAATCCGCCTATGCGGAGATATTTTTCAGAGATACACTTTGGCCAGATTTTTCATCAGCTGAACTTGAAAAAATCATCAAAAACTTTAAAAAAATTGAGAGAAAATTTGGTGGATTAAAATGATAGAACTTCTTTTTTCTTTTATCCTTGGAACACTATTAGGTTCTTTTATAAATGTAATTATTTTACGAATACCAAAAGATGAAAGCGTCGTCTTTGGTGCTTCACATTGCGTAAGTTGTGATGTCCCTTTAAAGCCATGGCACAACATCCCTCTTTTTTCATGGTTATTTTTAGGTGGAAAATGCTCCTACTGTAAAGCTAAAATATCTTATCAATACCCCATCATAGAGTTGATTTCAGGACTCATTTTTTTAGGTTTAGCTACAAAATACCCACCCTCTTTACCTATACTTTTCATAGGGCTGAGTTTTCTGATGCTTCTTGGGCTTTCCATGATAGACTTTAAGTATAAAATGGTTCCTGACTCACTCAATCTTTTAGCCCTCCTCTTTGCTATTGTTGGGGCTTGGAGCATACATGGCATCATGATAAACTTTCAGAATGCTCTCCTTTTTGCTGGTGGATTTACTTTGCTTCGGTTTACACTCTCCTACATACTCACATCCTCTGCACATAGACAAGCAAACAAACATAAAACAAGCTGGACTACCCATTACCAAACCTATCCATTCATAGAAGCTATGGGAGAGGGAGACATCATGGTTGCAGCTACTATGGGTGCTTTACTTGGGTTACAACTCACTCTTGTAGCTATATTTTTCTCCGCTGTTTTAGCACTTCCCGTGATGTTGGCTGTTCAAAATAGAAGTGAAGAAGAACAAAGAGTTCCTTTTGTTCCATTTTTAGCGCTTGCAACATTTATAGTATATATGCTCGATAGCCCAATCATGTCATATATAGTGGAAAATTATTAATAATGAATAGACTTCAAAAGTACATTTTAAATCATCTCTCTGTACTCTTTTTATCGATCTTCATTCCACTATTTTCTATAGCTTCTGTTATCTTTCTTATCAAGATGGCTGCCTATACTGCTCTGATACAACTTGACCTACTTGAGATGGGAAAACTCTATATATTTATACTCCCTGAACTCTTTTTTTATACCTTACCTTTTTCATTTTTTATAGCTACTGCTTTAACCCTTTTTAGACTTTCAAACGACAATGAAATCATAGTAATGTTTTCACTTGGTATCCACCCAAATTTTATCATCAAGACATTGCTAAAACCAGCAGCCCTTCTAAGCGTTCTATTGCTCTTTGATTTTTTTATTTTATATCCACATGCTAAAACATTGTCAAAAAACTTTTTTCTTTACAAAAAAAGTGAAGCACGATTCAATCTTAGTGCATCAGAGTTTGGACACAGTTTTGGGGAGTGGTTGCTCTACATAGGTAAAGAAAATGCCGATGAAACTTATGGTGATGTATTTTTATTTAAAAAAGATAAAAAAGGGAATGAAGAGGTCTTGATCAGTGCTAAACATGCAAAAATCATTACAAAATCAAATATCTTAAGATTGGAACTTAAAGATGGAGAGGGCTATAGTTACACAAAAGAAAATTTCTCTCAAATCGATTTTGATACTATGTATATCAATGATTCACTAACAGCAAATTTGATTCAGTATGAAACCCCACTCAAATATTGGCAATCAGATATCAATAAGGAAAAAAAGAAGCGTATGTTTATCCGAAATTCACTTATGAGTTTACTTCCACTGTTAACTTTACTACTAGCCGCAAGTATTGGGATTGTACACGCTAGGCACTCAAAGGGTAGAATCTATCTCTACCTTTTCTTATCTATTATTATTTATTATGAGTCCATTTTACTATTACAAAAACCGTTGAGTTACTACGCAATACCAACAGTAATATCTCTTTGGCTACTATCTACATTTATAATATACAAGAAAACTATAGTAGATAAGTTTTAATGCGTATTAAAATGACTCTTTCTTACAAGGGAAGCACTTTTTTGGGCTCACAGATACAAAAAAGTTCTCCAAATACTGTCAATGGGACTTTAGAACTTTTGCTTCAAAAGCTCAACATCAATTCAAAAGTGATTGCAAGTGGACGAACAGACAAAGGTGTTCATGCAACTGGGCAAGTTATACATGTCGATATACCAAATTTTTGGAATGATATAGAAAAGCTTAAAAGAGTGCTCAATGAGAGGATAGCACCAAATATTAAAATACTACAAATAAAAAAAGCAACCGATAATTTTCACGCAAGATTTGATGCAAAAAAAAGAGTTTACAGGTATCTCATAAAAGATGGTGAGCCTAATCCTTTTGAGAATGATTTTATAAGTTTTTATAAAGATGTAGACTTCAATACTTTAAAAAAAAATATAAAACTCTTTGAGGGTACATTCAACTTTATAAACTTCATGAAAACAGGGAGTGAAGTAAAATCAACTACTAGAGAAATCTACAAATCCTTTGCTTATAAACACAAAGATTATATAGTTTTATATTTTGAGGCAAATGGATTTTTAAGAAGTCAAATTCGTTTGATGGTTGGTTCACTCTTAAGCCTCGATGCCAAAGAGATACAAGAACAATTAAATGCAACAACTAAATATAAGGTCAAACCAGCCAAGCCTAATGGTCTCTATCTAGCTAAAATTAAGTACTAACTCCACCTTTCCCGAGGTGAACGAGAGAAAACAATATGCAGAAAAAACTCAACTAGCTTGTTTCATGACCTAATTTTTGCCCAAAGCATTCCGATATACTCATGAATAGCCATCCTAGAATCCTCTAAAGAGCCTGACTCCAGTGTTAGATGCAAAGTATCAGTTATATGAAAATCAGTAGGTGCTGGTATGGGATGCATCCCTAAACTCTCAAAGAGCATCATAGCCCGTGGCATGTGAGATGCAGAGGTCACAAGGATAAAAGGTTCATTTCCGACAATAGTTCTCGTAAAGAGTGCTTCCTCTTTTGTGTCTCTTGGGGTTGGATTTATGATAAGCTCTTTTTCATCTACACCAAGTTCTATAGCAAGTTGTGCATTCATCAAAGCTGTTGGAGTTGATGTTTTTCCAGCATAACCTGTCAAAATAATTTTGGTGTTTGGTAATTTTCTATGGATAATTACCCCCTCTAACACTCTTTTTGTTGATGCACTACCTAGATGTGAACTTATAGGCTGTTTTTTATCTGTATTGTGTCCACCACCCAAGACATGTATGTAGTTCACAGAGGTTTTATAGTCATATTTTGGATACTGATTCTCTAGTCCCTGCACTAAAAGGTTAGAAAATGGTTCAAAAGAGAAAAGCACAAGGAGAAAGAAACCAATAGAGATGAAGATTTTTGCATAAGAGAATCTGTTTTTATACAAAAAGTACAAGCCAATCACTATAAGAGTGATTACAAGTCCCAATGGTTCTACAAAAAAAGTGATAAATTTCTTTACAAAAAAAGCAATGCTATCCATTATTTTTTTCCTTCTGATACTATTTTTTTAACACGAAAATAGACAAATGTTAAAATCAAGAGAGTGATACCAATAAAAGCTATGTAAAAAATATTCATCCCAAATTATATCCTTTTTACTCTACAATTTTAGATATAATTTCACCCAAAGGATACCCCTATGCAAATATTTGGCAGATTTGATACAAAATTTGATGATGAATTTTTAGTTGAACATTATTTATATATAAACGAAGATGATGAGATAATCTCACCTAAAGACTTAGAAGAAAAACTCAAAAAAAAGCGTAAACATGTAGCAGGGACTATCTTTTTGTATCATCCTTTTATGACACCAGTAGGATATAAACCTACAAGTTCGCTTACTTCTCAAGGGTATGAGTTTAATGGTCAGTTTGATGAACTCATTTTTGATGACTTTTCTAACCTTGTCTATCAGGCAACCAAAAATCTCTATAAAGGAAAGCTCATTGAGATAAAATACCTCTTTGGACTTAACGAGGCAAAACTTGATGATACTATTGCTATTGATAAGTTTGCAGTAGATATTGACCTTTACTATTCAAACCAACTCACACTTTTTGACAAAGAGATGAACTATCATGATGCACTTAACATTCCCATCAGTGGAAAATGGGTATTCATGGGCGTAGGTCACAAGTATCAACTGCAACATAAGGGCATCAAAGAGTATGTTAAAAATATTGCACTTCAAGCACAAAAACTTGGTAAAGAGGTAGTTTTCATTTATGATAGAAACCATAATGATACTGAGTGCATAGAAAACTCTTATTTCCTTGCTCCAACATCACCAGGAAAAGCTAAAGATACGCGTGCTTATGCTTTTAAAGGTGCCTTTATGACAAACCCTCCACAAAGAACAAGACTCCAATAAGTTACTGACCTTACGCACCTAGAGCATATCTGAGTGGTATAAGTTGCATTCAAGTTCAAGGCAGACCAGTTATTTTCTTCGTTTTGCCCACCGTGCAAAAAATCTTGCTGGGCTTAATGCATCATCAAGTTTTACACCTGCTACTATATGGCGACAAAGCATTTTTGCCAAGTAAGGTGCAAGGACAAAGCCATAACCACCATTACCATTTATCATATAAAGCTTTGGATAGTAGAGAAAGTTTTTAAAATCAGGTTTTTTAACCTTTACTTTTCTCTCACAACACCCTAATGTTGCTTGAGATAAAACCAACCGACCCAAAAGGGGCATATAGTCAAACGAACCTGAACGCAGTCCCATATAGTCTTTTACTATCTCGACATCTTTGAGTTCTAACATTCGTGAGGCTTTTTCTAGTAACTCAACCCTACCTTCTTCAACATCATAAGGTTTTGTTGCAGTTTGGGGATGATAGTCAAGATTGTGTGTAGCACCAATAGCAACAATGCCATCCTTGCTTGGGGAGATAGAGACAAACTGATGAAGAGACTTATCGTTTATTGTGCTTGTTTTAACATCGATGCGATGTCCCCACACTCCGCGAAGCTTTATGTATGGCTCTTTGATAATATGTTCATACGCACCTGTGGCGATTACAACATGTTTTGCACTGTAAGTTTCATTTAAAACCCAGTAGTCATCTTCATAGACTAAGTCACTAATCTTCTCTTGTTTAAACTTGGCACCTTTACAAAGAGCATCACACATGGCGGATGCACTCACTATCCCTGCATCCATCAAAGGAAACTTTTCACCCTCATGAGTGATATGTTGCAGAGGTGCTTTTGTAAAAAGATAGGGGAAATTTTCTTCATAGAATTTCATACTATAAACAAAGGCTTTATCAATAAGTGCTTTTAACTCACCTGCTTTTGAAAATTTTGGAGAGATAAAAGCACCAGCAGCACCACTACCTCCAGAGGCTATTGCCTCTTTATCAAAGATGATAACACTCTTACCTGATTTTACCAACTCGTATGCGACACTTGAACCATTGATACCAGCCCCGATTATCGCAACATCATACATCTTCTAGATGCTCACTTCTTTGATGTCTGCTATCTCCAAGATACTTTTATAGACACTTGCAACTAAAGATTTACGATTTTTCTTAATCTTTTCATCTTCTGCATTGACCATAACTTCATTGAAAAAATTGTCTAGTTCTGGCTTCAGACCAAGTAGAGCATCAAGACGCTCCTCAAAACTATGGTATGTTTTTTCATCTACTTGATTATATTTTTCAAATAAGATTTTTTCTGCCTCAGCTTCAAAAAGCTGTGCATCTACACTTAAGTGTGCATCCAAGTCTATATCTTTGGTAATATTTGCAACGCGTTTAAAAGTAGAACTAATATCTGCAAAACCCTCAGAATTTACAAGATTGTTAAGAGCATCTATCTTTTTACCAATATTTAAAAGCTCTCTCTCACCAGAAGCTAGTACTGCTTCAATGATAGATGGATTTACCTTATAAAACTGTTTGATACGCTCTATGAAAAATATCTCTAACTTCTTCTTATCAAACTCAGCATAAGATGCACTCAGAGTTTCTATGGTATAAACAATATCAAACTCAAACTCAAATGCATTCACTATCTTGATAAGTCCATTGACTGCACGACGCAAAGCGAAAGGGTCTCTTGAACCTGTTGGAATCTGCTCAACACTAAAAAGACCTATAAGCGTGTCAAGTTTTAAACTCATCGCAACAATAGCACTCATTTTTGTACTTGGCAATTCACTATCTTCACCATCTGGAAGATACTGCTCTTTTATGGCAAGTGCTACACTCTGACTCTCTCCAGATTTAAGTGCATAGTAGTAACCCATAAGTCCTTGAAGCTCTGTAAACTCATACACCATCTCACTCATCAAGTCAGCTTTTGCAAGTTCTACTGCCCTCTCTAAGGATGCAGTATCTTCTAGTTTGTACATAAAAGCTAGGTTTGTAGCTATCTTAGCTTCGCGTTTTATCTTGTCTGCAACACTTCCAAGACCTTTAAAAAATGCTACTTTTTCAAGTCCTGCAATGCTTAGTCCAACTCTTAAATCATTTTCCCAAAAGAAAAATCCATCCGCTAAACGAGGTCGAAGTACTCTTTCATTTCCAGCAATAACTTCACTAAAGTTGTCTGTATAAGCATTGGATACTACACAAAATCTATTGATAAGTTTACCATCTTTAAAAACTGGAAAATATCTCTGATGCTCTTTCATCGAGGTGATGATAACCTCAGGTGGCAACTCTAAAAACTTTTCATCAAAAGAGCCAAGTAGTGGAGTTGGGTGCTCAGTGATAGCGACAACTTCAGCCAACAACTCTTCATCTACTTCGATTTTTACACCATTTTCTTTTTCTAACTTTGCAAATCTGTTTAAAATATCTTCTCGTCTTTGGTCTTGAAAAAGTGTCACCCCACCTTTTTGAAGAAGTTCAAAGTACTCTTTTGCCCCAACTACCTCAAGTTCATTAAAATCACTTATACGATGCACAAAAGTAGTCTTAGAAGATTTTACACCAAAAAGTTCAGCATCCACTAAATCATCTCCTAGCATCACATTGAGCCAACGGACAGGACGGATAAAACTCTCCGTATTGCTAGACCAACGCATAGACTTTCCAAAATCTAAAGATTTTATCCATTCGTTAACAATACCACCCAATAGTTCGCTTGATGCTCTTCCTTTGATATCCTTTTTAAAGTAAAGCACCTCTTTGGCATTTTTTTCACCACGACCGAGTTCCTCTACACTTACGCCACATTTTTTTGCAAAACCATGTGCAGCTGCTGTAGGCTCTCCATCTTTAAAAGCAGCCACAATAGGTGCTCCGAAAAACTCTTCAACACTATCTTCTTGACTTGTTTTAAACTCTCTATGCCATAGAACTAAACGACGGGGTGTATAGTAAAATTCAAACTCTCCAAGAAGAGAGTATTTTTCTAAAATATCTGCATATTTTTTTTCTATATTTTTTAATTCTTTAAGAAGGGGAACAGCTGGTAACTCTTCAACACCAATCTCTATAAGTAAAGGTTTTAGCATTTTTAGACTCTTTATGTTTTATTACCGCGATTTTATCTACTTCTTTGTTAAAAAGGGATAAATTAATATTTTCTTAAACAAGATAAATAAACTCTGGTTTAGGACAAGATATTATTATATTATTGCTACAATGTTGTAACAAAAAAATAAAAGGACATGAAAATGCCAAAGATTAACAAATATGAAAATATAGACAATGTAGAGCGTGAAGCTAAAAAAGATCTTATTGATCGTCACTCGCCATTTATCACAGTAGCTGGTGTTGCAAAAAAAGGTGAAATGCTCGCTGTAAATGTAAAAATGGGTCAAGAATATACTCACCCAGATGATTTTGATCACTTCATCGAGAGCATCACTCTTTTCAATGGTGACACTAAATTAGCTTCTGCTTCTTTTGTGCCTGGAACTTTAGGAAATGAAAAATCTCATGCAGAAGTGACTTTTAGCATCCGTCCAATGGGTAAAAAACTCAATCTTGTAGCTCATGGTTACTGCACTAAACATGGTATCTGGGAATCAACTCCAGTTGTTGTAGAAGTAGCAGAATAATCCACTTCTCTTAACTAAAAGCTTGAAAGCTTTTAGTTAAGTGCCTCTAAAACACTAGTAAAACCCTGCATCTGGTAACTTCCCACCAATAATTTTTGGATTATTATCTTTTAGTACATTAAAAAAGAATTCTAAATCTTTTTTTGCATCTTTTGCACTAACATTTTTAAGTTGCACATGATCTAAACTATCTGCAACAGCATCTGCATCTAACATTGGGATATATTTATGAACCAGCTTTCCAGCTTCTTCTGGATGTGTTTTATACCACTTAAGTGCTTTTGCATACTCTTCGTTAAATCGTTTGACTATATATGGATCTACTTTCCCGATCGTTGCTATACCAGCTTGTGGAATTTTACCTTCAATATGAAAAACTTCTCCCCACTCTTTTTGTAGGTCAGCACTTCTGTAGAGATCTGGTGCTATGAGTTTTAGGGGAAAAGAGTGTGTCTTTCTTAGTGCCATGGAGATGGCAGGTTCGACTAAAAGTGCATTATCTGCTCTTCTTAAAATCAACATTTGCATTGCATCAATAGGTGAACTGACATATCTAATTTTAAAATCTTTCTTAGGATCAAGCCCTTCACGCTTAACAATCTCTTGAAAAACTATATCTGGCATATCCCCACGAAAAGGCATTATAATTTCACATCCTTTAAAATCAGCTAAAGTTTTTTTATGCTTATCCCTTGTAAGCATCCCTAAGATACCCCAAACCGAAACATTTTGAAGTTTCATATCGACACCTTTGTTGTAAAGGTTTGCTGCTACATTTGTAGGCACTGCAATAAAATTTGCTTGACCTCTTAATGTCAAAGCACGAAGTTCATCTGGTGATTTCCACATAATAAACTTAACATTTTTCGCAACATCATCTAATGCACCACTTTCTATCATTCGCAATAGCGGATGTGATACACTCGCCATAGGACCACTTAGAGTAAGTGTGTCCACTTTTTTAAAATCATTTGCATTGAGTAGTGATACCCCTAGCAAACAAAATGTTATAACTTTTTTTATCATGATTTTTCCTTTATTGATACCAATTATCATATTTTTTAGTCCAAAGTTTAGCACTCTTGCTCTTAAACAGAGGTTAAACTGATATTTACTATCAATATTAACTATATTTAAGTTTTAAAATAATATACTTTGATGTTAAGTGCTTCTCCATAAATAACCCCAACTTCAGAGATTTAAAAAGAGGGCTACTGCAAGGCGAAAGGTTGCAGGAGCTACTAGTAGCTTCAATGCCTTTTAACGAAGCAGTAGCCCTCTTTTTAAATCTCCCTTCGGGCAATAAGTAAATAGCCCTATTGCGTCGTTAGATTTTATTGAATTAGCTACGGCTAGTCCTTCAAAAATCTGCCTAGCACTAGAGCTATTTACTTATTGCTGAAGTTGGGGTTATTTATGGAGAAGCACTTAATTATCACTAGAAGGAATATTTAATGAAGTTTCTATTTAAAATACTAAAAGATTTCCCTGCTTATCTTTGGAGTGGATGGGGTGCTATGGCTTCTACTCTTCTTTTTATAGCATTTTGGGATCTTGGTAATCAAGTCTATGGTAACTTAGTTTTGCCCTCACCACTTGAAACATTTAAAACACTCTACACAATGCTCCAAGACAAAGATGTTTGGGAGCAGATAGATATTACACTCTATCGTGCTTCAGTTGGCTTTGGGTTATCAATGTTATTTGGTTCTATCTTAGGACTTATCGCTGGTTTTTTTGCAACCGCTTCTATGATGAGTCGCCCTATTGTTACTATCTTAGTCGGTATGCCACCTATTGCTTGGATAGTATTGGCGATGATATGGTTTGGTATGGGAGATGAGACAGTCATCTTTACAGTTGTAGTTGCCTCTTTTCCCATTGTATTTGTTGGAGCTCTTCAAGGTACTCGTACACTTGATGGAGATCTAAAAGAGATGGCGGAGAGTTTTGACTTTCCTTGGCATATGAAATTTTTTGATGTCTATTTTCCACACATTTTCTCTTATATCTTTCCTGCTTGGGTAAGTGGTCTAGGAATGGCTTGGAAGATAGTTATCATGGCAGAACTTCTTGCTACAAGTGATGGGATGGGTGCAGAACTTGCAATTGCAAGAAGTCAGCTAGACACACCTACTGCCTTAGCTCTTGTAACCATCATGATAACTTCACTGATGTTTATTGAGTACATTATTTTAGAGCCTATAAAAAGAGAGGTAGAGTTATGGAGAGCTTAGAAGTTAAAAATCTTACACACCATTTTGGATTTACAGAGATTTTACAAAATATCAACTTTACTCTTAAAAAAGGAGAGGTGTTAAGCGTAGTAGGTCCTAGTGGTGGCGGAAAAACGACCTTGCTTCATCTTTGTGCTGGTTTACTTGATGTTGAAGAGGGAAGCATACAAAATAGTTTTAAAAGTACCGCTTTTGCATTTCAAGAGGGGAGACTCTTACCTTGGAAAAATGTTATTGACAATATCGCTGTTGGACTTTTAGCAAAAGGTGAAAAAAAAGATAAAGCCTTAAAAAAATCTCAAAAGATAGCTTTGAAATTTGGCTTAGAAGAAGAGGACTTTGAAAAGTATCCAAAAGACTTAAGTGGAGGGATGAAACAAAGAGTAAACTTTGCTAGGGCTTTAGTCACTAAACCCTCTCTACTTTTCTTAGATGAACCTTTTTCCGCTTTAGATATAGGTCTAAAAAAAGAACTTTATGCGCATCTACTTGATAGTTGCAAAGAAAATGAGATGAGTATCCTTTTTATTACTCATGATTTGATGGAAGCAATTCGACTGAGTGATAAGGTACTACTTTTAAAAGCTGATCCAGGACACATAGTCAAAACTTTTGAATACGATACACCAAACGACAAAAGAGAAGAAAATTTCATCTATGAACAAAGTGCGAAAATCTTACAAGATAAAGAGATCATAGATACTTTTGAGTTAAATACACTGGAGTTAACATAATGGCTAATAATAATCAAGAAGAAAAATTACACGCAACAAATCACTATCTATACTATCCTGATGAAGAGAATCTTCCTCCGTATTTGGCTTATGGTTTTCGTCCCATATTTCTACTTTTAGCTCCCTATCTTGTTATTTCTATGATACTTTGGGGATTTGTATGGAGTGGATTTATACATATACCATTTATGGACAACCCTATACAATGGCATGTTTACGAGATGATTTTTGGGATATTAACTGCTGGAGTGATGGCATTTTTGACGACAGGCTTGCCTGAACTTTTTCCTGGGATGGTTCCTTTTGTCGGAAAAAGGTTAAAGTATATCATGATACTCTGGATAGCAGGAAGAGTTAGCTTTTGGTTCATAGATATAACAGGAGTCTATCTCACTGCCATCTTAAATCTTGCAATGTTAGGTTGGCTTATCTGGTTTGCTAAAGATGCTGTCCTTGATAAACTTCAACGACATGCATCCATTGGATATACATTGGTAACTCTTTTTGTGATTGAGAGTTGGTTCTTTAGCTCAGTTCTAGGGTGGAGTACAACCAATAGTATGGATATTTTAAAAGTAGCACTGGGTGCAAATGTAGTACTTATCCTTCTCGCAATGAGAAGAGTAAACATGGAAGCAGTCAATGAACTCATGGAAGACAAAGAGATAGATGATACCTACATATCTCGCCCACCACTCACAAATCTAGCAATATTTTGTGTATCACTTTTTACAATAGTAGAATTTTACTATCCACACAATTCTGCTTTAGGGTGGATTGGTTTAGGAACGGGGGCTGCAATATTAGCGATCACAAGTGATTATAATCTAAAAGATAAATTTATACTCAACCAACCTTTCGTTATCTATTTTTATTCTATCTATATCTTATTTTTTATTGGTTATGGGCTTATGGGATGGGATATCTTGTTGGGAGAACCTTATGATATAAATAGTTTTAGACACTTTATTACTGCAGGTGGATTAAGCATAGCTTATCTCATGGTTATGGTAACCATAGGATGGATACATACGGGAAGACATCTCACATCAAATATCTATACTCATTTGATGGTCTTTTTCATAATCCTAGCAAGTTCTATGCGAGGATTAATCCCATTTTTTCAAGAGTATTCCGCACAACTCTACTTATGGTCTGCTCTTTTATGGACAATACCGTTTATTCTATACATAAAAGTATTTTTTAAATTTTTACTATCACCTAGAGCAGATGGAGTGAAAGGATAATATAAAAATTATTCTTTTCCCTTGATTCAAATCTCAATCGTTGGTTTATCTATGTAAAACCCCTGTGAGTATTGGATCCCCAACTCTTTTACTTTATCCATAACTGTACTTGAGTGTACAAATTCTGCGATAATTTCAAGACCTAATTTTTTTGAAAATTCTACAATGGTCTCAACAACCAAAAGGGCATTAGGATCTACATCTATATTTCCAATAAGAGAACCATCAATTTTAAGATAATCTACATTCATTTTTATAAGATAAGAAAAATTTGAATACCCATCCCCAAAATCATCTATGGCTATTTTGGCACCATAACGCTTCACTTCATTTATGAATTTTGCTACTTTATCAAAATCCTGAATCGCTTCTGATTCTACTATTTCAAAGATAACTCTTTTTGAAGCTGGAAAATTTTTTAATTTATTTATAATAAAATCATAAATATCACCATTCATAATATCATCAATAGAAAGATTGATACTAAACTCAAAATCGTTATCTGAAAAAGATTCAAATGACTTATCGATAATTGTTTTTGTCACCAGATTATAGACTTTAATTCTCTTTGCAATCGGGATAAACAGATCTGGAGAGATCACATTGTCTTTTTCATCCATAAGTCGAGCCAAACATTCATACTTGTTTATCTCGCTAGTAGTATTATCTATAATAGCTTGAAAGTACGGGATAATCTTTAAATTTTGAACAGCATGTCTCACTTTATTTGACATATCTAAATTTTGTTCATACTCGTTTTCAAAACGCATATTGTCTTCATATATCCAAAAAGGAAGTTTATTGTTTTTTGCATAGGTTAAAGCCATGGATACTTTTGAAAATATATTTTCATTAGAATCACTTGATGATGAAGCCAAAGTAAGGCTAATAACAATTTTTGAGTCTTGATACATAACATCTATAGTGCATATTTTGCTATATAACTCATTGATATACTCATCTAAAGCATAATAATCCCTATGCTTTGTTAAGAGTATCGCAAACTCTGTTCCTGAGACCCTATAGATCTTCTCTTTTAGATTTTCTTGTAAATAGTTGGCTACTTGTTCTATGACAAAATCACCTACTATAAAACCATAATAACTATTTATTGTAGCGAAATCATCTATAACTACACTAACCAAACCATGTTTATCTTCATCTGCTAAATCTTTTCTTAGTTGATAAAGGTTTGGAAGGTGTGTAAGATGATCGGTAAAATACCCATTAAGTAACTCAATTTTACAATCATGTAAATCTTCTTCAAGATACTTATTTTCAAGACAAACTTCATTAAGTATATTGCTCTGAGCAAATTCAGCTTCTACATCAGCATTATATCTATAAACTACTACTCGTGTCGCAGTCCGCTCTTTATGTTTTAAAAGCTTTATGGTTATATTTTCAATTCTTTTCGTCAATTCTAGTTTTAAGTTCTGAACAAGAACAGTATTATGGATGATTGAAAATATATGAACAACCATATTTTTAGAGATATTCACTTCTATCTCACTTACAATTTTTGCAACCTCAGATGAAGATTCCAAAACATATTCTTGAATTTCTAAATTATTTATTTTATCTCTACTCAAATCAAGTTCCACCCCGTTAACTATTGTTTGTATTATAGCTAAAATTAATCTTAGGGAAAATCTAAAGTAAGTTTTAACTACTTTTTTTATATACTTCTTTGAAATGTTTCAAAGAAGGTTTGTATTGGACTCTTATCAAAATCTAGCTTTATTACAAAATCTATACCGACTAAAAGCAGCAGGTTTTAAATATATAGACCCCTTTAATGTCAATCAAAATACAACGACTCAAAAACCAAAAAGCATGGAAGAATTTTCATCCAATCTCATGAGTTGCCATCTTTGCGATCTTAGCAAATCAAGATCACAAGCTATGCCTGGGTATGGAGATACACATGCTGATTTGATGATTATTGACTTCAGTGTAAGCCCCAATGATGATGAACTCAACCAATACTATTCTGGTCGTTCTGGTAAGATCCTGCAAAATATGATCGAAAATGTACTAGAACTCAAACTCTCTCAAGTTTATTTTACGCATGCCATCAAATGCAAACCACTTAACGCAAATACACCATCCATCTCTGAATGGGAATCTTGTAAAAGCTACCTTTTTTGGCAGATAGAATATGTCAAACCAAAAGTAATTGTAACTTTAGGTAAAGAGGTTTATGCTAAAATGGTAAGCGAAGATGAGGACTTTGAAAATGTTCGGGGTCATATTATTGATTTTGAAAACTACAAGCTTGTACCCTTACAACATCCTAGCTTCATTTTAAGAAATCCACAAAGTAAAAAAACTACTTTTAAAGATCTAAAAACTATAAAGAGCTGTTTATGAAAATACTATTATCTATTTTAACTTTTTTATCAGTAATCTTGTCTGCACAAAGTTACTTAATCTCAAATATTCCCCTTCCAAAAACCTATGTAGAAGATCTAGATCCCTACCCATGCGATGAGCAATGTTTACAAACCTACTTGAACAATGATATGATTTTTTCATTTTTAGCACATGCAACCTTAAAACATCTAAATAACCCTGAGCAAGATGAAGCGAAACTCATTAGCATATCTGTCCTCAATCTTGGCTCAATCAAAGAGGAAAAAAAACTTAAAATTGCTCTTTTACTTCCTTATAAAAAGATAGGGAGATATGCAAGCTCTACTACCAATGCAGCCTTTGCTTATCTTGTAGCAAGAAACCAATTTTTTGAACTTAAAACATACAATATAGAGAGCGAAGGCTTTGAAGATATAGCAGATGCTCTCACTAAAATGAAGCTTGATGGATTTGAATTTATCATTGCACCATTTACGCTCAAAGGTGCTAACACACTTTTAGAACTCAATCCAAATGAAGAGATTTACTTTCCTACTATCAATAAAAAAGATCTCAATTCTACTCTAGCAAACATATATTTTGGTGGTATAGACTACAAAGCACAAAGTGATGAACTCCTCAAAGAAGCTGTCTCTCCACTTGTAATCTTTTACGACAAATCAAAGATTGGTAAAGAGCTAGCTCTTTATGAAGAAAAAAAGTTCAAGTACAAAGATACCAATCTTTCAAAATTTGAACTTGTTGAGTTTACTGGACAAACAGATGATTTTTTTGTATCAAGTGATGAAAATAGAACAGTAGTAAAATACTCTATCCCTAGAAGGGTCACAAATATAGAAGAACAACTCCTTTACAATGATGAGATTATGCAAGGGAGTATGTTTATAAACACTCCTATTGTAAAAACTGCTATGATAATGTCTCAACTCACCATGTATGAGGTCAATGCGACCAATGTCCTCTCTACTCAAATCAACTATGACCCGCTAGTTCTTTCGCTCACACAATATGAGGACAGACAAAATATGATTATTGCAAACTCTATCACCCACAATAATTCTATCTTCATAGAGACAAACTCCCTGCTTGGTAATGATATTGTCTATGACTGGATTAACTACACAACAACAGTTGGTATGGACTACTTTTTCAATAAAATCACAAAACAAGATAAGCAATACCAGATAGAGATGGTTGACAATCAGATGCTCTATCCTATTGAACTTATCATGCCTTCAAAAACAAGATTTATTAAGTATGAATCAACCGTTGAAGAGCCCTCGGATTAGCTCTTTGGAGTATAAGTTTTTTTTGATATTTTATCATCTCATAAAATGGATTTAAAAAAGATGCAAGTTCTTTTTTTCTTAACTCTTCAACGCCAAGAGCATCTAAGCTCTCGAGAACACAAAGAGTTGATTCTATTGTAGAAAGGCAATACAGCTCTGGTTGCTTTTTTATTTCAAATTGAGACTCTCTTGTAGTCTCAAAACTTACATGTTTGAGAGCCTGAAGATTTGTTGATTTTCTTAGTAGTGTTTTTGAACAACTCCAAGTAGCATCTATGATAAAAATAGCCATTTTTTTATAGCTCTGAGTATAAGGATTTTGTTTTGAAAGGTTAAGAGCATCTTGGGAGGGATACAGAACAAAAGATTGATATTCTTTGATAATCTCATTAACTCTTTTATGATTTGTAAAATCTTCATCTATGTAAAGTTCTGAATTTGTTAAAGAGAGATGGGTAAAAAAGCCTGTGCCATTTTTAACTTTTTTGAACTCTTTTGGATGCATAAGGATAATGAACTTTGTCTTTGTATCCACCTGCTCTACATGTTTGCACATACAAGAGAGTTTTGGTCTGTAACATTTGTAACATTTTTCTCTATCGCCATAATAAGTCATAAGTGAAATTATACTAAACTACCCTTATGAATACAGATGATAGATACGATTTGATAGTTGTTGGGGCTGGTGCAGCTGGAATGGTTGCCGCCATCCATGCTGCGAGAGATGGTAAAAAAACTCTTTTACTTGAAAAACTCTCCCAGATTGGTGCAAAACTCAAAGCAACTGGTGGCGGACGATGCAACCTTACAAACACCCTTAAAGATGAAGATTTTATGGCAAAATTTGGTCGAGATGGTCGTTTTATGCAAGATGCTCTTAAAGTTTTCAACGCAACAGAGTTACAAAAGTTTATGAGGAGCATTGGGGTGGAGACACATGCACCAGATGGTTTTCGAGTTTTTCCAACGACACATTCCTCGAGTACTATTATCGATGCCTTTAGTAAAGAACTTAAAAGGTTAGGTGTAAAGATATTTACTTCACATAAGGTTGATGCACTCCTTACTCAAGAGCAACAAGTCATTGGGATTCAAACCCATAGTGCATCATACTATGCAAAGAACATCATCTTAGCTACTGGAGGACTAGGATATCCCACTCTTGGTGCAGAGGGTGATGGCTACACTCTTGCTAAAAGAGTTGGACATACCACAACAAAACTCCATCCTGCTATGATGCCCTTAAGGACAAAAGAGAGTTGGGTAGCTGAGTGCAGAGCCGACACCATAGCTAAGGCTACACTCAAGATTGGACTTAAAAAGCATAAAAATATTCAAATACAAGGAGATCTAATCTTTACTAAAACAGGTATTCGTGGACCAGCTGTCTTAGACTTTGCAAGGGAGATTACACCTCTTTTAGACAAGTACGGTGAAGTACCCTTGATGGTAAATCTTACAAAAGGGATGGATGAAAATGAGATATTGAGCTTTTTAAAATCTACTCAAGTAGATGTGCCAGATGCAAACTCTTGTGAACTTGTTATGCATCTACTTCCTAAAGCACTTGCACATGAAATCTGCATCTTAGCAAAAGTACCATGTGAGACTAAATTTAAAAATCTCGATGGAAAAACAAGACAAAAACTCATAGAGCTTCTTGCTTGGACACCTCTTACCATAGTGGGTCACGATGGGTTTAAAATGGCTATGATAACAAGAGGTGGCATCACACTAAAAGAGATAGACCCTAAAACGATGCAAAGTAAACTGCTCAAAGGTTTGTACTTTTGTGGAGAACTTATGAACTTAGATGGACCATGCGGAGGGTACAACCTACAGTGGAGCTTTTCTAGCGGATTTTTAGCATCAAAACTCAGTTACCTCTAAGCATAAATATCTATAGAGTTTCCACTCTCTGCATTCGACTTTATTTCATTTTTTCGCAAAGACTCAAGTGCCTGTTCTTTTTGAAAAGTCTCATTATCATTCGCTTCTAAACTAGAACTAGAACCACTGCTATCTCTCTTACTGCCACTAGAATTAGGTCTTCCAAATTGCACTGACTGAGAAGAAGGGGATTGATATATATAGCTATTTACATTCATGATACGCTCCTTTTTGTCTTTTCTAAATTATAGCATAGATAATTTTAAATTAATTTTAGAAATTCATCCTAATAAAAATAACGAATTGATGCAAAACCATAAACATTGGTTTTTTCTATCTCTTTGATACTTGATCTATCTACAATGCCGCCTAAGCCAAAAATCTTTATATTTGTTTGTTCAACCAACTCTTTTAAATCCGCTAAACCCTTTGCTTGACCTTTTCTTGGTGTGGTAAAAATGGGTCCATAGACTACTGCATCTGCACCTAGGTCTTGAGCTATATATACCTCTTCATGGGTATGGGTACTCACAATTACTTCTAAGTCTAAAGATTTTGCATACTCTATCTTATCAAACTGCTTTGAACTAAGATGCACACCAGTAGCTCCTAATGCTTTTGCTAAATCTGGTTTTTGGTGGAGAAAACTTTTAACATTGTCAAACTGTGAACATACTTGGACATGGTGTTCTGCTTGAGTATCATAGTCTGGATTTGATTTATCACGGTAGAGTGCGTAAGTTGGAAGATGCAGTTGAAGTTGTTCATGTAAGATAGAACGAAAAACTGCTGGGGTATCGGTATAAAATTCTCTTGATGTAATAAGATAACTTTGCATAGATTATCTCAAAAGTGGATTACGGGACTTTGCTTTAGGGGTAACAAAATCAACTTTTTTAGATTTGATATTTTCTTCTTGTCTTTGCTTTATACCATTAACATGGTATGACAAACGATTAAGCAGGTAAAGTTCATCTCCACTATATAAAGTTTTTATTTCACTTAAATATGTTTGCAAAAAAACTAATTTTTGTGCTTCATCTTTAAACTTTATTGACTCTATTGTTTGCTTTACAATATCATAGTTGCTCTCAACTACACTCAAGAAATCATAACTTAAATCTATCGTTTTCATGGTATCTAATGCGTATTCAAAATCAAAATGATTGTAAAGCATACATCCTACAAAGTACTCAACATCAGAATCCTCAAACTCCGAATATTGATGTGAAACATCCTTAAAAAAATCATGCCAAAGTTCTAAAACCTCTTGTATCTTTTTATCCAAGTGTATCTTCCTTATAAAATCTATATGTATCTCGCCCACCATCTTTTGCTTTATACATCGCCGCATCAGCTAACTTTAAAAGTGTTTTTGAGTCTTGTGCATCTTGGGGATATATGCTCACACCAATGCTTAAAGATAGATCCAGATTATGTGAACCAACGAGAACAGGGGAGTGCAAGGCATGGATCAATTTTTCTGCTACCATTTCGATGTACTTTATGTTAGCAAAATTTTCCATAATAATAGTAAATTCATCTCCACCTATCCTCGCTAAAGTATCTTCACTGCGTAATGTTTTTCTTAACAATCTTGTAATTTTTATCAATACCTTATCCCCTACCTCATGACCTAGTGAGTCATTGATAGGTTTAAATTTATCTAGGTCTATAAAAAAGACAGCGAGTTGTGTAGAAGATCTATTTGATTTTAATATAGCCTGTTCTAGTCTATCATTGAACAGCATTCTGTTTGGCAAGCCAGTTAGGTTATCATGGTATGCTAAATGTTTGAGATTGTTTTTATAGTTTTTTTCTTGTGTAATATCTCGCCATAGTGCATAAAGAACTTGCTTACCATTGAGTACGATAGAGGAGAGATTAACCTCTACTAAAAAAATCTTTCCATCTTTTTTAATATGAAGCCATTCAAAAACATTTAAACCCTTCTCGTATGCTATTTGAGCCATCTCTATAGATTTTTCATCTGAGAGTTTCCCATCAGATTGGTACTGAGGAGAAACTTGGCTCGAATCTAAACTTAAAAACTCCTCTTTGGAGTCATAACCGAGCATCTCTACCAATTTTTGATTGCACTGTACAAATTTACCATCTTCAATGATGAGCGCTCCATTTACGGATTGTTCAAATAAAAGTTCAAAACTTAAAGATTTTTCTTCAAGTTCTTTAAGTAGTTTTTCATTTTTTTGTTTTTCAAGGATAGTGTCATTAAAATTTTTGGCATATCTTTTTGCAGCAGAGATATAGTAAAAAATAGTAAAAACACCAAGGTAGGCAACTACTTGATAAATCTCTGTGTCACCATGCAGAAAAAACCAAACTATACTTAAGACTAAGATAGGCAAGGTATAAGAAAGATATAAAATAGTTACCCCGCCAAGAGTAAAAAGTGCTCCAGAAACAAGTCCCATATAGATAGCAAATACTAAGATATGGTACTCAACAGAAGCATTTTGAGTAAAAAAAAGAAGAACTCCCCAAGCAATCCCACTTAAAAGTGTTAAAATGAAGTAAAGGTTTAAAAACTTTATGAGATTATCTGAAAAGTATCTACGGATAAAAATTCTTGAAAAGATAAGTAACGAATGGACAGCTAACCCTATAAAAATCAGATCTAGTTCAAGAACATCTTTTAAAATAAATATAATGCCCAACAATACAAATAACTGCCCAGGTATAGCAAACTTTATATTGGAATTAATACTTTGTACAGCTTCTTTGGATATATTTTTAAACATTTATTTTAATTCACCCCAGTTTTTTCCAATGTTAAGAGTTGCTTTGAGTGGAATCTTAAGTGTAAATATATTTTCCATTATAGATTGGAACTTTTCACCCAATGCTACAGCTTCATCTTCAGGCACTTCAAAAATCAACTCATCATGTATTTGCAATAACATTTTTGAATCTAATTGCTCTTTTATAATTATATCATCTATTTTGTTCATAGAAAGTTTTATGAGGTCACTAGCACTTCCTTGAAAAAGGGTATTGACACTTTCCCTCTCATACGCGGCTTTAAACATAGGTTTTGCATTGGCAAAGTCAAAGTATCTACGACGACCTAATAGTGTTTGGACAAAGCCACGCTCTTTTGCCCCATCTACGATCCCTCTAAAATAACTCTTTACAGAGGGGAAAGACTCAAAATATCTCTCAATAATCTCTTTTGCCTCTTGGGTAGAGATATCAAGTGTTTGAGAGAGTTTCTTTTGACCCATCCCATAAAGAAGTCCAAAGTTGACTGTTTTTGCAACTGATCGCTTCGCATCTGCGTGTTCCTCTCCAAACAAAGCTACAGCAGTTTGTCTGTGAATATCCTGACCTGTATTAAAGGCATCAAGAAGAATTTTATCTTCTGAGAAGTGGGCAAGTAAACGAAGCTCTATCTGAGAATAATCTATCCCGATGAGAGTACGACCCTCGGGTGCTTCAAAGGCCTTTCTCACCTCAGCACCAAGTTTTGTTCTTGTAGGGATATTTTGTAAATTTGGGTTTTTTGAACTTAAACGCCCTGTTGCGGTACCTGTTTGAACAAATGAGGTGTGGATACGACTCTTTTTATCCTCTTTTGAAAGCTTAAGGAGTGGCTCTATATAGGTTGAGTAAAGTTTATAGACTTCACGGTACTCTAAAAGTTTTGGGATGATACTATGTGAGTCTATGAGTGAACTAAGTACCTGTTCATTTGTTGAGTAACCAGTTTTTGTTTTTTTCCCTACGGGAAGTCCAAGATGCTCAAAAAGCACTACTCCTAGTTGTTTAGTAGAGTTGATGTTAAACTCACTTCCCGCTAAAGTATGTATCTCATTTGTCAGATCAAAAAGTGTTGCTTTTACCTTTGCTAAAAAACTCTCTAAGAACTCTTGGTTGACCTTGATGCCCTGCTTTTCCATTTTCAATAATGTTTTGATAAAAGGGACTTCTACCTCTTTAGCGTGCGTTATGAGATGTTCACATGACTGTAGTTTTAATCTTTCTAAAAAAAGTTTATAAAGTTTAAAAGTGATGAGGGCATCTTCTGCTGCATATTCACAGGCACTCTCTAGTTCTACATTCCCAAAGGTCTCCCCTTTTTTGACAGTATCTTTAAAAGCCACCATAGTATGGTTGAGGAGTGCATCTGAGAGTTTACCGAGGGAGAGTGCAGATTCTGGGTTGATAAGCCATGCAAGTATCATAGAGTCACCCTCTATAGCAAGAGTATCATCTTCTAAAAACCTCTCTACAAAATGCAGGTCAAATTTGATGTTATGCCCAACAACTTTTGAGTGAAATATCTTACGGATTGCAGATTTTGCATCCTCTTGGCTTATCTGTTGTGGTACACCTAGATAATAATGCCCAAAAGGAACATAATATGCCTGTGTATCATCTACACAAAAGCTAAAACCTACAAGCGTATCTTTTTCATATTCTAAACCTGTTGTCTCTGTATCAAAAGCGATGAGAGTATCTGCTGTATAAGTGTCAAGTATTTTGTGGAGTTCTTGTGCATCTCTCAGGAGCGTTGCTTGAAACTTTAACTGCTTTAGAGTTGCGTGAGCCTCTTGCGTTTGTACTGCTTTTGCATGGGTCTCTTCACTTACCTGACCTTTTGCTTTGAGCATTCTAAGAACTCCATTTTGTTCATACTTCACAAGCTCATCATAGATGTTTAAAAAGGGATTTTGTACATCCATAGTATACTCTTCAAAATCTATAGAGTTAAAAACATCTTGTGCAAGGGTAACAAGCTTTTTTGACATGTAGGCACTATCTCGAGATTCCATTAGTTTGTTTCTCATGGCAGGTTTGAGTTCAGCTAGATTGTCATATATCTTATCAAGTGTCCCATACTCTTTAAGAAGTTTCTCTGCCCCTACTTTCCCTATACCCTTTACCCCGGGGACATTATCTGCAGTATCTCCAAGGATAGACTGATAGTCAGTAAACTGTGCAGGTGTTACCCCATACTTCTCAAAACAAGCATCCTCATCCATAGTTTTTTTCTTTATAGCATCAATAACAACGACCTTATTGTCATCTATGAGTTGATAAAGGTCTTTATCGTGAGAGACTACGCGTACATTGTAACCTTTGTCTTTTGCTAGCTTACAAACTGTCGCTATCATATCATCTGCTTCATACCCACTCATCCCAAGAGTCTTATAGCCCATCTTGTCTATCCACTCTATAGCTATAGGGAGTTGCATAGAGAGTTCTGGTGGTGGTGATTGGCGATTTGCTTTGTAGTTAGGGTCTATCTCATTTCTAAAGGTATCCCCTTTTGTATCTATAGCAAAGATGATGTAGTCACTAGCATGCTCTTTTTGAAGTGTAGAGATAAAGTTTGTAAAACCTGTAAGTAAACCTGTAGGGAAGCCATCTTTATTTGAGAGGTGTTGAGGGAGTGCGTAAAAAGCACGAAAGAAAAATCCAAATGTATCTATTATTGTAACCGTTTTAGCCATATACACCTACTCCAATTATTTTATTTAGATTATATCTATTTAAAGATTAAAGGGGACTAAGTGCCTCTCCATAAATAACCCCAACTTCAGAGGTTTAAAAAGAGGGCTAATGCAAGGCGAAAGGTTGCAGGAGCTACTAGTAGCTTCAATGCCTTTTAACGAAGCAGTAGCCCTCTTTTTAAACCTCCCTTCGGGCAATAAGTAAATAGCCCTATTGCGTCGTTAGATTTTATTGAATTAGCTACGGCTAGTCCTGCAAAAATCTGCCTAGCACTAGAGCTATTTACTTATTGCTGAAG
>Ga0256829_1000720_pt1 | contig 30641 bp, 31 predicted proteins | sample 131447metaG_FD_185979 | JGI IMG/M metagenome (GOLD analysis project Ga0256829, IMG submission 185979) | Hydrothermal vent microbial communities from Lau Basin, Pacific Ocean - 131-447 | ecosystem: Environmental > Aquatic > Marine > Hydrothermal vents | place: Pacific Ocean: Lau Basin | collected... | reverse complement strand
CTCTTGGCTCATCGGTTCGTCCTATTGGTGAGGGCTACAAAGCAGGACAAACACTCATTGCCAAGGGAGCAAAGATTGGTTTTGCGGAAGTAGGTGTCATGGCTGGACTCAATCAGGTAATGGTAAAAGTTGCCATCCGCCCTCGTGTTGCGGTCATTGCCACAGGAAGTGAGATTTTAGATTTAGGCGAAAACAGCGATAACCCTTCACAAATCCGTAGCTCCAACAACTACACCCTCGCAGCACTCTTTGAACAAGCAGGTGCAGAAGTGATTCAACTCGGCACCGCTCCTGATGACAAAGATGCCATCATGCACACCTTTGAGAATGCACTTGCCAATGCGGACATCCTTGTAAGCACTGGTGGGGTAAGTGTTGGAGATTACGATTTTGTCAAAGATATTGTCCCGCGTTTAGGGGCGGAAGTTGTCTATAAGGGTGTTGGGATTAAACCTGGACGCCACCTTTTAGTCGCACAAATGCAAAATAAATTTATCTTAGCACTTCCAGGATTTGCTTACTCCTCTACAGTCACGGCAATTTTATATGCACTGCCACTCATCTCAAAAATGCTTGGGAAAAAAATACCTTTTAAACAAGTCGGTGCAAAACTCCAAGAAGACTTTAAAAAACGGAGTCGTTTTACGGAGTTTACCGCTTGTAATGTTGTGGTGGAAGATGGAGAGTATTTTGTCAATTTTAACGATAAAATTATTGGGAGTTCTGCGATACTTACTAATATGCTCTCTCAAAGTGCCTTAATGGTCGCAGGAGAAGAGGATAAGTTTTTAGAAGCGGGTACCTTTGTAAATGTTATATTACTAGAGAATTTCTAATGCAAGCTTTCTCAATTTCACCAACAAAAGCAGAGATAAAAGCTGTCGATTTAGAAATGAAAGCAAACACCACATATAGTTTTTTTAACTCCATCTTAATTGATGAGATTACAACTCTCCAAAAGCACCTCATTTTTACAGATGCGAATGCGTTGAGTGAAAACAAGCAAGCCTATTTTTTGGGAGAACAGCTTCTTTTAGGTGATGCACTTATTATTGGGCAAAATGGACTTGAAGAGAGTGATGTTAGCATCCCAAAAGAGACACTTCAAGAACTTATCACCTATGACATCCCTTCCTTTTACAAAGATGTTCTCTCTTTACTCTCTGGGAGTGAGATTAATCTCTATAGAACTTTTACATGCTCTCATAATGATGAAAAACTTGCTCTCAATGCTGAATGGGTTTTGTATACCTTTAATATCGCAGATGAAGGGACAAAAGAGTACTTTATAAAAGAACTCACAAAGACACTACAAACAAACGCAGATGTTTCTGCCTATCTACAAAAAATGGCACAACTTGCCTTAAATGCTACAAGGTCATAAGCATGTCTATCTCTATAGAAAAAGCCCTCGAACTCATCTACACACACACAAAGCCAACATCAATCAAAATCATTCCCATCGAAGAAGCCCTCAGCTACACTCTTGCAGAAAATATAACAGCAACACACAATCTCCCTCCCTTTGATAATTCTGCAATGGATGGTTATGCCGTTAAAGTTGCTGATGGAGGTAAAGAGGTCAGTGTAGCGCACACTATTTTTGCAGGAGACAACTCAAGTGAGATTCTCACAGATGCAAAAGCGATAAAAATCATGACAGGTGCCCGCATACCAATGGGAACACAATGCATAGTACCCATAGAGGAGACAGAACCAACACAAAACGGTGTCAAACTTCCACAGAACCTCATCCTCTCTAAACACATCCGACTGAGCGGGGAAGATATAAAAAAAAGGCAAATACTTCTCCATCGTGGCGATAAAATTGATGCACACCAAATCACTCTTTTAGCATCTCAAGGGATTAGCCATATCAAAGTACATAAAAAACCTCGTGTCGCCCTTTTTGCTTCAGGAAATGAGTTAAAAATGCACTTTGAACAAGTGACAGAGTACCAACTGTACAACACCAACACCCCAACACTCCTCGCACGAGCAAAAGAACTTGGATGTGAAGTAGAGTTTATCGGTACTGCACAAGATACTCTTTTAGACATTAAAGCCCATATAAAGAGTGCTTTAGAATGCGACCTTGTCATCACTTCTGGTGGAGTAAGTGTGGGAGATGCCGATTTTACGAAAGAGGCTTTTGGAGACTTTGGCTACGATATACTCTTTGACAAAATCAACATCAAACCAGGGAAACCAACAACCTTTGGAAAAGTGGGAGAGACACTCATCCTCAACCTTCCAGGAAATCCACTCGCAGCCGCTATCAACTTTGAACTTTTTGGACAGAGTATCATTCATGCTATGAGTGGTATAAAAGAAAAATTTATACGACCTATTCATGCAAGAATGAAGCATGATTATAAACTTCGTGCAGGACGACGTTCCATAGTTCCAGGGGTCTATGATGGAGAGTATTTTGTAGTATGTGAACACTTTGCACCAGGGATGATTTCTCCACTTGCTTATGCAAATGCATACATTATGATAAGTGAAGAGTGCAGTGCTTTAAACGCAGAGGAGGGTGTTAAAATCATCTCAACAAAGTTTAACTTTACTTCGAGTCATTTTGTAAGTTTAGTGAGTGGTTAAACACTCAAAGGATTTACAAAAGATTTATTGTGTTTGAGCTTTTCAAAAAGTGTACTCTCTTTCCAATCATTTTTTACCTCTGGAGAGAAGCTTATCTCTTCGAGATGAATCAAACCCATATTTTCAGAGTAGGCATCTTCTTTAAAGGCTTGTGCATACCCTGTCTGTGTTTCATGGACTATCACGGAGTGTAGTTTCACCTCTTTTTCTCCATTGACTGTAGAGGTAAGTTGTAAAAGCTTGTCTATCATCACAAAAATAACACGTGAGAACTGTTCTGCCGATGGAGAAACGGGGAGTTCCACCCATCTATCAGAGTGGGCTTTCATGTCGGCGATATACTCTTTTTCATCCCCACTCCACAAAGTAATGGCATGGTCAAAACTCTCTACAAGAGCTTTCATATTTTGCTTCATCAAGCCAAAATCATACACCATCTGCCCATTGTCTAAAAAGTTTGACTCAAAAAGAAGCTCTACAATGTAGGAGTGTCCATGCAAAGAACTTTTGCACTTCACAGAAGAGCACCCTCGAACAATATGCGCATTTTCAAACTTAAACTGTTTTCTTATAATCATCTTTAAACTCCTTTGTTAGCATCCCAGACACGAATATGCAGTCTATCACTAAAGTTATATCCCTTTGTTTTACAAAACTCTATAAGGGGTTCAGTATTAGCCTGAACTTCCTCTTTTGTGCCACCTAAAGGCATACAGTAGACTTTTGTTTTTGGAGAGTGTAACACAATTTCGTTAATCTCCTCTTCAAGACCAAGGCTGATAGAGTCAGCATCAATGCTAAACTTAAAAAAAGCATCTTTTGCTTGTGAAGCAATCGAGTAAATCACCTCCCCACGGATGCGTTTATGCAGTGGTTCGTGCGAATTTGAGAGTTTCACAGAGAGTGCAAAAACACACTCTCTGTAAATGGGGTATTTTTCAAAATCAACAGCTAAAGAGCCGTTAGTCTCAAATGTTATCTGGTGTCCTCTCTTATGAAGTTGCTCTAAAAAATCAATAAAAATTGCATCGTTTGCATATATGAGAGGTTCTCCCCCTGTTAAAACAATATCCACGGTGTTTGGTAACTCATACAGAGCGAAAACATTTAAAAGTTCTTCTGTTTTTAAAATGGGAATCCAAGAGTTTACAAAATGCTCTTTACTCACCGCATAGACAGTATCGCATCCTACAACTTTTGTACCATCGGCTGCGTTTTCAGAACAACCGAAACCTTCACATCGCATATTACATCCGCCAAAACGAAAAAAGAGAGAGGGGGTACCTGTGTACTTTCCCTCACCTTGAATGGAGTAAAAATGTTCTACAAGGTAAAGCAACTACTCACCCACCTGTCTCGTAAAAAGCACGAGAAGAGACCTCATCATCCTCTCCACCCCAACGATTTTTTTCAGGTTTTGTGCGGACAACCTCTTTTAAAACAAGGGCTGCTGTTTTAATGTCTCCGCGTTTGACAGACTCGGCAATACTCATCGCCTCATCAAAGTACAAACAAGGGATGAGATGCCCTTCTGCCGTTAAACGTATGCGATTACACTGTTTACAAAAATCATCTTCATAGGGCTCTATAATCCCAAATCTATACCCATCATCCATCACATAGTAATGCGAAGGCGAAGAGCCATCAAAACCCTCATCTGTAAAGTTATATTTTTGAGCAAGTACTTCTAAAAGCTCTTTAGACTTTACACCAGCAATGCCTTCTTTAGCAAACTTATTTTCCATGTACTCTATAAAACGGATACTCATATCACGCTTTTTACAATACTCAAGCACTTCAATAATTTCATCAAAATTGACCGTTTTCATTGGAACCATATTTACTTTTACTTTGAGTCCAACTTTGCGAGCCTCTTCAACACCCTCTAAAACATTTTTTAAAACATCACGTCCTGCTATATCTTTTGCAACTTCTGGGATAAGGGTATCTATGCTGACATTGATGCGTTTAAGCCCTGCATCTTTGAGCTTTTGTGCTGTGCCTTTGAGTAAAAAAGCATTGGTAGTCATAGCCAAATCGATGGAAGGTTCATAATCATAAATCATTTTAATAAATTTATCTAAATCTTCGCGAAGAAGTGGTTCACCACCCGTGATACGGATTTTTTTAATCCCCTCATCAATGGCAACTTTCATGAATTCAAAAAGTTCTTCAAAGGAGAGTAAATTCTCTTTTGGCACCCAAGAAAAAGGTTTTTCTGGCATACAGTATTGGCATCGAAAGTTACAGCGTTCTGTGACTGAAACTCGCAAATAATCAACAACTCTATCGTAGCTGTCTATTAGCATTGAACTCTCCTGTATTGTTTATTGGTCGTATTATACAGATTTAATGTAAAAAAGAGATTGATGTATGTCACTAAAATAATGCTTAATCTTTCACTACGATAACGACTGTTTTCGCTATCAAATCATGTAAACTGCGTTTATCTTTTCTGTAAAATGGAAAAATCAAGCCAACAAGAAGTGTTGCTGAGAGTAAAAACCCTATAAAACGCAGCCATGCTTGAAAATAGCCAATATTTTGCTCTGTTTTAACATCTACAACTTTTATAAGATACGCTTTTTTCCCTGGTGTTTGTCCAAACTTGTAGAGTAAAAATGTATAAATAAAACCATACAAAAGTACACCAAAAAAAGGTGCCCAGTTTGAAGCTTGAAAAGCATCTTTACCATCTAAAACAACATAAGTTATGATGTAAAGGATAGGAATGTAAATCATAAACATGTCTGTAATAAAAGCTTTTATTCTATCTGGTATATTTGCATACAAAGGAATATTTTCTGCTCTTTTCTTTGTTTGTTTTTTCTGTTTTTTTAATTTTCTAAATCTCATAATAAGTATTATACCAAATGTCTTTAACAAAAAAGATTATGTTAAACAATTGAATTAATATAACTTATGTAACCTAGGTTACAAACTATTAATGAAATTTATCCTATAATTCGCATATCAATTAAAATAAAAAGGAATGTAATATGTGTTATAACGAAGGAATTGAAGATAGATTTATTAGAGCGGTTATTGGTTTAGGATTGTTAGTTGTTGGTGGTTTTCTTATTGCCTCTGGACATGTAGTATCAATGACACCTGTTATCGTTGCAGTTGTCGGTATTGTTCTTCTTGGAAGTGCTATTGTTGGTCTTTGTCCATTATACTCTATCTTAAAAATAAATACTGGCTGTAAAAGAGATTAATTACGCTATAATTTCAACTCGAAAAAATTTTAAAGAAAGTGGGTGATGTGATATGCCTGGTATCGTACTACGCCATGACGATAATTTTGATGCTTCTTACAGACGTTTTAAAAAGCAGACTGACCGTAACTTAATCGTTACAGAAGCTCGTGCTCGCCGTTTCCATGAAACTGAAACTGAAAAACGTAAGAAATTCAAAATAGCTTCTCGTAAAAAGATGTTAAAGCGTCTTTATATGATGAGACGTTATGAATCACGCCTGTAACAACTTATTCTAAGCCTTTTGGCTTAGAATATTTTCCTCTTCATTAACTCAAATAATCAAATACAATCACTTAAAGCGCCAATTCAAGAAATAAGTGCAATTTCCACCTAATTTCACTAAGAATATGAAATATTAGGTGAAATTATTAGTAATATTTTAAGGGTACCCTTAAGTTTGTTTAGATAGAATTGTTTAAATTTATTATAAAAGGTGTTTAGTTTGAAAAAAGTTTTATTAGGGGGAATAGTTTTATTCTCTACAGTGTTTTTTAGTGGTTGTGCAAATAAGGTTTTAACATATTCTCCAAATACAATGAATGTGATGCAATTAAAAAACATGGAAATAAATAAAGGAAAGACAGATACTTTTACTGATTCTGGAAGAGAAGAAACAAAAGTAATGTGTCGTTTAGCAACTCCTGTAGGAACTCCAAGTGGTGAAACATTTGCTTCATATATTAAAGATGCATTTACTCAGGAGTTAATGCTTGCTGATAAATATGACTCTAAGTCAAGCAATGTGCTAAGTGCCAATATTGATGATTTGTACGGAAGTACCACTATCGGGAATGCCTATTGGGAATTTAAGTTGACAATGAAGTCTTCAAATGGTTCTAGCTATAAAGTGGAATCTAGATATGATTATGAATCAAGCTTTTCAGCACTCTCAGCATGTTCAGAAATGCAACGTTCATTTGTTCCAGCAGTTCAAAAACTAAATAAAGACATTATAAATAATCCAAAATTTCCTGATTTATTAAAATAGTATTTTGTAATTTTTTCAGGAAGAAAGTCTTACTTATCTTAAAGTAGGGCTTTTTTAAAACTAAAATAGTAGATAAAAGTAAAATGAGATATAATTCTAGTCATATATTATTAAGGACTTTTATTTATGCAATTCTCTGCTCCTCTCAAATCAAACTCAAAAAAAGTAATGTTACTCGGTTCTGGTGAACTTGGAAAAGAAGTTATCATCGAAGCACAGCGTTTAGGCTTAGAAACTATCGCGGTTGATCGTTATGACAATGCCCCTGCACACCATGTTGCCCATAGAAGTTATGTTGTCAATATGCAAGACAAGGCGGCTCTTTTAGAGATTATTCGTCATGAAAAACCTGATTATATTTTACCTGAGATTGAAGCACTGAGCATTGAAGCTCTTTTTGAAGCTGAAAAAGAGGGATTCAATGTCATTCCAAACGCAGATGCTGTGAGTAAAACAATGAACCGTAAAAACATCCGTACCTTTGCAGCCGAAGAGTTAGGACTCAAAACAGGGGCTTATAAGTTTGTAACAACAGAAGAGGGGATGCTTGCAGCTGCGCAAGAACTTGGGTTTCCATGTGTGATTAAACCCGTGATGAGTTCTTCTGGACATGGGCAGAGTGTGGCTCGTGATGAGGGGGACATTCCACTCTCATGGGAGATGGCAAAAGAGGCTCGTGGAGATGCGAGTGAACTTATCGTAGAGGCTTTTGTTGATTTTGATTATGAGATTACAATGCTTACCGCTCGAAATGGGAAAGAGACAGTTTTTTGTGAGCCTATTGGGCATGAGCAACGCGATGGGGATTATGTTTTTTCATGGCAACCGATGCAGATGAATTCCCTTGCAAAAGAGAGAGCGCAAGAGATAGCGAAAAAAATCACGGATGGTCTTGGTGGTCGTGGTATCTTTGGGGTGGAGCTTTTTGTTAAAGGCGATGAAGTGTACTTCTCAGAAGTAAGCCCGCGACCACATGATACAGGGATGGTCACACTCATCACTCAATCACAAAGTGAATTTGCTTTGCACCTTAGAGCTGTTTTAGGGCTACCGTTAGCATTTACTTTTTACGGAGATGGTGCTTCGGCTGCGTTTAAATCGGAAGTAGATAGTTTTGCACCAGTTGTAGAGGTAGATGATTCTCTTTTCTCAGCCAATAGTTTCGTGAGAGTCTTTTCAAAACCAGAAGCACATAAAGGACGTCGTTTAGCAGTAGCACTTGTCTACGATAGAGTAGAAAAAGCCTTAGAAAAGGCTCGAGAACTCATCAAAAAAGTAAAAGATGCCTAAGTGAAGATAGTTCTTTTAGATGCACTCAGCTTTGGCGATACAAACCTAAGTGGGTTTGAGACTTTTGGTAAAGTAGAAGTTTTTCAAACAACATCTCCTGCACAAACGAAAGAACGCATACAAGATGCGGATGTAGTTGTGACAAACAAGGTAGTGATAAATGCAGAACATATGCAAAAGAGTCCACAACTCAGACTCATCTGTGTGGCAGCCACAGGAACAAATAATGTGGATTTGATTGCTGCAAAAGAGCGAAATATTGCCGTGAAAAATGTCGCTGGTTACTCAACAGACTCAGTCATCCAGCACACTTTTTCTATGCTGTTCTATCTTGTAGGGCATTCGCGTTACTATGATGAAACGGTGAAAAATACTCACTACTCCAAGGGAACGATTTTTACAGATGTTTCAGAGCCTTTTTTTGAAATAAAGGGAAAAAAGTGGGGCATCATTGGTCTTGGGAGCATTGGTCGTGGTGTGGCAAATATCGCAAAATCTTTTGGAGCAGAGGTTTTTTACTACTCAACAAGTGGTATAAACCGCACAGAAGATTTTCAAAGAAGCACCTTAGAAGATATGCTCAAAAATTGCGATATTATTACCATTCATGCTCCGCTCAATGAAAAGACAGACAATCTTTTAGATTATGAACAACTCACAACTTGTAAAGCAGGAGCTGTAGTGCTTAATCTTGGTCGTGGTGGCATCATTAATGAAGCGGCGGTTGCAAAGCTTATAGATGAGAAAGAGATCTCTTTTGGTTTAGATGTCTTTGTCAAAGAGCCACTTAGTGTAAACAGTCCACTCTTGCAAGTGAAAAATAAAAATCGCCTCTATATGACACCGCATATCGCATGGACATCTGTAGAGGCGAGAGAGAGACTTATCGCTTCTGTTTTGCAAAATATTCAAGAGAGTTTTTAGGCTCTTTTTATGACTGAACTTGCTCTTTTTGTCTCTGCATTTCTTGCAGCGACAATCCTTCCCCTCTCCTCCGAAGCCGCGTTTGTCTTAGCTCTTCAAAACAGTATGCCTGTAACACACGCTATGCTGAGTGCTTCAAGTGGCAATATCTTGGCAATAATTTTGAATTATGCACTTGGGTATTTTCTTTATGAAAAAACAAAAACAAAACTTTTAAGCTCAAAAATGGGTACAAAAGCTTATGATTATGGTCATAAATATGGTTATATTGCACTCCTGCTTTCATGGCTTCCGATTATAGGCGATCCCTTAACCTTAGTTGCTGGTTTACTGCGTTTACAGTTTGTTTGGTTTGTGCTTTTGGCAGGAAGTTTAAGAGTGTTACGATACTATTTTTTAACAGAGATTTTTTAGGATAACTATGAAAAGTGATGTATTAATTATCGGAGCAGGTGGAGCAGGTTTAGTAGCAGCTCTGCATGCCAAAGAAGCGGGAGCAGATGTCAAGGTGGTGACAAAAGAGTACCCAACACGCAGCCAAACTTGTATGGCTCAAGGCGGCATGAATGCTGTACTTCCAAATAGCGAGAAAGATAGCATAGAAGCACACATTGCCAATACTTTAAAGTCAGCGCAAGGTGAGGCAGATGAAGAGGCGGTACGGTTTATGTGCACCCAAGCTCCCAATGCAATAGCATGGCTTGATAGCATAGGAGTCTGTTTTTCTCGTACTCCAGAGGGAGATATTGCCCAAAGAACACTCGGTGGTGCTTCTGCTCCTCGTGCGTGTTATGCACAGGACTATACAGGCTTAAAGATTTTACATACACTCTACGATCAATGTTTAAAAATGGGTATAGAGATAGAGAGTGAGAAAATTTTTCTCTCCTTACTCAAAGATGCCAAGGGAACTGTTTGTGGGGCAGAGATTTTGGACTTAAAGAGTGGCGAAGTGCAACGTTATTTGGCAAAAGCTATTGTCATCGCTACAGGAGGGTATAGCCGTATTTACGGTGCAAACTCCACAAACTCTACGGCTTCTACAGGTGATGGGATTGCCATTGCACAAAGAGCAGGAGCAAAACTCATAGATATGGAGTTTGTGCAGTTTCACCCAACAGGGCTGAAAAATTCCTCCATTCTCATTAGTGAATCCGCACGTGGAGAGGGTGGCTACCTTCTCAACTCTAAGGGAGAGCGTTTTACAGATGAACTCCAACCCCGCGATGCCCTCTCAAGAGAGATATATGCACAAATAGAGAAGGGAGAGGAGATTTTTCTTGATATTCGCCATCTTGGTGAGGAGTTTATAGACAAAGAACTTCCTCAAGAGCGAAAACTTGCAAAATTGTATGAAAATGTAGACCCTGTACATGAGTTGATGCCAATTCGTCCTGTAGCACACTATACTATGGGAGGTATTGGGGTAGACCATACCTCACAAACAACACTCCAAGGGCTATTTGCGTGTGGAGAGTGTGCAAACCATAGAATCCATGGTGCGAATCGTTTAGGTGGAAACTCCCTTTTAGAGATTGTTGTTTTTGGTAAAGAAGCAGGGATAAACGCAGCAAAGTATGCCAAAACACAAAGTGCAAAACTCCCAGCCGAGCATCAAGCAACACTTGCCTCACTCAAGAAGCATACCAATAGAATAGATTTTTATGAAAAACGAGAATTTTTAGGAAATATGCTTTATAAGAAGTTAGGAATTGTGCGTAAAAAAGCGGAACTTTTGGAGTTGGATTTGTTGATTGAAAAGTTACAAGAGGAGTTTCCTCTTATGGGTGTGAGAGATAGTGCAAAAATCTATAATACAAATTTAAAAGAGCTTCTAGAGTTTAAAAATATGTTAGATGTGAGTCAAAGTGTTGTCAAATCAGCCTTACTAAGAGAGGTGAGCTGTGGTGCACACTATAGGGTGGAGTAGAGTATGAAAGTAGCCATAAAAAGAGATGAAAATTTTGTTGAGTATAGTGTAGCACTAGAAGCACCGACACTCTTAGAACTTCTCAATGCCATTAAAACACAACAAGATCCAACACTCCAATATAGCAGTGGATGTCGAAGTAGTGTGTGTGGCTCTTGCGCGATGCGAGTGAATGAGGTTGAGGTCTTAGCCTGTGCCTACAAGGTACAAGAGGGCGACAAAATAGAAGCTTTGAAAAATATGCCAATTATCCGTGATTTAGTAGTTGATATGGACAAGGCATATAGTTTTAACAACAGCTCAAAAGCATGGTTACATACGCTTAATGAAGAAGCAATGATGGATGAGTCTTCCGTTGTAATTAATGCAGTGCAAAGTGACTGTATACTTTGTGGCACATGCTATTCCGCTTGTCCTGTATATAGTGTCAATGAAGATTTTTTAGGTCCCTTTGCCCTCACTCGTGTGTGGAAATATGTAAGTGATAAACGCGAAGACCAAACGCAAGAGAAGATAGATACCATTCAAAACAATGGCATTTGGGACTGTACTTTATGTAATGGCTGCACAGTTGTCTGTCCGCAAGGCATCTCAAGTAAGGCAGACATAGAAAAACTACGAGTCAAATCAACGATGGCAGGCTACAGTGACCCGAGTTTTTCACAAAATTTTGGTGATTTTGGTGGAGGATTTGGCTCTTTTGATGGGAGTCCTGTGTTTTAAGGAGCTATCTAAACTTTACTCTCTTTATAGGTGGCTTGTATTTGTGGTCAGCACCTGCTACTGTCCACAACTCTTTGGCAAGGAGATTTGCACTCTTTTTAAAATTATCTTCTATAAAAACCACATCTTCAAAGGAAGTTTCAAGCAGTGCTTTCTCTGCTTGGGGAGTTTGTAAGGATCTGTTTTCAAGCAGAGGTTTTACTCTGTTGTATTTGAGATTGTAAAGGTACCAAAGACTCAAAAACTCCGCACTGTAATGGTTTAAAACATGTTTTGAGTAGAGTTGAAAATTTTTATAAGAACTCTGCTCAAAAAGTATAATCATGAGGCTAATTACTTGGTGTAAATGCACAAAGGGAACCATAGAAAAAAGTTCTCTCGCAACACTTTTTCCATCAAAATGCTCTGCTCCAACAAAAACACGAGTGCCACCTTCGGTATCTCCAAAATTATTTGTTTTAAGACCAATAAGCCCTATATCTGTATGGCGATGGCGACCACACCCTTTGGCACATCCTGAAAACCCCACTTTTATTTTATGTTCTTGAATTTTTTCAAGTGGGAGATAGGCAGTTTCTTCTTTTATACTCCATACAGCATAGGGGCAGAGATTTCCTGCACAGGCGACGACTGTTGTACTCTTTGCTGGAGAGATGAGAGTTGTCTTTGGCTTTTGTAAGCCTAAAAGATAGATGTTTTGGTCTATACCAACACGAATCTCAAGAGTATTTTCTTTTGCGAATTGTGCAATTTTTATGATTTCATCACGCTCAAGTTTTCCAAATTTTGTTTGGTAACAAAAACTATATCTTCCATTTTTGAGTTGTTCAAACTCTTGAAACTCTGCATACTCTAGTACAGTCTCTCCTGCCGAGTGTAAAGGTTTTTTATATGCAAGGGCAATTAGCTCTTTGAGCTTTGCAAGTCCAATATCTTCTATAAGGTAAGCAAGTCGTGTTCTTGAGCGAGAAAAACGTGAACCATGGGTGTAAAATGTTTCTACAAAAGCTTGAAAAAAAGCAACAACTTCCTCTTTGAGTAAAAATATATCTGCATCTTTGGCAACTTCACTATTTTTTCCGCCCATGTAGACATTAAAGCCATACTGATGCTCTTTTTTTGCAAGTGCAAAGTAGATATCATTGGCAAAAAAGGAGCTTACATTTGCACTGTTTCCAGAGATACCAATACTTACACGCCGCGGTAACATCCCAACATATTTTGGATGTTCTAAGATATAATCATTCATTTCTGCGATTAAGGAGCCGACTGCAATCTGTGCATACTTTCCAACACCATCATAGACATCGCTCACAATGTTACGAATATTATCACCAAAACTTTGCCATGTCGTGAGTTTGCTACCATTGAGTCTTTGCCAAATCGCTATGACATTCTCTGAAGTGACATCATGCAGTTGAAAACCTGCACGTGCTGTAATGACGAGTGTGAGGTCATACTCTTGTATGATTTCTGCTAAAAGTATAAATTCATTGGCACTAAAGTGTTCCCCATTGCCATTGCGTAAGCGAATGGTAAATTCATCTTCTAAAAAATCAGTATTGAAAATGCCAAAATCTTGAAGATAGTATCTATCGCCTTCTCCTAGTGAGTCAAAATCAAGAGAATCAAACTCTTTTGTGTAGTATGCATAAGGTGTCTGTCTCACTTTGTAAGTTTCACGTCTATTGAGTTTTTTGTTTATCATCTCTTCTTGCACAAGCTTATCCATAATTTTTACTTAATTTTATAATAATATAGATTAATAATATATCTTCTATCTCTTGTTCAATTTTTCTTCCATCCTAAACTATGCTATAATTAAAACAAAAAAAGGCTTCTGAATTATGGCAAAAGAGCACTCCTTTGATATTACCGCAAAAATAGACACACAACTTTTTAAAAACGCAATTAATTTAGTAGAGAGAGAAGTCTCAAACCGTTATGATTTTAAGGGGACAACTTATGAGGTCAACTACAAAGAGAAAGAGAAAGTGCTTGTAATCATCGCTTCGAGTGATAACAAGCTTGATGCTTTAAAAGATATAGTGATAACGAAGTTCTTAAAACAGGGACTCTCTTCAAAAGTGATAGATGAGTTGCGAGTGGAAGACTCTTCGGGTGGGAACAAAAAAGCAACTTTTAAAGTGGTAGATTATATTGAAACTAAAGAAGCGAAAAAGATTACGGCAGAGATTAAAAAGATGAAGCTCAAAGTCAATGCGCAAATAGAAGGTGATAGTATTCGTGTTAAGGGTGCAAAACTTGATGACTTGCAAAAAGTGATGAAAATGGTCAGAGAGGGTGAATGGGATGCCCCTTTGAACTTTGAAAATATGAGATAAGGAAGAAGTGATGCAAAAGATGAGTATAAATGAAGCTGCCCAACATTTTGGGATTTCAAAAGAGGCAATTCATAATCGCATACGAAGAGGTTCTTTAAAGTCTATTGTACAAGAGGGTGTGAAATTTGTTCTCGTAGATGAAAATGCACCCAAACGCACTCTGCAAAGAAATACTATTGCAAAAGCGACACTCAATGATGAACGCTACTATAAACTGCTTGAAGAACAAAATGCAAAACTCCAATCTCGTGTTGCATTTTTAGAGACTGAAACACGTGATTTACGTGATCAAAAAGAGCAGATGCTCATAGAAGAACGCATTAAAATAGAAAAAATCTACCAAGAAAAAGATGAGCAACTCAAGAGTATTTTATCTTCTATCTCTTCTCAGTTTATGCTGGGTACTTCTGTACAAAAAGAGGATGAACATTTTGAGGCTGAAATAGAAGAAGTCCAAGTAGTCCAAGCCAAACCAAAATTAGTCTCTTTAAAAAAATATTTGAAAAAATTAAATCTTTCAGCGAAAAAACAGGCGAAAATAGAGAAAAAATTTCAAAAAAGAGAAAATGAAGAGAGAATTATTGTGAAAAAGAGTAAGTACTATCTCGATAGAGATAATTACTCATATGATGATTTGTTTTAATAGACTTTAACTCTATTACGCCCATCTTCTTTAGCAATATAAAGATTTTTATCAACAATCATTAAATATTCATCAGTAAACTCTTTATGAAAAAGTTTTTCTGGTTTGATTTCCATCATTCCCATGCTTACTGTTGCTTTCATGATTTTATCATCAAATACTACTTCTGTTTGGGCAAATTCATCTCGGATTTTTTCTAAAATAAAAAAACCTTTTTTCTTGTCTATAGTTGGAAGTATAATGACAAACTCTTCCCCTCCATAGCGAATTATCATATCAGAACTTCTAATGTTTTTTTTGACAATTTTGACAAACATTTTTAAGACTTGATCACCAGCAAGGTGTCCATAAGTGTCATTGACATTTTTAAAGTAATCTAGGTCACACATAGCAAGTGTAAAATGGCTATTTGTGGCTAAGGCTAGTTCATATTGACTCTCAAAAAGGTCAGCTAAGGCATGGCGATTAAGTGAACCTGTGAGGGTGTCTTTTGTGATGCGTTTGTTAATCATAATTTGGTCAAGTAAAGAGAGTTCTGTTCCAATACTCAGAGAAATGATTTCACATTTTTCAAGATATGTAATTAAAATACTATGCTCTTTTTCTTCAATAATATCATAAATATTTTGAGCATAATGGTGGAGTTTTTCATGGATTGTGTAGAGTTCTTTGTATTTTGAATTATTGTGTATGGTTTTTTTTCCATCTCCATGAAGCCATTTTCCAAATGCACATAAGGTATGGTTGAGTTCTGGAAATTTACTTTTGTCTTTGCTTTTAATATGCTGTGCAAGATTGGTTAGCCAAATTAAATGCGCTTCATAATGAATAATGAGGTTTTTTTCACTTAAATCGGAGAGTGAACTTCTTCTAATGTTATTTTTAGAGATGAGGTTCTCTAAGTACTTCAGAAGATATACCTGTGCAATACTATTTTCGATAGTGTCGAAAAGATTTAAAATTTTGATAATATCAGGGTTTTTGTTTTTTTGAATGTTATTAAAAATAATCGTACTTTTAATCCAAGAAATTTCATTGATCATTACAGCAAAGGGTATTTCCATAGAAATCTTATATTGCGTTAAATCCTCAAATTGCTTGAGAAGAGTTTGAACGTTAAAGGGAGCTGTTAAAATTTCAAAAATCTGTGTATAGTAAGCAAGTACTTTTTGAATACGTAAGTCGTTATTCATCTCAATCACAGTGGTATGTTTAGAGATAAATTCCTCGTAAAATATATCTTTATTGCTAATAAGTGCATTAAAATCATAGAGCATCTGTTTCTTTCCTTTTATAAATCATCAAGTTTTAGTCTGAGACCTTTTATATGTGATATTGGATAGGCAAAGGTGAGACCTTTATCGTTTTTAGCAATATCTAGTTTTTTCATTATATCTTGCATCATTGTATCGACATTTTTTGTTTTTGTTATAAACATGATGTGTGAGTCTGTTGTGTCTGTTGTAAGCCTATTGTAAAAATTTTCCTCATTTTCAAGGAGCATTCTGTGAGCATTCATGATGGTGACTCCTCTGGCACCTGCTTCTTTTGCTGCAAGTAAAGCACGTTCTTCATCTTTATGAGGCACTATGAGATGTACAGCAGAAAATGCCATTTGGTAGGAGTGGCGTTTATCTGTTCCAAGAACATTGATGGTGGAGAGATTCATATCGTTGACATCTTCAAGCGCATGGCGGAGTTCATTAATGTGCAGTTTTTCTTTCTCTTGTGTCCCAATAATTCCGATTTTATCGGTAATAATTCCATAAAGCATGACAGTGAGCATAGGAAAGAGAGACGCAAAGGCTATAAGCCCAAATCCATCTATAAGAGGGTCTCTTCCTTCTATGTTGGTCGCTAGTCCTAATCCAAGTGCGGCAACTAAAGGTACTGTAACGGTAGAAGTGGTGACACCGCCACTATCGTACGCTATAGGGATAATGTATTTTGGAGCTAAAAATGTAAGGGCAACAACAAAAAGATACCCCGCTATAATGTAGTAGACTATCTCCCCTCCTACAATAATTCTATAAGCCCCTAAGGCAATCCCAATAGCAACACCAAGTGCAACAAACAGACGCAAAATGAAGTCATTAATCTTCCCATCGCTTATCTCTTTTGCTTTTCTAGCAATGGCGGTGAGAGAAGGTTCTGCCATCGTTGTAGAAAAACCGATAAGAAAACCAAAAGCATAAATAATTAAGTTGTTATCATACTGTGTAAGCTCATATGCCATCGTCTCACCAACAGAAAAAGACCCATCTCAAGACCGACAATAAATGCATCAAGTCCCAAGATGACAAGTCCAAAGCCTATAAGAACATTTTTTAAATTTTCTATTGGTTTTTTGAGTATGATGTACTGAAAGAAAAAGATGATTGCTAAGATAGGAGCGACATCAAAAACAACACCTATAAGTCCTTTTAAAATATCTAAGAGATTAAAATCAAAACTCATTGCATTGTCTTGTGCAACAGCGTTTACAATGTGGGTGACTTCAGGCAGTTGTGTCGTGGCATCCATAAACTGATACACAAAAATCCCATAAAATTGGACAAATATCATAGGCGTAAGAGAAGCAAAGGCAATGAGCCCAAAACCATCTAAAACAGGGTTGCGTCCTTTGATGGTTGAAGCGAGTCCTATCCCAAGCGCTGCGACAAGTGGAACGGTGACCGTTGAGGTTGTTACCCCGCCAAGGTCATAGGCAAGTCCAACAATTTCGCGCGGGGCAAACGCAGTCGCCCCAACAACCATAACATAACCACTAATGATATAGTAATGGATAGGATGCCCTTTAATAATCCTCCATACACCTAAAACAATAGCAAATCCCACACTAAACGCAACAACCGTTCTTAAAACAGTAGCATCAATGCGTCCTGCACTAATAGATGCCGCTTTTTGGGCAATGACTATAAGCGCAGGTTCAGCGATAGTCGTTCCAAAACCAATCATAAATGCAAAAAGAATAATCCATCGAGTCGAGCCTTTGTGTGCAAATTCACTTGCAAGTCCTTCCCCTACGGGAAAAATACCAACTTCCAAACCAAGTAGAAAAATAGCAAGCCCAAAACCAACAATAATAAGCCCAATAGTCGTACTGAGCCAATTTTCAGGCACGGTTTGAATAATAGCAAGTTGAAAAAACATAATAACAAGCACAATAGGAAGCAGGTCACGAAAAGACTCTTTTAAAAGTTGTAAGAATGATGAAAAACTTAACATAATAAAGCCTTTTGGTTGTTTTTTATAATCATATCTAAAAATAGTAAAATAAAAATGGTATAATGCCATTTCTATTTTATGGTTCAGTGTCCGAGTGGTCTATGGTGCAACCTTGGAAAGGTTGTGTGGAGTCAAATCCACCGCGGGTTCGACTCCCGCCTGAACCTCCATTAATCTTCATATAAAACTATGTCCCATCTCTTATAATTTTTTCTTAATAACAAACCCTTAAAGCAAACCTAAATTGCTTATGCTATAATCACCTTACTAATTATAAAGGGGTATTATGATGAAACTTCTGGCTGGACCGTGTGTGATTGAGAGTGAAGCAAATGTTTTTACCATCGCAAAAGGTTTAGAAAAATACCATCAAGATGAGACAATAGATTTTTACTTTAAATCAAGTTTTGATAAAGCAAATCGAACCTCTTTAGGCTCTTTTCGTGGGCTTGGCATGGAAGAGGGTTTACGAATTTTACAAAAAGTCAAAGATGATTTTGGGTATAAAATTGTAACAGATGTCCATGAGAGTGTTCAAGTGGAAGCTGTGGCAGAAGTCGTCGATATGCTACAAATTCCTGCGTTTTTGTGCCGTCAAACGGACTTACTCGTGGCATGTGCAAAAACTTCAAGAGAAGTAAACATCAAAAAAGGGCAGTTTCTTTCTGCGGATGCAATGAAATATCCCCTTCTTAAAGTGCTTGAGACTCGTGGTTGTTTTGACGCAAGCTATGAAAATGCAGTGAAGCATGGTGTCTATCTTTGTGAGCGTGGCAACTCGTTTGGGTATGGCAATATGGTTGTTGATATGCGAAACTTAGTCATTATGCGAGAGTTTGCACCTGTTATTTTTGATGCAACGCACTCCGTACAGATGCCAACAGCGCAAGATGGAAAAACAGGTGGCGATAGTTCGATGGTGCCATACTTAGCAAAGGCGGCTGCCGCTATTGGTGTTGATGGGTTCTTTTTTGAGACACATTTTGATCCAAGCTGTGCGTTGAGTGATGGACCAAATATGTTAAAATTAGAAGATTTAGAAAAACTCATAAGTACAATTAAAAAAATTCAAGAAATACAAGGATAATAAATGCAATTAATCGAAGGTAAATTAAAAGTAGTTAATGGAAAAAAAATAGCAATAGTAAGCACAAGATGGAATCACTTTATAGTAGATAGACTTGTAGAGGGTGCAAAAGATGCGTTTGATCGTCACGGTGGAAACGAAGAAGATTTAACACATATCTTAGTTCCTGGTGCGTTTGAGCTTCCTATGATTGTAGATCAACTCCTCTCAAGTGGAAAATATGACGCAGTGTGTGCTTTAGGTGCTGTAATCCGTGGGGCAACACCTCATTTTGATTATGTCTCAGCAGAGGCAACAAAAGGGATAGCAAGCATGAGTTTGAAGTATCAAAAACCCGTAAGTTTTGGACTTTTAACAACAGATAGCATAGAGCAGTCAATAGAACGTGCTGGAACAAAAGCGGGAAACAAAGGTTTTGAGGCGATGACAGTTGTGATTGAGATGCTCGACCTTTACGAGGTACTTTAATGGCTACACGTCAACAAGCACGTATGGCAGTTGTGTCACTGCTGTATGCATATGATTTAGGAAATGGAAACACATCAGAGCACTCAGAAGAGATTTTAGAAGAGAAAAAAATCCGTAATAAACAAAAAGATTTTGCTCTCACGCTCTATGAGGGTGTCATGCAAAATCTAGCAGCCTGTGACGCTGCAATTGTAGAGCATCTCAAAGATTGGGATTTTGAAAGACTTGGAAGTATTGAGCGTGCAACGCTGCGTTTAGCTTCGTATGAGATTCTTTTCTCAGAACTTGACTCTGCTGTAGTTATCAATGAAGCAGTCGAGATTACCAAAGCATTTGGAACAGAACAATCACCAAAGTTCATTAATGGTGTTTTAGACGCAATTAGTAAAGATAAGTAGAGAGAAGATGCAAAAACTTCTTTTTCTGAGTGCTTTTTTTGCAACACTCCTTTTTTCTAGTGTTGATTATACAAAAACAAATAACTGTAATCTCTGTCATGGGGGCATTGAGCATATTCGAGATGAAAAATCAGGAATGGCTTTAGCGATTGCAAAAAAAGCAAAAGAGGCAGGCTTTCCAAACAATAGCTGTATCGTTTGTCATGGGGGAAATCCTGCAACAAAACATAAGAGTAAAGCACATAGTGGAACGATAGCATACTTTTTAACCCATGAAGGACCAAAAGAGTACTACCCAGCCCCTGGAAGCACTTGGATAAATCAAAACACCTGTGGAATGTGTCATCAAGAGCAAATAAAAGCACAAATGAACTCACTCATGATGACCGAACAAGGGAAAATCCAAGGAGCGATGTGGAGTTTTGGCGGACTTGAGGGCTATAAGCATACCGCAGGTACCTATGCCACACAAAACCCAAAAGACCCGCACTCTCGACTTGGAACACAAAAATACAAAGCATACATGCAAAAACTCTCAAAAATGGAACCCCAAGCCTTTCCAGAAAAAATGCACCAACTCCCAAAAGCTCCAACAGCCGAGGAGGTAGAAAAAGACCCTTCACTTGCTGTGTATACGTACCTCCGTCAAGAGTGTTTGCGTTGTCATACAGGAAGTAAAGGACGTCAAAAACGCGGTGATTATAGGGGAATTGGGTGTGCTTCGTGCCATATTCCATACTCTAATGAGGGCTTCTATGAAGGTGATGATAAAAGCATTAGTAAAACGCAGAGAGGGCATCTTTTAGTACACTCTATACAATCCTCTCGTGAGGTGAAAGTGAAAGTGCATGATGTGGAGTACTCAGGTATTCCTGTTGAGACCTGTTCTACTTGCCACAACCGAGGCAAACGCATCGGTGTCTCTTATCAAGGTTTAATGGAAACAGCCTACAATGCCACATATGATGCCAAGGGAAATGCCCAACCAAAACTTCACACAAAACGCTACATTCATATGCAAGAGGATATTCACTTTCAAAAAGGAATGTTGTGCCAAGATTGCCATACTTCGGGTGATTTACATGGGGATGGCTTTTTAGGGGGTGCAAACGCAGCGGCGGTTGAGATAGAGTGCCAAGATTGTCATGGAACAACGAAAAAGTACCCATGGGAACTCCCTTTAGGTTATAGCGATGAGTTTCAAACAGCTCCAAAAACAGGCAAAGCCCGTGGTGTGAGTCAAAATGTGGCAGAGTACCTTAAAAAGGGAAGTGTTGCAAATCCGCAAGAGGGCTATCTTCTCTCTGCTCGTGGGAATCCACTCACCCATGTTGTCAAACGTGGCAATGTAATCATTGTCCATTTGGCAAGTGGAAAAGATATAACACTCAAACCACTAAAAAAACTTAAACTCGATGAAAAACTCTCACAAAAAGCACTCCTTGCGATGGATTCCATTGATGCACACACAGACAATATGGAGTGTTACACCTGCCATGCACGATGGGCACCACAATGTTATGGATGCCATGTCAAAATTGATTACTCAGGTGGGAAACAAAACCCTGACTTTTTAGCCGCTTCACATGACCATGATTTGCATGGACGAACTGGGGGAATGAAAGATTTAAAAAACTATCTTGTCGATGGAAAAGTAACAGAAACGAGAAGCTTTTTACGTTGGGAAAACCCCCCTTTGAGCCAAAATGGAGAGGGGAGAATAAGCCCGACAATTCCAGGTTGTCAAACAACGGTTACGGTGATTGGCAAAGATGGTAATGCTCTTTTACAAAACCATATTTTTAAAATCCCCAATGTAGAAGGTGCAGGGGCAGAGGGGCAAAATGCCATAGATATGGCACCAATCCAACCCCACACTATCTCTAAAGAGTCACGAACCTGTGAATCCTGCCATACAACGAAAAAAGCAATGGGAATGGGGATAATGGGAGCGAGTGTCACTAAAGACCCTTCTCTAACGACTATTACCGATATAATGAGTGCAGATGGAAAAATTTTGCCAACGATTGTAGATGAGCAGATTCCTGCGATTGCAAATTTACATTTTGATTACTCAAAATTTTTGGATGAAAATGGCACACAACTCCAAACAGTAGGGCACCATTGGAAACTCTCAGCTCCACTTTCAAAAGAACAAAGAGAGAAACTTGATAGAAGTGGCGTTTGTTTCTCTTGTCATGTTAGTATTCCACAAGGAAACCTTGCAGTTTCAGCGATGACACACATCGCAGAGATGGCAGATGTAAAGATAGATACAAAAGAGCATGCAATGATTTTAAATAAAATCTTAAATCTTGCAGCTTGGATACAAGTGCTTGGCGGAGTTCTAATAGGAATGCTTCTTATGCTTGTTTTTTATAAACTTTTTATCTCAAAAAAAATGTATCAGCGAAGAAATAGAGGATGGAAATAATGAAAAAACTACTTATTGTTGTAGCACTTGGAGTGACACTTTTTGCCAATGATATTATCATCAAAGAGAGTACTTGTAGTGTCGATAAAACTGTGAAAAATCTCAAACAAATTTTACGAAAAAAAGGTTTGGGGATTTTTGCGACCATTAACCATCAAGCAAATGCAAAGATGGTGGGGATGCACCTAAGAGAGTCCAAAATGGTGATTTTTGGAAACCCTAAAATGGGTACAGCATTGATGCAACAAGACATTACCACTGGTTTAGATTTGCCTTTGCGTGTTTTGGTGTATAAAGACCATGATGGCAAAGTAAAAATGGCTTATAGAGATGGTACTTGGCTCAAGTCAAAACATGTACTCGAAGCACCTAAAAAAGTAAAAAAGATGAATATGGCACTTCAAAAAATCACGAGTAAAGCGGGACAATGTTTAAGAGATTAAGTAAAGAAGAGGCACTTGATTTAATTCAAAATGCTGACTTAAAAGAGCTAGGTCGTATGGCAACAGCTCGTAAAAAAGAGTTACATCCAAAAGGAATTACAACTTTTGTTATAGACAGAAACATCAACTACACCAACATTTGTTGGGTTGATTGTAAGTTTTGTGCATTTTATAGACATGAAAAAGATGCGGATGCGTATGTGCTTACCTTTGATGAGATTGATGCAAAGATTGATGAACTTTTAGAGATTGGCGGCACACAAATCCTTTTTCAAGGTGGGGTGCATCCAAAGCTAAAGATAGAGTGGTATGAGGATTTAGTGGAGCATATTCATACGAAATATCCTACAATTACGATTCATGGATTTTCTTCTATAGAACTTGATTTTATCGCGAAAGTCTCTCGTATAACAATCCAAGAAGTCCTTGCACGTTTAAAGGCGAAAGGTTTAGCTTCTATTCCAGGGGCAGGTGCTGAGATTCTGAGTGACAAGGTGCGTGATATTATTGCACCGAAAAAAATCGATTCAGAAGTGTGGGTCGATGTGCATCGTCAAGCGCATAAGTTAGACATCAAATCAACAGCAACGATGATGTATGGAACAGTTGAAACAGATGAAGATATTATAGACCATTGGGAGATGATACGTAATTTACAAGATGAGACAGGTGGCTTTCGTGCGTTTATTATGTGGAGTTTTCAAGGTAAGCACACAAAACTTTTAGAACTTATCCCCGATATGCCAAAACCCTCTTCAAACCGTTACCTGCGTTTACTCGCAGTTGCAAGACTCTATCTTGATAATGTGCCAAATATCCAAAGTTCATGGGTCACACAGGGTCCTTACATCGGTCAAATGGCATTGCGTTTTGGGGCAAATGATTTAGGTTCGACGATGATGGAAGAGAATGTTGTAAGCTCCGCTGGAGCGGCATACTCTATGGCAAAAGATGAAATGTTACATCTTATCCGTGACATTGGAGAGACTCCCGCTATTCGCAATACAGCATATACAACACTTGAGACTTTTTAAACAATGAAGTTTATAGTCTCACTACTCATTTTAGGACAAATACTTATGGCAGCAACAATAGAATATATAGATGTAAATGGCGTACGAGTGCCTATCATTTTTGAAACAGACAAGCGATTACCTTTGGTAAATATGCAATTTATATTTACAAATAGTGGAAGCATTGCAGATGTAAAAAAGGCAGGAGTTGCAAAACTAAGTGCAAAGCTTATGAATCAAGGGACGAAAAAACTTGGTTCTGCTGCATTTGCACAAGCACTAGAGTCCAAAGCAATTCATATCGCTTCTTCTACAGGAGTTGAGACTTTTGTTATGGAAGTGGGAAGCTTAAAAGAGGAGTTCCCAGAAGCTCTTGGACACTTTAAGGCACTACTACAAGACCCAAACTACACAAAAGAAGCACTCTCTCAAGTAAAAACAATGACCATTGGTTCTTTGAGTGCGAAAGTGAATGATTTTGATTATGTGGCTTCAAACACTTTAAAATCTATTCTCTTTAAAGGGACAGTTTTAGCACAGCCCTCTTTGGGAACGATAGAGAATGTGAAAAGTATACAACTTCAAGATTTAGAAAATTTTGTGCAAAAACACTTAACCCTTGCAAACTTGATTGTTGTGATAGGTGGAGATATTGACCTTACAAAGGCAAAAAAAGAGATAGCAAAGATTGTGAAAGTCTTTCCACAAGGGGAAGTGTCCTGTGTAAAACATTTTCATACCATAAAAAAACCAGAAGAAAAAATTGTTAAAAAAGAGACAGAACAAGCGTATCTATACTTTGGTTCACCTTACAAAATGACGGTTGATTCAGAAGATTACTACAAAGCGAGAGTAGCAACTTTTATCTTAGGTACAGGTGGTTTCGGTTCGCGTTTAATGGAAGAGATTCGTGTTAAACGTGGTTTAGCATACTCCGCCTATGCTCGTGTAAACATCAGTAACTCTAGTAGCTATATGAGTGGGTATCTCCAAACAAAATTAGACTCACTTGATGAAGCGAAAAAGACAGTCAAAGAGGTAATCGCCGAGTTTATAAAAAATGGAGTCACCCAAGAAGAGCTAGATCAAACGAAAAAGTTTATTTTAGGGAGTGAGCCACTCCGTGTTGAAACACTCAGCCAAAGACTCAACCGCAAGTTTATGGAACATTACAAAGGTTTCACCATCGGACAAACAGAGCATGAACTCAAAATGATTAAAAAACTCAAACTCAAAGATTTAAATCAATTTATAAAACAACATAAAGAGATTCTTGAACTCAGTTTTGCGATTGTGACGAAATAGTATGGCAATTTGTCATAAAAATAGAAGAAATTGAAAAAAATTGCTATGATTGTGAAAAAGGAACAAAGCAAATGACAGCCCCAATAAAAAACTTTTCATCTTTCACATCGAAACCCTTTATAAAATGGGTTGGTGAATTTATGTTTGAGTTATATAGGCAAGAATATTTAAGAGAAGTTAATAAATAATATAATGAGTTTAAACTTATATTCAACTATTGCTAATCAGTATAAAAGCAATTCTCAAAAGATAAGAGTTTTAACTGAAAGCTGGGTAAACAAATATATTTATTGCCCAAATTGTGGAAATGATATTTCAGAATATGAGAATAATAGACCTGCTGCAGATTTCTTTTGTTCCAAATGTAGCGAAGATTATGAGTTAAAAAGTAAACAAAATAAAATTGGTACTAAAATTGTTGATGGTGCATATTCAACAATGATAGAAAGATTACAAAGTGATTCAAATCCAAATTTTTTCTTTTTAAATTATGATAAAAATAGTTTTGATATAATTAATTTTATTGTAATTCCTAAATATTTTTTTATTCCTGAAATAATAGAAAAAAGAAAACCTTTATCTTCAACAGCAAAACGAGCTGGATGGGTAGGTTGTAATATAAAACTTAATGCTATTCCAGAAAGTGGTAAAATATTTTATATAAAAAATGGGAAAGAGGAAGTTAAGTCTAAAGTATTAGATGACTGGAATAAGACAAATATTCTAAACCAATCAATAAGTTTACATTCAAAAAGTTGGCTGTTTGACATTATTAAATGTATCGAAAAACTAGAAAGACAAAATTTTAGTTTATCTGATATTTACCAATTTGAAGCGAATTTAAAATTCAAACATCCCAATAATAATAATATTCTTGCTAAAATAAGACAACAGCTACAATTTTTAAGAGATATTGGATATATTGAATTTAAAAGTCGTGGAAAATATAGAGTACTCTAAAAGGATAACTGTGTCAATAGATATAAAAGTTATAGAAACACTATCAAAAGTGATTACCGTTCAGTCTAATTCAGAAATAGAAGCAATTCAGCAAGTGGAAAAAATGTATAACAATGAAGAAATCATCTTGGACTATGCAGATTTCAATAATAATGTTTTAATTGAGTTAAAAGAAGAACAATTTAATTGTAAAAAAGATTTTTTAATTAATAAAGTGATTCAATATTTGATTAAAGATGAAGAAAAAAATTATGAAGAATCTCTAAAGCCTACAAATCATATATATTTAACATTGTTAGAATTACAAAGATATATATAAAATGTGCTATATTAATTGGAGATACAAGACGAAAGAAAATGTATCAACCTTTAGCATTTAAGGTTATGGAACGATTTTTAAAAGTTGGATTTGAATTGAAAGAAGATATTATAAAACATCAGCATAATTGTAAGGCAACAGGATTTTGGGTAAATAAAAGTAAAGAAGCAAATTTTTTGCTGATAATGCATGAGCATCTTTTTATATTCAAAAAGTAAAAAATATGACACTCATAGGACAAATCGACCGCATACTTTTTGAAGGGGAAGATGGTTTTTTCATCGCTGTTTTAAAGAGTGGGGAGAAGGTGAGTGGCTCTTACTATGAGAGTGATATTGAGAGTATTAAAGGTTCTGCTATTACTTTGAGTGGACATTGGGAAGAGCATAAAAAGTATGGGAAAACTTTTAAGTTTGAACACCTCAAAGTCAATCAAAATGAACTCTTTTTCTTTTTAAACAAAATCATTAAAGGCTTTACAAAAAAACTCTCAGCTGAACTTATAGAGCATTTTACTGCCGAGGGTTTAGTGGAGATTTTAGATAATGATATTGAAAAACTTTTAGAATTTAAGGGCATTAAAGAAAAACGCCTCAAAAAAATCCAAGCCTCTTGGAAACAGTTTCGCTCTATGCGAAGACTTGGGGAGTTTTTAAGCCCTTTTGATGTCTCCCCAGCACTCCTCACTACTATCGCAACTGCGATGAAAAATGTAGACGAGCCCTGCACAAAGATTAAAGAGAATCCTTATGTTTTGACACATATTAACTCCATTGGTTTTAAGCGAGCAGATGAGTTAGCACTTAAAATGGGAGTGAGTAAGGAGAATGAGGGGCGCATTAGTTCGGCAATGGATTATGTCCTCTTAAACTACTGTGAGGCACAAGGCAACTCCTGTATCTCTAAACAAATTCTCTTTAGTGGTCTTGATGAGCTTTTAATGTTTACCAATAAGCAAAACCTGTATGAAGCCGCTTTAATAGAGCGAGTGAGTGAGGGGAGCATCGTCATTATGAAAAATGAGAGAGTCTCTCCTGCACGGCTCTATGATGCCGAGAAATTTTTATATGATGATTTTATAACAAGAGCCAAACAAGAGGGAAATACTCTCGTGAAAGATTTGGACACCTTTTTAAAAGAGTCCGATTTAGAACTAGGCGACCAGCAAAAAGAAGCGGTTGCAATGATAAATAGTGGTAAAAATATTCTTTTTTTAGTGGGCTATGCAGGAACAGGAAAGAGTACGACATCACGAACTATTTTAGAACTTCTCAACACACGTTACGAGGCAAAAGAGGTGATGACCTGTGCATTAAGTGGCATTGCCTCTCAGCGTATTAGTGACACAACAGGTTTTGAGAGTGCGACGATTCAATCCCTTTTACTCAAGCATGAGAGTCAAGATACTTTTCCTTATAGTGTGATTTTAATTGATGAAGCGTCTATGATTAACTCCTCTTTGTTTGCAAGGCTTATGCGAAAAATCTCGAAAAAAGCGATAGTGATTATCGTCGGTGATGATGCGCAACTTCCCCCTATTGGTGCGGGAAATATTTTGAGTGATACCTTGCAGTTAGCACTTGCTCCCATTGTAAAACTAACAAAGATTTATCGTCAAAGTGAAGAGCAAGCCATTACCCTCATTGCTAATGATATTCGTAAGGGTGAGGTACCAAACTATAGACAAAAATATGAAGATTTTGAGTTTGTGGATGTGAATATCGCAAACTACTATGCCCTCAAACAACAACTCTCCGCAGAGGAGTTAAAAAATCTACGAGATGAAAACTCTCAGCAGATTATTACCGAAATTGTCCATCGTGTGGTAGAGTCTATAGAAAAAGCACGTTATAGACTCAAAAATAAGCAAATCAAAGAGTATTTAAACTACTTTCAAGTGATAACACCGATGAAAGGGGGCATTTTAGGGACAACAAACCTCAATAAAGTCCTGCAAGAGTACTTCAATCCTAACCCAAAAGTATGTATCAAACGCGGTGGTTTAGAGTTTCGTTTGATGGATAAAGTGGTGCATACGAAAAATGAAAATATGACTTCATGGAGTGCGGAGGGCTTTAAAATAGGGGAAGATGCCAACCAAAGGCGCATTTTTAATGGTATGAGTGGACTCCTTTTTAAGATAGAAGAGGAGGAGGAACAAGCTTTTGTCTTTTACCCCAATGAAGATGTCGTTGTAGTGTACGAGTATGGAGAATTACAGTCACATTTGATGCTCTCCTATGCACTGACTATCCATAAAGTGCAAGGAATGGAGTATGACATCGTTGTCATTCCTATGAGTTTCACACATTTTATTATGCACAACACAAAGTTACTCTATACCGCGATTACACGCGCAAAACATCGCTGTATTTTAGTGGGTGAGTCGGGGGCTTTTGAGAGTGCTTGTCGTCGTCAAGAAGTAACCAAACGCGATACTGTCCTTTTGGAGCTTTAAGTGTACTACTACGAAGTTGTTATTATTGGCTCCCCTCTTGAGACCTTTACCTATGAATCTACACAAAAAATTGAGAGAGGCTATAAAGTTTTAGTTCATTTCCATCATAGAGAAAAAGAGGCTGTTGTTGTAGCAACTTGCCAAAAGCCTGCGTTTGAGACACTTGCAATTATAGAAGTGCAAGAGGAAAAATATTCAGAAAAACAGCTCAAACTTGCACAATTTATCGCTTCGTATTATATCTGCTCTCTTGGAGATGCTTTGAGTTTGATGATGCCTTTTTCCTTGAACTATAAACAAGCAGAAGAGCATGCAGTAAAAGAGATAGAGATAGAACTCTCACACAAGCAAACGCAGGCACTTGCATTTATAAAAAAAGAGCAAACAGCCCTTCTTTTTGGTGATACAGGAAGTGGAAAAACTGAAATATATATGCGCTACTTTCAAGAGATGCTCACACTTGGTAAACGCAGTATATTTTTAATGCCTGAAATTTCGCTCACGCCACAAATGGGGCTGCGTTTAGAGGAGCATTTTGGCTCTCTTGTTGTGATGTGGCACTCAAAACTCACCCCCAAACAGAAAAAAATTGCCTTAGAGAAAATAAAAAGTGGGGAAGCAAAGATTGTAGCAGGTCCGCGTTCTGCACTCTTTTTACCCTTGCATGATTTAGGTTTAATTGTGGTAGATGAGGAGCATGATGATAGTTATAAATCCTCTTCCCGTCCACGTTACAATGCAAGAGATATTGCTATTTACATGGGAAAACTGTATGGGATTTCGGTACTTTTAGGGAGTGCTACTCCCTCTTTGAGCAGTTATGAGAAGTTTCCTTTTGTAAGACTCAAAGGGGGGCATTTCCCCTCGAAAAAACTGTTTGAGTACGAGCGGAGTCCCGAAGAAATTACTCCTTTAGTGAAGAAATCTTTAGAAAAAGTCTTAGAAGACAAAGAGCAAGCCATTCTCTTTTTACCGACACGTGCAAACTTTAAGTACCTGATTTGTGGGGATTGTGGACATACGTATGAGTGCAGTTTTTGTAGTGTTGGAATGAGTGTGCACCATAAAAGTAATGCGCTTAAATGCCACTACTGTAACTTTACACAAGCTGTGCCGCAAGTCTGTAGTGAGTGTCAGAGTAAAAACTTGACAAGCTCACGTTTAGGAACTGCACAAGCGGTGCAAAATATTCAAGAACAGCTCCCAAACGCAAGAGTAGAACAGTTTGATAGAGATGTCATTACCACCGCAACAAAGTTAAAAAAGGCACTCAAACGCTTTAATGAGAGAGAAACAGATATCTTAGTAGGAACCCAAATGTTGAGTAAAGGGCATGATTATCATGGGGTGACTTTAGCCCTTGTTCTTGGAATGGATAACATCTTAAACGCAGGTGATTATCGCGCTCGTGAAAAAGCACTTGCCTCTTTGGTGCAAGTCTCAGGGAGAAGTGGGCGTTTAAGCGATGCAAAGGTGATTGTGCAAACATTTAATGAGGAGTTTTTTCAAAAATATTTAGGTCATTATGAAGATTTTTTAGAAGATGAAAGGAGCTTGAGAGTTGGCTTGTACCCACCCTATAAAAAGCTCTGCCGTATCTTGTTTTCAGATAAGAATGGAGCAAAAGCAAGAGAAGCGATGGATAAAATGCAAACAAAGCTTTTAGGAATAACAAATATTGAGATAGTAGGCTATGGTAAATGCAGTATAGAGAAAGTGGCAAACAAGTGGCGTTTTGAGATTCTCTTGCGAGCAGATAAAAGTACCGACCTTATAAAAGCGGTTATGATGTCCAAAGTACCGCTTGCTGAGATAGATATG
>Ga0256829_1000719_pt1 | contig 30687 bp, 30 predicted proteins | sample 131447metaG_FD_185979 | JGI IMG/M metagenome (GOLD analysis project Ga0256829, IMG submission 185979) | Hydrothermal vent microbial communities from Lau Basin, Pacific Ocean - 131-447 | ecosystem: Environmental > Aquatic > Marine > Hydrothermal vents | place: Pacific Ocean: Lau Basin | collected... | reverse complement strand
ATATTTGGATTACGGTTATCAATTTCAATTTGCATACCATCTCCTCCCATAATCATTTCCCAAGGGTATTGCCCATATTGTTGCCAACTTCTGTCTTCTGGTGCGTTGTTTGCACCTTTCCATACACCATTATCCTGCAAACCTCCATATACATTATATGGTGTTTGATTATCTACATTAATAGCATAAAATTGTCCAACGGATGGTGAATTATTTTTTATCCAAGTTTCACCATCATCATATGTAATATTTACTCCACCATCATTACCATTAATTAAATGATTTGGATTCTTTGGATTAATCCAAAGCGCATGATGATCTGCATGTACATTTTCTGCAGAAATCGAAGTAAATGTTTTACCTCCATCCTTAGATTTTAAAATAGGCACACCATAAATATATAGATGTTCTTTATTAGCAGGCGATACATAAATATGTCCAAAATAGTATCCGTAACTATAATATAAATCGTCTATATAATCATCGTGAGTTTTACTCCAAGTTATTCCGCCATCAGTACTTTTATATACTTCTGCGCCAATAACAGGCGTATCAAACAACATAGAGTTTGCATCTTCTAGATATGTTGCTATATCTGCAGGTTTTACATTACCGCTGCGCACCATTTGTTTAACGTTTTCTGCTCTGTATTTTTCTTGAAATCCGTTAGTCTTTAAAAAATTATTCAGCTTTTTATCTTCTAATTTTAAAAACACATCTGTAGTCATCGATTTAAAATCGTCTTTCTGCAATCCGTTACTTTCATCTTTTTCACCTTCAGAAGGTCTTCTAAATTGACTATCATGTATAGCATAAACAATATTACTGTCGTAAACTGCTAATCCTATTCGACCAACACCATTCCCAGTAGGAAAACCACTTTTTTCTGTAGATACTTTTTGCCAAGTTTCACCTGCATCGGTACTTTTATAGATTGCCGAGTTATTTCCGCTTCCATCAAAATTCCAAGCTTTTCTATCCTTAGTCCAAGACGTAGCAAACATGATATTATAATCGTTTGGAGCATGTTGCATGTCAATAACTCCGCTAACATCATCTATATACAATGTTTTGGTCCATGTTTTACCTCCATCTTTAGTTTTGTAAACACCTCTATCTACGCTTTTAGAATACAAACTACCCGTTACACCAACAACCACTTCTTCTGGGTTATTAGGATTAATTAATATACGTCCAACGTGTTGCGAGTTTGGTAAACCAACATGTTGCCAAGATTTTCCGTTATCAGTAGATTTAAGCATCCCTATACCAGCGTAAGACGATCGTGAGGCATTGTTCTCTCCAGTTCCTACCCAAATAGTTCTAGTGTTCCAATCTACAGCAATATCACCAACATTTTGGGTTTGCGCATTGTCTAAAATAGGTGTAAAAGACGTACCATTATTTGTAGTGTGCCAAACGCCACCAGATGCGTAACCAACATAAAATTCGGTTGGATTTTCTGGATTTACAGCCAAATCTACCACGCGACCACTCATAACTGTAGGTCCAATATTTTCAAAAGGTACATTTTTAACTAAAGAAGCGTTTACAAGTTCTTTTTTATTAATTAAAGCTTGTTGTACTTCTCTTGAAGTCGTTAAGTTTTGTTGTGCTTCAACACTAAAAGTAAAAAGTGCTGTTAAGATTAACAGAAGTTTAAGTTTCATAGTTAGTATAATTTTCTTTAAAGATAATTAATCTTCTTATTTTTGAAGTAAATAAATAGATAATAACTTTTCGCTTTCGCGGAAAGTAAAACAATATCATAATGAAATACCATAAAATAGAGAAAGAACTTTTTATAAAAAATCGTAAAAATTTTGCTGCAAAAATGCTTCCTAGCAGTTTAGCAGTTTTTAACTCTAACGATATTTATCCAATTGGTGCAGATAGCACGTTACCATTTCAACAAAATCGAGATCTTTTTTATTTAAGCGGCGTAGATCAAGAAGAAAGTGTACTTGTTATTTTTCCTGATTGCCCAAACCCAAAACATCGCGAAATCTTATTTTTAAAAGAAACTAACGAACATATTGCTGTTTGGGAAGGCGAAAAATTAACCAAAGAAAAAGCGTTTGAAACTAGCGGTATCAAAACCGTATACTGGTTACAAGATTTAGATAAAATTTTATTCGAAATCATGACGCAATGCGATACTGTTTACATTAATACTAATGAGCATTACCGTGCTAATGTTGAAACCGAAACACGCGAAGACCGTTTTACAAAAAAACTTAAAGACCGTTTTCCTGCACATCGAGTAGCAAAAAGCAACCCTATTTTACAACGTTTACGCTCTGTAAAAGATCAAATTGAAATTGACTTAATACAAAACGCTTGTAACATTACAGAGAAAGGTTTTAGACGTATTTTAGAGTTTGTAAAACCTGGCGTTATGGAATTTAACATTGAAGCCGAATTTATGCATGAGTTTTTAAACAATCGCTCTCGTGGTTTTGCATACACGCCAATTGTTGCATCTGGAAACAATGCAAACGTATTACACTACATTGAAAATAATCAAGAATGTAAAGCAGGTGATTTAATCCTATTAGATGTTGGTGCAGAATATGCTAATTACAGTAGTGACATGTCACGTACCATACCTGTGTCTGGTAAATTTACAGCACGTCAAAAAGAAGTATACAACGCTGTAAACCGTGTAAAAAATGAAGCTACAAAACTACTTACACCAGGAACCATTTGGGCAGATTACCACGTAGAAGTTGGTAAATTAATGACTAGCGAGTTAATAGGTTTAGGCTTATTAGACAAAGCAGATGTACAAAACGAAAACCCAGATTGGCCAGCTTACAAAAAATACTTTATGCACGGTACGTCTCACCACATGGGATTAGACACACATGATTACGGTATTTTAACCGAGCCTATGCAAGCTAACATGGTCTTTACTGTAGAGCCAGGTATTTATATACCAGATGAAGGTTTTGGCATTAGACTAGAAGACGATGTAGTTATCCAAGAAACAGGAGAACCTTTTAACTTAATGAGAAATATCCCAATTGAAGCAGATGAAATTGAGGAGATTATGAATAAATAATAGTCTTTAGTAAAGATTTTAAAAAAGCGAACCGTTTGGTTCGCTTTTTTTGATGGCTTGAATTTTTATTCTATATTCGTTTAATAATCGATAATGCGAATTTAAAACTTGCTTTATCTTAAAGTTGGCTACAATTACCCAAAAATGACTGAACAACAAAATGAAATATGGAAGAAAATTCAAAATTTTGAAATTGACGACATAGATTCTTCTTTCAGTTTTACAGATAGATTAGCAAGAGAAAATAATTGGTCAATAGAATATTCGCTGAGAACAGTATTGGAATACAAAAAATTTATTTTTCTGATTACTATTTCAGATTTCCCTCAAACACCTTCAGACCAAATTGACCAAGTTTGGCATCTTCATTTACTTTACACAGAATCATATTGGATAGAACTTTGTAAAAACACAATAAATAAAGATATTCATCACGGACCAACAAAAGGCTCAGAGGAAAAACCTTTGTTTAAAGAACAGTATTCAAAAACACTTGAATTTTACGAGTCAATATTTAATGAAAAACCACCAAGTGACATTTGGATTGATATTGATACTAGATTTAACGAAATTCACTTTACAAGAGTTAATAGAAAGAGAAATTGGGTAATACCTAAACTACGATTTAAAAAGTAATGAAAATACTATCTCAAATAACTCCAGCAGAAACAATGCTAATTAAAGATTGTACTTCTGTACAATTGAAAGATTTAATGAAGTTTACTTTTATGGATTTACTTCTAAAAAAAGTAATTGAAATTAAAGAAGTAAATAAAAAATCTCATCCTAGAGACAATTACATTAGAACTTACACTTATGTTATTCCAGGTAAAAACTTTAATAAATACCAGCCAAAAAATCACGAATTAATTTATTTGAGTCCATTTATAAAAAGTCCTTCAATTCAAATACTTTTTAAGAATTTTATAAAAATGGCTTACGACACCTCAAACGGTAGCTGGAATTTTAAAAAAACAACAAAAAGTAATCGAGAAATCAACTCATATTTTAAGCAATCATTTTTGTTAAATTTATTCAGATTAAATAAACTAACTGACAGCGGGAACAAACTAAGGAGAGAAATATCAAACTATTTAAATGAGATTGATAAAAGCATAGACCATTTGCTTCATAATGATAAAAAGGAAGGATTAGAATTATTATTGAGAATTGGAGGAAATATTTTCCTTTTAAAGAACTTAGATTTTCAACTTTTAAAAACTATCGACAAAGAATTACTAAATCAACAGAAAGTTTTATATAGTGATACTTATGACTCTGATAGTGATTGGTGGTTATATGTTGACTTTTTTGAAGATGATTATATGTTTGATTCATATTTTGATAGTTTTGATGACACTTTAGATTCATTTGATCATGAATTTGACGCATCAGGTTGCTCTTCTTGTGATAGTGGTTGTAGTAGTTGCGGTGGATGTGGTGGATGCAATTAAAAACTGGTATAGTAACACAAAATTAATCGCTCTTGGCACTAGGATATTTACGAAAATCTTTGCGAATTTTATTTACTAAGTTTAGCACTCAAACCACCTAGTAAAATCCAAACACCTTAAACAAAACCCATAAAAAAGCGAACTGTTTGGTTCGCTTTTTTTTCAAATCAACTTAAACTAAAACTTGGTTATTTTCAAAGACATAGCGTTGTAGTTTTTTAAGAGTTTCTACTTTATCGCTAGTATTAATTAATAGTGAGATATTATTATTGCTTCCGCCGTAAGAAATCATTCTTACATTAACATCTTGTAAAATCTGGAATAAATTTGGCGTATCTGGATGATACACTATTGCATTTCCTACCAAACATACAATACTCATATAATCATCCACTTCTACGTGTGCAAAGGTTTTAAGCTCGTTAACAATTGCATTTAAAGCTGTGGTATTGTCTATGGTTAATGATACTGCAATTTCAGACGTAGTAATCATATCTATAGACGTTTCGTAACGCTCAAAAATTTCAAAAACTTTCTTTAAAAATCCATGTGCTAACAACATTCTAGCCGACTTAATTTTGATAGCCGTAATACCATCTTTTGCAGCTATTGCTTTAATACCTTCGCCATGTACTTGGTTAGTAATTAACGTACCGTGTGCATTTGGCGACATGGTGTTTTTTAATCGCACAGGTATATCAAAAGCGCTAACTGGCATTACCGTTTGTGGATGCAGAATTTTAGCTCCAAAATAAGCCAACTCTGCAGACTCGTCAAAAGACAGATTAGAAATAGCTTTGGTGTTTTCTACAAAACGCGGATCGTTGTTATGAAATCCATCAATATCGGTCCAAATTTGTACTTCTTCAGCTCTTAACACAGCACCAATAATGGTTGCGGTATAATCGCTTCCGCCACGTTGTAGGTTGGCTATATTACCTTCGGCATCACGACAAATAAAGCCTTGTGTGATGTAAATATCGGCTGAGTTTTCAGAAAGAACTCTATTTAAATTCTGCTGAATATAAAAATTATCAGGCTCGTTAGTTTTATCAATACGCATAAAATCTAATGCTGGTAACAAACTTGCGTTAATACCTTCTTGCATTAAAAATCGGCTAAAAATAAACGTCGATAATAATTCGCCTTGCGCCACCAAAGTATTATACGTTAATGCTGTAAACGGCTGATTGATTTGTGCCTCTAAACCAGAGAACACAGAAGCAACATAAGCAGTTACCTCAGTATTAATCTCTTTATCAGTTAAAAGCGTGTTTATCGTGTTTGCATAATGTACTTTTAATTGGTCAATTACAGTTTGCGCTGTGTCTTGTTGACCTGTTTTTATGGCTTCAGAAATGTTAACCAACGCATTGGTTGTGCCCGACATTGCTGATAAAACAACTACTTTTTTTTGACCGTCTTTGATAATGTTTTTTACATTAATCATGTTTTCTACACTACCTACAGATGTTCCGCCAAACTTTAATACTAGCATTTTTTTATTTTTTTAGACCGCTAAACTACTATTAACCTTAACGATAGCCTTAAAAATGAAAAAATTATACTACTTTTACACAAATTGTTAAATAATTAACAAAATGAAAACTATTTCGTCTTGTGTTGAAGATATTTTAATCGCACAACCTTTTTTAGAAGAAGCCTTAACGCGAAGCATTATAAACTATTCTGCTTTAGCCGAAGAACTACGCGAACCCATTAGCGATATGCTAAGAAAACCTGTAAAATCTGGCGCTATCATGATGGCGTTAAGACGCTACAACACACCAAATAATTTACGTCATTCTTTAAAACTGAAAACAACGCTTCAAAAACTGGGTGATATTACGGTACGTTCTAACCTTAGTGATTTTACGTTTCAAAACTCAGAAACCTTAATACAATGTCACACCAAAATTCTAGAACAAGTCGAAACGAATAAAGACATTTTTTATGCGTTTACCAGAGGAATTTATGAGAGTAACATTATCATCTCCAGCTCTGAAAACAAACAAGTTTTAAAACGTTTTAAAGACGAAATTCAGTTAGGATTGCAAGAAGGTTTATCTGCTATTAGCGTAAGATTACCTAAAGACAACTCTAAAGTTTCTGGTTTGTATTATCAAATTTTTAAGCGCTTAGCTTGGGAAAACATCCCAATTTACGAAGTGGTTTCTACTACCAATGAGTTTACTGTATTGGTTGAAGATCACGTGGTAGACAAAGCATTTTCTGTGATTAAAAATTTGAAGAATTGATTTAGGGTTTTTTGTTTAATTTACTTTTAGTAACTGTTGGTGGAAAACACCAACAGTGGCGAATATCTATTGATCTGGTTATATTTGTATGATTTTGTCGGTGTTTTACACCAACATGTATTAATTTTTTCTAAAATCTATTTTAAGCCTTTGTTGGTGTTTTCCACCAACAAATATTAACCGTTCCTGAATTCTGTTAGTATATTAAATTCATCTCCTAATTCACTGTAAAATCTAGCAGATGAAAAGCGGTAATCTTGAGGGTTTTTACAAATTTGTGCTTTTACAGGATTTTGATGAATATAATTTAATTTTTGCTCAATAATTTTTTCATTCAATAAATCGACACAAAGTGGATTTCGTTTCCAAAATTGATATTTTCGGTCTTTAGCTTCAACATAAAAATCATCCAAATAAATAGAGTTATTATTTTGTAATTCTCTTTTTAATCGTTGCGCTGTAAACTTCATAAAACTAAGCTGAGTATGTTGTAACGAATACAGTTTAGTTGGTTTCCAAACGATATGAATATGGTTATCCATAATTACATAACCATAAATAATGACTCTGTTTTCTTTAACTAAATATTGTAAAGATTCAATAAGAATCAACTTGTGTCTGTCTGAATTCAAAAGAAATTTACCCTTAATAATAGATGCCGTATAAAACTGTGGAACATCTTCTATTTTTAAAGGCTTTAATTTCATTTCTTTTATAAGTTTATATTATTGTTGGTGGGAAACACCAACATTAGCGGATTTTGGGAACAAAATACCAAAATAAGGAGAGCTTTTGATAACTGTTGGTGAAAAACACCAACAGTGGCAAATAATTCTCAAAAAGTTTTTACTCCGTTCTCTTTAAAAATAAATCTTCAAAATCGTAACTAAAATCTGTAATTGGTGCAATTGGTTTTAGTGTAGCGCTTTGTGCCTTTCCTTTTTCATCAAAAGTAAATTGCATAAAACAATCGGCATCATAACTACGATTATCCCATTTTACAACAAATGTTGTGGCGTTATAGGGTAATAATTGACCTTTAATAGTTTTAGAGTTTTCTGCTAAAATTCTTAAATCTTCACCTTCTTTTTTAATCACCATATCACCAAACCAAGCATCGGTAAACGTACCTGTAATTTGTTCTGGTTTAGGTATGATTGGGCTTGATTTCATCATTTCAACTTTATTAAATACTTCGGTTTTAATACTATCGTTGTACTTGTACCAATCTTCGTTACTTTGCCCTAATTTATCCAACCAATGTCTGTCTTCGTAACCTAAATACGTATCTTTAATGGTGTTGGTTATAGTGGTAAATGCAGAACCATTCATTTGATTAGTCAACACTACAATTGCCAAATCTAAATCTGGTATCATAGTAAATTGGGTCACTGTACCTAATAATCCGCCAGTGTGATAAACTTGTTTGTATCCGCCTTTTACATCGGTTACAAACCAACCTAAACCATAACCTCTAAAATTAGAGTTGTAGCTATCATTGGCTCTAACTTTTAGTGGCATTTGCAGTTGCCAAAGCTCGTGTAATTGTTTTTCGCTAAGTAAACGTTCTCCGTTTTTGGTTACGGCATCATTCATTAAAAATTTTGCCCAAGTTAGCATATCGGTAACGTTACTTACAATTCCTCCAGCAGCATTTGCGGTGTCGTCCCAATCATGTGGAATTTCTTCTAATTTACCATCAGCCATAGTATGCGCTTCTATGATATTTGATTTATCGGTCACACGACTGTAAGCTGCTTTACTGTTAGTCATCCCAACAGGTTTTAAGATTTTTGTTTCTATAAAATCTTCCCATGATAATCCGCTAACGCGTTTTAAAACTTCACCAGCAACGATAAACATATTGTTATTGTACTCAAACGTACTTCTAAACGAGGTACTTGGCTCGATATACTTTAAATTATCAATTACTTTTTGCACATCAAAATGGTCGTTTTCTGGAAAAAACATTAAATCTCCTGCGCCTAAACCAAGTCCGCTTCTGTGCGTTACTAAATCTCTAACCGTAAAATTTTGGGTTACCCAAGCATCGTGTAGTCTAAATTCAGGAATGTGTTTTGTAACTTTATCGTCCCAACTTAATTTACCTTGGTCTACCATCATTGCTAATGCAAAACAGGTAAACCCTTTACTGTTTGACGCAATACCGACTAAGGTGTTTTCATTCATTTCTTTTTGGTTAGACAATGCTCTAACACCATGTCCTTTTGCGTAAACCACTTTTCCATCTTTTAAAATCCCAACAGAAATACCAGGAACATCAAAGGTTTTTAAAGTTTTTTGTACTAATTTATCTAATTGCTTTTCTTCGATTTGAGCTTGTAAAAACAAACATGTAAAAAAGGCAAAAATGAAAGTGATTTTATTAATTTTCATTTTAAAAATTTTAAGTTGAAAGTCTTCAAATATAATAAATCCTTGAGCTACTTTTTACGCTCTTAACTTATATTTGCAAACTATGACAACAACCTACAAAAACATTACGGTTTCTTATAACGATATTGGTAAAGGTGATACAATAGTATTAATCCATGGATTTTTAGAAAACAGCACCATGTGGAATGCTTTAGTTGACACATTAAAATATACTAACAGAATAATAACTGTAGATTTATTAGGTCATGGTCAAACCGATTGCTTGGGTTACATTCATACTATGGAAGACAATGCAGACATGATACACGCATTGATTACCCAATTAAATATTAAAAACTTTACAGTAATAGGTCACTCTTTAGGCGGTTACGTTGCTTTGGCTTTCGCCGAAAAACATCCCGAATACATTAATGGGTTATGCTTAATGAACTCGACACCATTTGCTGATAGCCAGTTACGTTATGATACTAGAATACGAGCTATAAAAGCAGCAAAGAGAAACTACGAAAGCTTGGTTAGTATGTCTATTAGTAATTTATTTTACGAAAAAAATAGAGAATTATTTAGTGAAGACATTGAAGCCTTAAAAACAGAAGCTTTAAAAACACCTTTGCAAGGTTATATTGCCACTCAAGAAGGTATGAAGCTAAGAAAAGATAGAACCGAAGTTTTAAAACAGCTTAACTGTAAAAAACTAATTATTGCCGGTAAAAACGACCCAATTTTAAGCTTAGAAAATCTTGAATCTTTAAAACCTATTAATCTTCTAAATATTAGCATTTTAGAAGGCGGACATATGTCTTATATTGAAAATGAAAGTGATTTCTTACAAGAAATATTGCATTTCATCGAAAAAATATAACTTTTTGTCGGTGTTTTAGATTTTATTATTTACATTCGAAATGTTAACTACTACATTTTTAATCTTTTAGCCCCAAAGCTATCTAAAACAAACATATACCAATGAGAAAAGTAGACAACCAAACAACTAATCGCAGTAGTCTATACTGTGCTATTTTTGGACACAACTTTCAGGTGAGTAAAAACATCACCTATCATGTTAAAGAGTACAAATGTTGCAATTGCAAAAAAGAAATGACCACCAATAGCAATGGTGACTTAACAGAATTAACTCCTAAATTTAAAGAAATAAATTCAGTTTTAGAACGAATACATAACAACAAACTAATTAGGTTATCTAGACAAAGGATTAATTACCCTCAATTTAAAATGACGTCTTAATCCTCTGTTGATTTAAAACTTTTCCATCCTTGAGCTTGCAATTCAATTTTTTGCTCAGCTCTTGTAACTAAATGTGCACCTGCATTTTTTTCAGTAATATAACCAATGACAGTTAAATTTGGATTTGCTTTTATTTTCGGGAAATCTTCTTGGCTTATCGTCATTAAAAGCTCATAATCCTCACCTCCGTTTAAAGCTATTGTAGTACTATCGATATTAAATTCTTCACACGTAGATATAACTTGAGGATCTAAAGGTATTTTGGTTTCGTATAGATCACAACCTACGTCACTATTTTTACATATATGAAGTATTTCTGAAGATAAACCATCACTAATATCAATCATAGATGTAGGTTTTACATCTAAATCCTTTAATAACTTAACAATATCCTTTCTTGCTTCTGGTTTAAGTTGTCTTTCTACCAAATAAGTATACTGATCTAAATCTGGTTGATTTTGAGGGTTTACTTTAAACACTTCTTTTTCGCGTTCTAAAACTTGAAGTCCTAAATAAGCAGCACCTAAATCTCCGGTAACCACAAGCAAATCGTTTGGTTTAGCTCCACTACGATATACCTCATTATCTTTATCTACATGACCTATTGCTGTAACAGAAATTACTAGTCCAGATGTAGAACTTGTAGTGTCTCCTCCTACTAAATCTACGCCATAAATATTGCAAGCTGTTTGTATACCTGCGTAAAGCTCTTCTATAGCCTCTAACGGAAACCTATTAGAAACTGCAATAGACACAGTAACTTGAGAAGCTTGTGCATTCATTGCATAAATATCAGATAAATTAACCATAACTGATTTGTAACCTAGGTGCTTTAAAGGCATGTAGGACAGATCAAAATGCACACCTTCAACTAAAAAATCTGTTGATACTACAACTTTATCTCCTTTAAAATCTAAAACAGCAGCGTCATCGCCAATTCCTTTAATAGTTGACGATTGTTTGATTTCAAAATTTTTAGCTAAATGGTCTATCAAGCCAAATTCTCCTATTTGACCTAAATCTGTACGTTGTTGATTTTTATCTTCTATCATAGTGCAAAAATACTAAGGCTATTTTAAAAGGTAGGTAAAAAGTAAGATTAATTGTTATAATTAATAGTTAGCATAAATCTAAATTAACTACAAATTTTACTTAATTATTAGTATTTCTGTTAAATTTGCTAAAATCTCTATATCAGAACTTAACCTAAATGAATTATTTAAAAAAATTACCATTTTTAGCTTTTAGTCTTTTTATTTGTTTAGCTCATGCACAATCTCCATGTGAAAATGGATTTGCCATACACACATTGGAAGGTGTAACTACATCTTACCCTTGCAACGGTTACGACTTGCTATCTAGAGTACCAATTTCTGTCTTAGCAACCACATTAGGTACAGAAGAAGGTAGTGATATTTGGGGATGGACAGATCCGTTAGACGGAAAAGAATATGCTATTATTAGCACAACAAATAGCACTGCTTTTGTTGATGTTTCAGACCCAATTAATCCAATTTTTTTAGGCAGAGTTGAAACCGCTAACGGAAACACATCCTATTGGCGAGATGTAAAAGTATATAATAATCATGCTTATATTGTTGCTGATGGTGTAGGTAATCATGGCATGCAAGTTTTTGATTTAACCAATTTAAGAAATGGTCCAAATCCGGATTTAACATTTACTAGTGCTATAAATGATGGTGGAGTTGTAGTATTTAGTGGCGATAACGGAATTAACATTGGCAGCTGTCATAATATAGTTATCAATGAAGATGACGCAACCGCTTATCTGGTAGGTTGTAACGCAGTTAGTGGCGGACCTATATTTGTAGACATTTCTAACCCTAGCTCACCAACTATTAGTGGTAGTTACGCCGCAAGCGGATATACACATGACGCACAAGTTATAACTTATAATGGACCAGACACAAACGCTAGTAATGTTACTGGAGTTTCTAGTTATATAGGTAGACAAATTTTAGCAGCTAGTAATGGAGGATCTAATGATAAAGTTGTGTTTTTAGATGTTACAGACAAAAGCAATCCGCAGTTTATTTCAGAAATTACATATCCAAGTCCAGGTTATGCACATCAAGGTTGGTTTACAGAAGATCATAAATATTTCATTTTTGGAGACGAAACAGACGAAATGAATTTTGGAAACAACACACGAACTTTAGTGTTTGATGTTAATGATTTAGATAACCCATCATTATTATCAACATATTATGGCCCTTCAGATGCAATAGATCATAATGGTTACATTAAAGGTAACAAGTTTTACTTAGCAAATTATCGTGCTGGCATGCGTGTAGTAGATATTTCAACAGTAAACACAACTTCTAACTCCATGACAGAAATTGGTTATTTTGATACTTACCCATCTAGTAACAGCACAGCTTTTAATGGCGCGTGGAGTATCTACGCTTATTTCGCAAGCGGTAATATCATTATTAGTGATATAGAAAGAGGCTTATTTGTGGTTAGAGAAAGTGAGAATTCATTAAATACTAAAGAATTTGAAATTACTAATAATTTTTCAATGTCTCCTAACCCAACGAAGGGTAAAAGTAAATTAACAAGTAACAGTACAAAAAAAATAATGACAGTTCAAATATTTAATGTACTTGGTAAAAAGGTATTTGATAAAAACAATATCAATACCAGAAACTTCGTTTTACCAACAGACAATTATAATAATGGGATTTATATTGTCAGAATAAACGATAGAATATCTAAAAAATTGATAATCAATAAATAACAAAAAATGAACAACTTTAAGCTTAAAATAAAACACTTTTACAAAACAATAAGTTTAATAGTTATTCTTTTATTAAACCTTAGTTGTTCAGAAAATGAAGAGATTACCTCAACACAGCCTAACAACAGTACACAAAGCTCTCAATCACCCTGTATTGATGGATTAGCAGGAAATTATCCCTGTAATGGCTTTGATTTAATGGGAGAAATAGATGTTCTAACGTTAAGCGGATCTACTGCAGCAAGAGGTAATGATATATGGGGATGGACAGACCCATCAACCCAAAAAGAATATGCAATAGCCGCTTTAACTAACAGCACAGCATTTATAGATGTTACTGATGCAACAAACCCTATTTTTTTAGGTAGACTTGAAACAAACACAACTTCAAGTATATGGAGAGATGTTAAAACTTATAATAACTATGCTTTTATTGTTGCTGATAATGCAGGCACGCATGGGATGCAGATCTTTGATCTTACTAGGCTAAGAAACCTTACTTCTACACCAGTAACATTTACTGCAGATACAACCTTTAACGGTGTAGATAGCTGTCACAACATAGTCATTAATGAAGAGGAAGGTGTAGCGTATCTTGTTGGATGTACCAATAATAATGGAGGTCCTATATTTGTAGACATTACTGACCCTTTAAATCCGACATACTTAGGCGAATATAACTCAGCAGGCTACTCTCATGATGCGCAAGTTGTAACTTATAACGGACCAGACAGCGACTACACTGGACATCAAATATACATAGGTAGTAATGGCAATACAGATCAAGTTGTAATTTTAGACGTTACAGATAAGTCTAACATCACTCAAATAAGCAGTATATCTTATCCTCAAACAGCCTACGCACATCAAGGTTGGTTTACAGAGGATCAAGCCTATTTTATTTTAGGTGATGAGGTAGACGAAATCACCTATGGCTTTAACACAAAGACTTTAGTTTTTGACTTTAACGATTTAGACAACCCTTCATTATCTTCAACATATTTTGGACCAACACCTGCAATTGATCATAACGGCTATGTAAAAGGAAACGAATATTATTTAGCCAACTATCGTGCAGGTCTAAGAGTATTAGACATTAGTAATGTGTCTGCAGCATCCAACGCTCTTGTAGAAACTGGTTTTTTTGATACTTACCCTGCAGATGATAATCCTGATTTTAATGGCGCATGGAGTGTATATCCTTATTTTGAGAGTGAAAATATAATAATAGGAGATATTGATGCTGGACTTTTAATTGTTAGAAAAAGTAATTAAATGAAAAATATTTATCTAATCATAATTGCTTTAGCCTTAGTTTTAACTTCTTGTAAAACTGAAGATGACACACGTCAAACTCAACAAGAACAAGAAACTCCAGAAGTGACAACAACAGGCAGTATAGAAAACATATCAACTTTTGGCGGTTCAAAAAATGATAGCGCAGAAGCAGTAATAAAAACATCAGATGGCGGTTACGCTGTGGTTGGTTACACACAATCTATGGATGGTGATGTTACTGATAAATCTGACGAAAGTTATGACGCTTGGTTACTAAAATTTGACTCAGATAACAACCTATTATGGAATAAGACTTACGGCGGATCTAACGACGAAAAAGCAAATGACATTATCCAAACCAACGATGGTGGTTTTGTCGTAATTGGTTACACGTTTAGCAATGATGGTGATGTAAGTAATAATGCTGGACAACAAGATTTTTGGGTGTTTAAAACAGATGCACAAGGCAATATCCTATGGGAAAAAACCTTTGGCTATGCTGGTTTAGATTATGGATTATCAATTATTCAAACCAATGATAATGGCTATTTTCTAACAGGTGTGTTAGACGTTACAGGTTCTGGCGGAGAAGGTAACACAAGAAACAGTCAAACCTTACATGCTGGTGGAGATTATTGGGCTTTAAAATTAGACACTAATGGAAATTTACAATGGAGTAAATACTTTGGCGGCTATTTTACAGACAGTGCATTTGATGGTATTCAAACCGATGACAACGGATTCTTAATCATTGGGTCTTCAGATAGCGAAGACGTAGATATTTCAGACAATATTGGCTCTTATGACTTTTGGGTAGTAAAAGTTAATAGCGACGGTATCTTAGAATGGGAAAACAATTATGGTGGCTCTCAAATAGATGAAGCTCATAAAATTATAAAAACCGATGATGGCAACTTTTTAATTGTTGGAGATACTAGAAGTGAAGATGTAGATATTTCTAATAGTCTAGGCGCTGCAGATGTTTGGGCAATAAAAATTTCTCCAAGCGGTCAACTTTTAGAAGAAACCAGTTATGGAGGAGAAAGTTTTGATGTTGGTCGTTCAGTTATTTCAGATATTGAAAGTGGATATATTATCTGCGGAAGTTCAAGAAGTGGCACAGGACAACTCACTCAAAACAATGGACAAAACGACGTTTGGGTGTTTAAAACCGAAGCAAATGGAAACTTAAAATGGCAAACATCTATTGGAGGTAGCGATGTAGATTATGCTTACGGAGTAGCACAATTAGATAACGGAAAAATTATTGTTGTTGGAGAATCTAGCAGCAACGATTTTGACGTACCAGAAAACAAAGGTTTTACCGATTTAATAATTACAACTTTAAATTAAAATGAAAAAAATATTAGTTCTATTAATAGCAATTTCAACTATTTTTTCTTGTAGTGAAGATGCAGATGATAATGTTGTACTACAAAATAATGCTAGTGTTAATTTCAAATTTTCTCATAATTGGGACGGAACAGCTTTAAACAGTTCTAACTACGAAAATTTAGATTTAACTAATGAAAATGGTGAAGTGATTAACATAGACAGAATTAGGTATCTCATCTCTCGTGTTGAGTTAATCAATACAGCAACCGGTCTACGTTATTTATTTGATGGTTATAAATTTACAGATTTATCAAACGAAGATACATATGATTTCTCTCCAGAAACCAATGCTGTTCCACTAGGTAATTATCAACTTAAATTTATTTGGGGATTTAACGAACAAGATAATATAAACGGTGCTTATCCAGATTTAAATATTGCTTCTTGGAATTGGCCAGACATGCTTGGTGGCGGTTATCACTTTTTACAATTTGATGGCATATATAATGTTAACACAACTAACCCTTCACCTTTTAACTATCATAATGGAACTGCAAGAGTAAGCGAAGGTGTTTTTGAGCAAAATTTTGCAACAATAATATTTTCAGAGTCATTCACTATTTCAAACAATGCAACAATTGAAGTTAAAATGAATATTGCCCAATTTTTTACCAATCCAAACACTTGGGATTTAAACGTATTAGACACACCACTAATGCCTAATTATACTGCACAAAAAATGATGCAAGAAAATGTATTATCTGTATTTAGCTTAGGTGAAATTATACAATAAATATTAATGAAATATTGGATTACATATTGCCTATTAACAATTATTATTTGTTCGTGTTCAAAATCTGAAGACGTAGCTAATAATGAGAATGATTATGTACCTATACCATATCAATTAGAAGTACCGCAACATTTTGACCAATTGTTAATAGATCCAATTATTCCTTTTGACAACCCAATGACAGAAGAAGGTGTTTCTTTAGGAAAACGCTTATTTTACGATCGTATTCTATCTGTAGATAACACAAAAGCTTGTGCAAGTTGCCATATGCCACAAAATGGATTTTCAGACTCTAATAAATTTAGCATAGGTGTTTCAGGTAATTTTGGTAATCGCAATAGTATGCCTTTAATTAATTTAGCATGGAATTTTGATGACAAATACTTTTGGGACGGACGCGCATTAGGACTAGAACATCAAGCATTAGAACCTGTTACCAATCCAATTGAGCTAGAAAATCCTTCATGGAGTGATGTAGAAGACAGACTAAACAACCATCCAGAATATCCAAATTTATTCAACCAAGCGTTTGGTACTTCAACTATTACAAAAGACTTAGTAACAAAAGCAATTGCACAATTTGAGCGTACTTTAATTTCTGGTAATTCAAAATTTGATAAATTTCTAAATGGAGAAGCCACATTAACTGCTCAAGAACAAGAAGGTTTAAATGTGTTTATGGATGAAGAACGTGGTGATTGTTTCCATTGTCATGGTAATCCTAACAATCCGCTTTGGACAGACAATCAATTTCACAACAATGGTCTAGATGCTACTTTTACAGACTTAGGCTTGGGCGCAGTTACAGGCAATCCTAATGATAATGGTAAGTTTAGGTCACCAACACTACGTAATTTAGCTTACACTGCACCATATATGCACGACGGTAGATTTCTAACATTAGACGATGTTATAGAACACTACAGTAGCGGTCTTCAAAATTCTTCAACTATTGATCCTTTAATGAAAAAAGTAGAGCAAGGTGGCGTTCAACTTTCAGAAGAAGACAAGAACAACTTAAAAGCTTTCTTGTTATCACTTTCTGACCCTTCATTTATAAACAATCCCGCATTTCTTCCTCAATAAGAAAAATCAATCTGCCTATTTATTAATATAATGTTACTAAATATGGTAAACAGAGACTTAAATTGTATCTTTGCATTCTATTTAGATAAACTCTAATAAACAGGTATGATAAAAGTTTCTGATACAGCAAAAAAGAAAGTCATCGAATTAATGAATGATGATGGCTTTAATCCTAGCACTGACTACATAAGAGTTGGTGTAAAAAGTGGTGGTTGCTCTGGTTTATCTTACGATTTAAAGTTTGACAAAACCAAAGCAGAAGAAGATAAAGTTTTTGAAGACAATGAGGTTAAAATTATTGTTGACAAAAAAAGTTTTTTATACCTAATAGGTACCACTTTAGAATATTCAGGAGGATTAAACGGAACTGGTTTTGTGTTTAATAACCCTAATGCTAACCGTACTTGCGGTTGCGGAGAAAGTTTTTCACTTTAAAAAAAGAAGACAAAAATTACTATGTCAAAATATACTGAAGACGACTTAAGAGAAGAATTAAAAACCAAAGAATACGAATACGGTTTTTACACAGATATTGAATCTGATACCTTTCCTGTTGGTTTAAACGAAGACATTGTTCGTGCCATTTCTGTTAAAAAAGAAGAACCAGAATGGATGACCAAGTGGCGTCTTGATGCCTTCAAAACTTGGAAAGAAATGGTAGAACCAGAATGGGCAAACGTACATTACGAAAAACCAGATTTTCAAGCTATTTCTTATTACTCGGCTCCAAACAACAAACCTAAATACGATAGTTTAGACGAAGTAGATCCAGAATTATTAGACACTTTTAATAAACTTGGAATTTCTTTAGACGAACAAAAAAAATTAGCAGGTGTTGCTATGGATGTTGTTGTAGACTCTGTTTCTGTTGCAACAACATTTAAAAAGACATTAGCAGAAAAAGGTATTATATTCTGTTCTATCTCTGAAGCTATCCGCGAATATCCAGATTTAGTAAAAAAATATATTGGTACTGTTGTACCTAAAAAAGATAATTTTTATGCAGCATTAAACAGTGCTGTATTTAGTGATGGTAGTTTTTGCTACATCCCTAAAGGTGTAAAATGCCCAATGGAATTATCAACATATTTCCGTATTAATCAAGCAGGAACAGGACAGTTTGAGCGTACATTAGTTGTAGCAGATCAAGGTAGTTACGTTAGTTATCTTGAAGGTTGTACAGCACCAAGTCGTGACGAAAACCAATTACACGCCGCAGTTGTAGAGCTTATCGCATTAGACGATGCCGAAATAAAATACAGTACCGTACAAAACTGGTTTCCTGGAAATGCCGAAGGAAAAGGTGGTGTTTATAACTTTGTAACCAAACGTGGTTTGTGTGAGAAAAACGCAAAAATTTCTTGGACACAGGTAGAAACCGGTAGTGCTGTAACTTGGAAGTACCCAAGCTGTGTATTAAAAGGAGACAACAGTGTTGGCGAGTTTTATTCTATCGCAGTAACTAATAATTTCCAGCAAGCAGATACAGGGACTAAGATGATCCATCTTGGTAAAAACACAAAATCTACAATTATTTCTAAAGGAATTTCTGCAGGTAAATCTCAAAACTCTTACCGCGGATTAGTACAAATAGCAGGTCGCGCAGAAAATGCACGTAACTTCTCACAGTGTGATAGTTTGCTAATGGGTAACGAGTGTGGCGCACATACATTTCCATACATTGAAGCAAAAAATAAATCGGCACAAATAGAACACGAAGCTACAACCAGTAAGATTGGAGAAGATCAAATCTTTTACTGTAACCAACGTGGTATTGATACCGAAAAAGCAATTGCTTTAATAGTAAACGGTTTTAGTAAAGAAGTATTAAATAAATTACCTATGGAGTTTGCTGTAGAAGCGCAAAAACTTTTAGAAATTTCATTAGAAGGTTCTGTAGGATAATCAATTTTTAACCATGAAAAAACTAATCATTCTTCTTATTACCCTTTCTTTAGTTGTTGCTTGTAAAAAAGACAAAAAAGAATCTGTTGTAGAGCAAACAGAATCTGAGGTTAAAAAAGAGTCTATCAAAATGTTTATGTTTGATGGTGGTACTGTTCAAGTTAACATGCTTGAAATTTTTTCTCAAGATGATGCTTACAAAGGTCAATCAAAAACCTTTGCAGATGCTTTTTATTTAATTCAGCATCCAGACGGTAACTTATTATGGGACGCAGGATTATCTGAAGATTTAATAGGAAAAGAACCATTTACAACTCCAGAAGGCGCTTTTACAGTAAGTAGAAAAACAGGAATTGAAGAACAACTAAAGTCAATAGGCTTATCAACTGATGATGTAAAATATATTGCCCTATCGCATACACATTTTGACCATTCTGGATCTGCATCTAAATTACCAAACGCCATTTGGATCGTTCAAGAAAACGAGTATAACTTTGTAACTAGCGAAGAACAAAAAAAACAAAGTCCAGACAACTTTAACGCGATAAAAAATTTAAAAGCTTTAAAGAAAATAAATGGTAATTATGATGTTTTTGGTGACGGAAGAGTTGTAATAGTATCAACTCCAGGTCATACACCAGGTCATCAGTCTTTATTTGTAGATTTAGAACAAGAAGGACCATTAATGCTTACAGGAGACATGTACCACATGGAAGAAAGCAGAGAAAACTCAAGAGTACCTATCTTTAATCATGATGTTGATCAAACTTTAGCATCAATGGAAGTTTTTGAAACATTTGCAAAAGATAAAGGAGCACGTGTTATTATACAACATTCAACAAAAGATTATAACAGTTTAAATCCAGCACCAGAACCAATTCAATAGTAAAAAATGAAAAAAATAATTCTTATTTGTACTATCATATTAGCTTTTGGTTGTAAAGACGAAAAGAAACACACCGAAACCACTTCAACAGATAAAAAAGTTGAAACCAAAAGATTAGTTGGAGAGTTTGTATATTATGCAGACGCAGCAGTTTTTCAAGTAAAAAATGATATTTATGGTGTTATTTTAGATGAAAAATCTGAAGCTTTAAATAAAGAAGCAGAGCCTTATAAAAAAGAAGCAACAGATATGGTTATAGCAGATGTAGAGGCACAAATTATCCCAAAAGATACAAATGAAGAAGGCTGGCCATACAAACTAAAAATAGAAAAAATACATAGTGTTAAAGCACTAGACCCGAATAAAAACGACGTTATTAAATTAGGAAAATAAACAGTATGTTAAAGATAAATAACTTACACGCAAGCGTAGAAGACAAATCTATATTAAAAGGTATTAACCTAGAAGTAAAACCAGGTGAAGTACACGCCATTATGGGACCAAACGGTTCTGGTAAAAGTACATTAGCATCTGTAATTGCTGGTAAAGAAGATTACGAAGTTGAGGATGGAGATATCTTTTTAGAAGGAGAAAACATTAACGAGCTTGCAGCAGAAGAGCGCGCACATAAAGGTGTATTTTTATCGTTTCAATATCCAGTAGAAATCCCTGGAGTTTCGGTAACCAACTTTATGAAAACTGCTATAAACGAATCTAGAAAAGCAAAAGGGCTAGAAGATATGCCAGCTAACGAGATGTTAAAGCTAATTCGTGAAAAATCAGAATTACTAGAAATAGATCGTAAATTCTTATCTCGTTCTTTAAACGAAGGGTTTTCTGGAGGAGAAAAAAAGCGTAACGAAATTTTCCAAATGGCAATGTTAGAACCAAAATTAGCTATTCTTGACGAAACTGATTCTGGTTTAGATATTGATGCTTTACGTATTGTTGCAAACGGTGTAAATAAATTAAAAAACAAAGATAACGCTGTTGTAGTAATTACGCACTACCAACGCTTGTTAGATTACATCGTACCAGATTATGTACACGTGCTATTAAATGGTCGTATCGTTAAATCTGGAACTAAAGAATTAGCACACGAGCTAGAAGAAAAAGGTTACGATTGGATTAAAGAAGAGGTTGGTGCTTAAGCACTTTCCACTAAATTAAAATTATGTAGAATAAAACAGCTTCAAATTGCATCAATTGCATACTGAAGTCTGAATACTGAAACTTAAAAAATGAGTTTAAAAGAAAAATTAGTATCCTCTTTCATGGCGTTTGAAGACCATGTAGACATCGATGCTAAAGTACATGATATTCGCACAGAAGCTATAAAATTATTTGAAGATAAAGGCTTTCCTTCAAAAAAGGATGAAGCTTGGAAATACACCTCTTTAAATAGTATTTTAAAACATGATTACAGTGTGTTTCCTAAGCAAGAAAACGCTTTAGAATATAGTGATGTAAAACAATATTTTATTCACGATATAGACACTTACAAAATTGTTTTTATCGACGGTAAATACTCATCTCACTTATCACAAACTACGCACGAAGGTATGGATGTTTGCTTAATGTCTGCTGCATTAACAAAACCAAAATACCAATTAGTCATAGAAAATTACTTTAACAAAGTAGCAGAAAAAGATGGGTTATCATCTTTAAACACAGCATTTTCTCAAGAAGGTGCATTTATTCATATTCCAAAGAATAAAGTAGTTAACAAACCTATTCAAATTGTACATTTTTCTACAGGTAACGAGTCTGCACTTATGCTTCAACCTCGTAATTTAATTGTGGTTGATGAGAATAGTCATGTTCAAATTATAGAGCGTCATCAAAGCCTTACAGACAACCCTGTATTAACCAATAGTGTTACAGAAATATTTGCAAACAAGCGCGCCATTGTTGATTATTATAAAATTCAAAATGACAATTTAAACGCCTCTTTAATAGATAACACTTTTGTAGAGCAAAAGCAAGAAAGTCACGCTTCTGTTCACACCTTTAGTTTTGGTGGCAAGTTAACTCGTAACAACCTTAACTATTATCAAAATGGAGAGCGCATAGATTCTACATTAAAAGGAGTAACCATTATTGGTGAAAAACAACATGTAGATCACAACACGTTAGTACATCATATAGAACCAAATTGCGAAAGTCACCAAGATTACAAAGGTATTTTTGATGATAACGCAACAGGTGTATTTAACGGTAAAGTTATTGTTGAAAAGGAAGCGCAAAAAACAAATGCATTTCAATCTAACAACAACATTTTAGTTAGCGATAAAGCTACAATTAACACCAAACCACAATTAGAAATTTTTGCAGACGATGTAAAATGTTCTCATGGTTGTACAATTGGTCAATTAGACGAAAGCGCTTTGTTTTATTTAAAATCTAGAGGTATCCCAGAAAAAGAAGCTAAAGGATTACTAATGTTTGCATTTAGCAATAACGTATTAAGCTCGGTAAAAATCCCAGAACTAAAACAACGAATAACAAAACTTATAGCGCTTAAATTAGGCGTCAATATAGGATTTGACTTATAAGAAAAAGCAGCTAATAATTAGCTGCTTTTTTTATATATCAATTTAAAAATACGTCAATTGCCTAATGTTATATGATATTGTCTTCACTTAAATTTGACAAAAACAATATCATGAAATATCTAAGCACATTTATTTGCCTAATCATCACTTCACTAGCAATAGCGCAAAACAATCCTTTAATTAAAGAAGCTCCTTTAAATCCAATAGTTTTAAAGTACAAACTAGAACATTTCAATTTAGTAGGAAATATAGAAACCGCAACACTTAACAACTCATTTCAGTTACAATTTAATGAAGATGGTTTATTAGTTAAAGTATATAACAATGTATACGATGCTGATAAAAAACTAACCAAAGAATATAAGTATCCAAATAAAACAACAATATTAGAGACAAAGTATGAAGGAGAAAATAGTGTAATAAACTCTAAATACACGTTAAACAATGACCAAAATATCATTCATTACGAAGTATTGAATACAAAAGACATTCCTGAGTATTATATTTTAGATCCAATCACATACGAGTATAAAGACCAATTACTTGTAAAAGCTACTACAGATAAAAGTAAACACAACTACAACTTTAAAAGTGAAACAACAACTTACAAATACGATAGCGAAAAAAGGCTTATACAAACTAGTTTATTGTATGATAATGAAGAAGACATTAAATTTAGAAACACTTATGATTACACTAAATTTAATGAAGGAAAAATTTTAATCTTAAGAGACAACGGTTATTATGAGATTAATCAAGAATACAATAGCAAAGGAACATTGACTTACGAAGTAGTTAAAGAAAACGGTTACAAAGCTAACCCATTATCGATAATCTATCGTAATCCAAAGTATGATGAATATGGTAATTTATCTACTTTTAGTGATGGAGAATATAGATATACTTATTTCAAAAAATAATCACTAAATAAATTATAAAAATTCCATTTTAAGCGTTACAAGTAGTAAATTTGTAGCATGTTAGATATAAATAAAATAAGACAAGATTTTCCTATACTTAATAGACAAGTAAATGGTAAACCTTTAGTGTATTTTGATAATGCTGCAACGTCGCAAACACCACAACAAGTTATAGATGTAATAGTAGATTATTATTCTAATTATAACGCTAATATACATCGCGGTGTACACACACTAAGTCAAGAAGCCACAGATAAGTACGAAGCTGCACGTAAGACTATTCAAAATCATTTTAATGCTAAACATACTTATGAAGTTATTTTAACTTCAGGAACAACACACAGCATTAACTTAGTTGCTAATGGCTTTGCTTCACTTTTAAATGAAAAAGATGAACTTATAGTCTCTGCATTAGAACATCATAGCAACATTGTTCCTTGGCAAATGCTTTGCGAAAAAACAGGAGCTACACTCAAAGTGATCCCTATGACTAATGAAGGCGAATTAGACATGAATGCCTATGTTAATTTACTTTCTGAAAATACTAAATTAGTCTTTGTTAATCATATATCTAACGCATTAGGCACCATTAATCCAATTGAAACAATTATTAAAAAAGCACATCAAGTTGGCGCTGCTGTTTTAATAGATGGAGCGCAAGCTTGTCCACATATAAAACCAGATGTACAAGCATTAGATGTAGATTTTTATGTAACCTCAGCTCACAAAATGTGTGGACCAACAGGCGTTGGTATGCTTTATGGTAAAGAAGAATGGTTAAAAAAACTTCCGCCTTATCAAGGTGGTGGAGAAATGATTGACCAAGTTACTTTTGAAAAAACAACTTACGCAGGTTTACCTCATAAATTCGAAGCAGGAACACCAAATATTTGTGGAGGCATTGCTTTTGGAGCCGCAATAGATTACATGAATGCTATTGGCTTTGATAACATTGCTAATTACGAGTATGACCTTTTAGAGTACGGTACTAAAAAACTTTTAGAAATTGAAGGTCTAAAAATCTACGGAACTTCTAAAAACAAAACATCGGTGATATCTTTCAATTTAGAAGGTATTCATCCTTACGATGTTGGTACATTATTAGATAAAATGGGTGTTGCTGTTCGTACAGGTCATCATTGTACACAGCCTATAATGGACTTTTATAATATACCTGGTACAGTAAGAGCTTCGTTTGCATTCTATAATACTAAAGAAGAAATAGACACTTTAGTTACTGCTGTAAAAAAAGCAAAGATGATGTTAAGTTAAAAATTGGCGTCTTTTTTGTATTATTATAGTAAATAATAAATTTCAATAAAGATGAAAACCTATATTCTTATTTTTTTAACCTTGTTTTTAAACGCTTGTAACGCTTCTAAAAATATAAAATCTGACTTAGCTGAAAGTAACACAGAAATATCAACAAACGCTAAAACAACGCAATCAGAAATTAAGTCATTTGAATATTCTGCGGTTACAAGAGGCGGCTATTTAATAGTAAAAGCTAATAAAGATAAAATTACATATCAATTATCTCGCACGTCTAAAGAGATAACAAAAGATTGCACAACTAAGAATTGGGAAACTTTAACCAACTTAGCTAGTAATTTTGACATTACAAAAATTAATGAATTTGAAGCTCCAAGCAAAGCACATCAATATGATGGAGCTGCAATTGCTAACTTAAAAATTTTTGTTGGAGAAAAAACATACGGTTCTCAATCTTTTGATGCAGGTAATCCTCCAAAAGAAATTGCAGAAGTAGTTAACTATCTTTTAAACTTAGTCCCAAAAAATTAAGAACGGTTTAACGAGAAGTCAAGGCTTACAATAGAAGAATATTCATTAATTTTGTAACTGAAAAAGACAGAAACGACTTATGCCTAGTATAAAAGAAATACAAGAAGACATCATAGACGAATTTTCAATGTTTGAAGATTGGGAAGAGCGTTACCAATATATGATAGATCTTGGTAAAACCTTACCATTAATTGACGAGCAATACAAAACCGACGATCATATAATTAAAGGTTGTCAAAGCAAAGTTTGGGTACATGCCCAAATGGATGAAGATAAAGTTGCCTTTACTGCAGATAGCGATGCTATAATTACCAAAGGGATTATTGCTATTTTAATTCGTGTGTTCTCAAACCAACACCCAAAAGATATTATCGAAGCAGATACCGATTTTATTGATAAAATTGGATTAAAAGAACACCTATCTCCTACAAGAGCAAACGGATTAGTTAGCATGATTAAGCAATTAAAGATGTACGCAATTGCTTATCAAACACAATTAAAATAATTTCGCTTTCGCGGAATAACAAAAGCAAAAGAAAATGAGCACAATAGATACAGCCGAATTAGGAGAAAAAATAGTAAAGGTTTTAAAAACCATTTACGATCCAGAAATACCAGTAGATATTTACGAATTAGGATTAATTTACGATGTATTAGTAAACGAAGATTACGAAGTAAAAATCCTAATGACCTTAACAACACCAAACTGTCCAGTTGCAGAAACTTTGCCTCTTGAAGTAGAAGAAAAAGTAAAATCTCTTAACGACATTAAAGACGCTGAAGTAGAAATTACTTTTGATCCACCATGGTCACAAGACTTAATGAGTGAAGAAGCAAAACTAGAATTAGGAATGCTATAAAAGCAATCAAAATGGCAGACGAAATTATAAACCGCGTAGCCAATAGTAAGCTGCAAGTAATAGATCTAGAAGATTATTATCCATCTGGTAAACGTGTAGTTTTTGACATTAAAGATTGGCTTTATGAAGGATTAGTCCTTAGAGAAAAAGATTTTAGAGAACAAGTAAAAGCATATGACTGGTCTCAACACAAAAACCAGTACGTGGCAATAACTTGTAGTACAGATGCTATAATACCAGATTGGGCATTTATGTTGTTGGTCGTTAATTTAGAACCTTTTGTCGAAAAGTGCCATATTGGAAATTTAGAGGATTTAGAAACCTCAATTTACCAAGATAAAATTGACCAGATAGACACTACAATTTACCAAGATAAACCAGTAATCGTTAAAGGCTGTAGCAACAAGCCAGTCCCTATAAACGCTTACACTATGCTTACTTCTAAACTAAAAAAACACGCCAAATCAATTATGTATGGAGAAGCATGTTCTTCTGTGCCATTATTTAAGCGTTAACAACTTTATTGATTATTTAAATTACTGAATAACAGACTGTTAAGTTGTTTTGGTGATTTCACATAAATCAAAAGTAAAACTTACCTTTGCATCCGTTTTATTAAAAACTAAAAATAATTAGAAATGAAAAAAGTATTACTTATTGGAGCTATATTTTTAGGAATCGTTTCCGTAAATGCTCAAACAAAAGAAGAATTAAAAGCTGAAAAAGCTGAAAAACAAGCACAAGCTGATAAGTTTCAAGCAGAAGCAAATGCTATACAAGCTCAAATAGATGCGTTACCTGGATGGAGAGTTGGCGCTTTTGGTACCATTGGAGGAAGTATCTCTGAATTTAACAATTGGTATGCTCAAGCAGCACCTAACAACAGTTCTGGTAATATTGGTTTTACTGTAAATGGTTACGCAAATTTAATTGAAGAGAAATTTTTCTGGCGTAATAACTTAAATGTGAATTTAGGTTGGGTAAAATTAGATGATAAAGACGATCCTACAGACAGCGATAAGTTTAGAGAAAATACAGACGTTTTTAATATCACATCTCTTTATGGTAGAAAATTAAGTGATAAGTGGGCAATTTCTGGATTAGGAGAATACAGAACAACACTTTTAAACAATTTTAATAACCCTGGTTATTTAGACCTTGGTGTTGGTGCAACTTGGACACCTATAGAAAACTTAGTAGTTGTAATACATCCATTAAACTACAACTTTGTTTTTGCTGATGAAGGTACTGTTTTCGAATCTTCTTTAGGAGCTAAATTTGTAGCAGACTATACTAGACAAATTGGTAAAGTAAACTTTAAATCTAACTTCTCTGGTTTTGCTAGCTATAAAAGCGGTGACTATTCTAACTGGACTTGGATTAACAGTTTTGGGTATACATTATGGAAAAACATAGGTGTTGGTTTTGACTTTGGTTTAAGAAGTAACAAACAAGAAGCTGCAGCTTACCAAGGTGTAAGTTTAGATAATGCAGATAATGATTTACAATCTTACTGGTTATTTGGTTTAAACTATAAACTATAATAAACACTCTAGATTTAGATATAAAAAAAAGTGCTTCCCAAAAAGGAAGCACTTTTTTTTGCGTTAGGGATTGAGCTATTGTTGGAGCATATCTTTGATTGCGACTAGCGAAAGCCCGACGCACTTTTGTCATTTAAAACAAAAGTGGGTAACGCCCAAATTATTTTACTCTTCTTCGCCTAAGTTTTCGTAATCGTAATCCGGATACAAGAAGTGATTATAAGGAAAACGTGTAACGTGTATTTCTCTTACTTCATTATATACACGCTTTTTAAATTCTTCTAAGTTTTTCTTGTTTAGCGCAGAGATAAATAAAGCATTGTCTTCTCCTACTCTATTCATCCAAGTTCTTTTCCATTCAGCTAAACTATAATGATCTGTGGTACGCTCAGCAGTTAAATCGGTTTCATCAAATGGTTCTGCCTTATAAGCATCAATCTTATTAAACACCATAATTGTAGGTTTGTCTGCGCTATCAATTTCACCTAAAATTTTATTAACAGAAGCAATATGTTCTTCAAAATTTGGATGCGAGATATCTACAACATGAAGTAATAAATCTGCTTCACGCACTTCATCTAACGTACTTTTAAAACTTTCTACCAATTGTGTTGGCAGCTTGCGTATAAAACCAACAGTATCGGTTAATAAAAATGGTAAATTCTGAATTACAACTTTTCTAACTGTAGTATCTAAAGTTGCAAATAGTTTGTTTTCTGCAAAGACTTCAGATTTACTAATGGTGTTCATCAAAGTAGATTTACCTACGTTTGTATAACCAACTAAAGCTACACGCACCATTTTACCACGGTTACCACGTTGCACAGCCATTTGCTTATCAATAGTCTTTATTTTAGCCTTTAACAATGCTATTTTATCACGTACAATACGTCTATCGGTTTCAATCTCGGTTTCACCTGGTCCACGCATACCAATACCTCCTTTTTGTCGCTCAAGGTGTGTCCACATTCCTTTAAGTCTTGGTAACAAGTATTCGCATTGAGCTAACTCAACTTGTGTGCGTGCATAACTAGTTTGTGCACGTTGAGCAAAAATGTCTAATATTAAGTTGGTACGGTCTAAAACTTTTACTCCTAAAATTTTACTAATATTGCGTTCTTGCGCGGCGCTTAGCTCGTCATCAAAAATGGCTGTACCAATTTCATTATCATCAATAAACTGCTTTACCTCTTCCATTTTACCTGTACCAATAAATGTTTTTGGATTAGGCATCTCCATTTTTTGGGTAAAACGTTTTTTTACTTCTCCGCCTGCTGTATAGGTTAAAAACTCTAGTTCATCTAAGTATTCTTTAGATTGTGCTTCGTCTTGTTCTCTTGTTACTACACCAATTAATACGGCGCTTTCTAATTCTATGTCTTTTTTCTCTAGCATATAAATATTTATATTGCAAATTTACATAATTGTAGCCACAATAAATTTGCTATTTTTAGACTTTTAAAATTCTATCCTTTTGAAGTTTAATATATTTAAATTTAAAACTAATAAACAAACTGTTGCTTTTTATAATATCGAAAATCTTTTTGATATTTATGATGACGAATTTACTCGTGATGATGATTTTATCCCTACTTCCAAAAAGCGCTGGACAGTTAAACGTTATAAAAATAAGCTACGTAAAATTGGTTATGCTATTTCTAACATTGGTAGAAAAGAAACCAACAGTCATCCAGCAATTATTGGTTTAGCAGAAGTAGAAAATGATGCTGTATTAAAGGATTTAATTGCTTCAAAACATCTTAAAGAGTATCCTTATCAATTTGTACATTATGATAGTCAAGATGAGCGTGGTATAGACGTAGCATTTATTTACGATAGTAAAAAGTTTGAGGTTTTACATTCTGAAATTTTCACCTTTACTATAACCGATGAAGATGGATTACCCGACTACACAAGAGATATCTTATTAGTATCTGGTTTGTTTTTTGGTGAAAAAATACATTTTATAGTCAACCATTGGCCATCAAGAAGAACTGGTGATGTTGCTACAGAATTTAAACGTATTAAAGCATCAGAACAAGTACAAGCTATTATTTTAAGACTACAAGAAGATTATGATAATCCTAAAATTGTAGTAATGGGAGATTTTAATGATGATCCTTTTAGTAATAGTATAAAACAGTTGGTAGATAATATAGGTTTGTTTAACCCGATGGACACTCTACTATCTATTGATAGAGGTACAACAAGTCATAATTTTGAGTGGAATTTATTTGATCAGATTATAATTACACACAATTTTTTTGAAAGAAAGCCAAAAACACTACGCTACGTAAAAGCAGATATTTATGATGCAGATTTTTTAAAACAATATGACGGTAAGTATAAAGGTAGTCCTTATCGAACTTATGTTGGTAAAAATTATAAAGGCGGTTACAGCGACCATTTTCCTGTATATCTGATCTTAAATAAAAAATAAGTTTTTAAAATGAAATTAAAAACACTTTTAGTCTTTATTTGTATTCTGGCAAGTCCTTTTGCTAACGCTCAATTTACACCATATTTTGAAAATTATTCACTTTCAA
>Ga0256829_1000718_pt1 | contig 30689 bp, 18 predicted proteins | sample 131447metaG_FD_185979 | JGI IMG/M metagenome (GOLD analysis project Ga0256829, IMG submission 185979) | Hydrothermal vent microbial communities from Lau Basin, Pacific Ocean - 131-447 | ecosystem: Environmental > Aquatic > Marine > Hydrothermal vents | place: Pacific Ocean: Lau Basin | collected... | reverse complement strand
CCTGTTCGGCCCTGCCGGGCCTCCTACAAAAACGTTGCGCTCTTGTGGGGATGGCGGGAGCTGTGACCTTGTGCGGCCTGGCCATACCCTGTTCGGCCCTGCCGGGCCTCCTACAAAAACGTTGCGCTCTTGTGGGGATGGCGGGAGCTGTGACTTTTCCGGTCTGGCCATGTCCTGTTCGGCCCTGCCGGGCCTCCTGCAAAAACGCTGCGCTCTTGTGGGAACGGCGGGAGCCGTGACTTTTCCGGTCTGGCCATGTCCTGTTCGGCCCTGCCGGGCCTCCTGCAAAAACGTTGCGTCGTTGTGGATGGGGGAGAGTGGGACCTGCCATCGGGAAGCTCGCGGGCGCCGCCGTCAACGCATTTCGCGACCGTGCGTTTTTCTGGACTCCCCCACTTGTGAGACATGCCCATGAAACGCCGTTATCTGATTCCCCTGCTGGGTCTCGCACTTTCCACCACCGGTGGTCTGGCTCTGGCCGCAAACGCCGCCCAGTCGGACACCGCCGCACAGCCGCCACAGTCCCTGTCTACGGCCAGCCACGATGCAATGAGCCGAATGCACGGCATGCACGGCATGCACGGCAAACGCATGATGATGCACCGCATGGGGCTCAAGGCGGGTCCGGTGCGGGCGGTGATCGCCAACCTCCGCGAAATCACGCGCCTGTATCGCATGCAGGGCAAGACCTCGCAGCTTGAGGCCGTATACCGGGATGTCCTCAAGCACACCCAAAATCCGATGGTGCGCAACTATGTCTACCAGGCGCTCGCCCGCGTACAGCTTCGCCCCCGCGACCCGGACGCCGCCATCGCGGTACTGCGCAAGAGCCTGGACGAAAACCTCACGCGCCTGGACAGCGCCACGAACTCCGGGAGCTGAACGCTGCAGGGATGCATGCAGGGATGCGCTGGACCGTGGAGCCGGAAGCTCCACGGTCTTTTTTCATGACCCGCCGTCCGGTCCGCTCTCTTCGCGCTTGACCTGCTGCCACAAGGCTTCCTGATCGGCCAGATCGCGCCCGGCCATCTCCCGGCCCTGCTCGGCAGCGATCGCCTCCATGCGCCGGAAACGGCGTTCGAACTTGGTGTTGGCATGGCGCAGCGCGCGCGAGAAATCGATGTCGGCGTGACGCGCCAGGTTGACCATCACGAACAGCATGTCACCGATCTCGTCCTGCAGGCGCGCCGCATCACTGCCCTGCTCGAACTCGGCACGTACCTCGTCCAGCTCCTCCTCGAGCTTGTCCAGTACCGGCCGGTGGTCGGGCCAGTCGAATCCGACAGCCGCCGCACGTTTCTGCAGCTTCAGCGCCCGCTTCCACTCCGGCAGGCCGCGCGCCACACCGGCCAGTGCGCTGGTGTCGGACTCGCCCTTGTCCTTGCGCTCGGTTGCCTTGATCGCCTCCCAGGCGCGGGTCTGCTCCTCGGTGTCGGCGAAACTGGCGCCGGCAAACACATGCGGGTGCCGGCGCACCATCTTGTCGCTGATCGCGCCGACCACGTCGGTGAAATCGAAGTGACCGGCTTCCTCGGCCATGCGCGCGTGGAACACCACCTGCAGCAGCAGGTCGCCCAGCTCGTCCCTGAGGTCGTCCATGTCCCGCCGATCGATGGCGTCGGCCACTTCGTAGGCTTCTTCCAACGTATACGCAGAGATGGAATCGAAATCCTGCTGCACGTCCCACGGGCAGCCGTTTTCCGGGTCACGCAAGCGGGCCATGATGGCCAGCAGTTCGCCGATGTCGCGGGAACGGTCCATGGGCGAACTCAGGATGCGAGCCGGCCGGCCCAGTCGATGCCGGTGTCGCCGACGGCGATGAATTCGGGATTGAGCAGCGAGTCCCCGGTGTTGTAGCGCAGCGGCTTGCCGTCGAAGCGGACCACGTCGCCGCCCGCCTGCTCCAGCACGCAGTGCGCCGCTGCGGTGTCCCACTCGGAAGTCGGACCGGCACGCAGGTAGAGGTCGGCATCGCCGCGCGCGACCAGACAGAACTTCAGCGAGGAGCCACGCGGTACCAGTTCGTGCCCGCCCAGCTTCGCCATCAGCTCGCGCTGGCGCGCACTGCCGTGCGAACGGCTGCCGGCCACCACCAGCGGCGAACCCGCCCGGCGCACCCGGAGCGGCTGCGGTTCGCTCTGTGCATGCTCCTGGCGAAAGGCGCCCTGTCCCTGGCGGGCGTAGTACAGGTCCCCGGACACCGGCACCTGCACCACGCCGAGCACGCTGCGGTGATCCTCGATCAGCGCGATGTTGACGGTAAACTCGCCGTTGCGCTTGACGAACTCGCGGGTGCCGTCGAGCGGATCGACCAGCCAGTAGCGCTGCCATGCACGACGCGTATCCCAGGGGATATCGGCCGATTCCTCCGACAGCACCGGAATCGATGGCGTCAGGGACTGCAGCCCCGCCACGATGAGGCGATGGGCGGCCATGTCGGCAGCGGTCAGCGGCGAGTCATCGTCCTTGCGCTGGACATCGAACGGCTGCGCGTAGACTTCAAGAATCGCGTCGCCGGCGCGCCGGGCCAGGTCGATGACCGAAGCAAGCAGGGGGTCGGGCGTCATGTCGCGTGCCTGCGTCCGGTGACGGATACGCACGTAGAGTGTCGGCGAAAGGTTTTGTCCAACATCTGTATTCCCTGGTGAATGCACCGATGAAACGGGATCTGGTCTGGCCGGAACATGCTTACGGCTGGTAGCGGCCGGCGAGATACTCGCGAGCCATGAAAAGAGCGGCGATCGAACGCCCCTCCGTGACATCGTCACGACCCAGCAATCGGTGCAACTGGTCCATCTTCCAGGGCACGACATCCAGCGGTTCGGGCTCGTCGCCGGGCAGCTTCTGAGGATACAGGTCGCGTGCCAGGACCACATGGGTCACGTGCGTCATGTAGGCGGGCGACAGCGACAACGCGCCAATGCGCAGCAGCGCGCGGGCGCCCTGCCCGACTTCCTCCATCAGTTCACGGTCGGCCGCCTGCTCGACGCTCTCGCCGCGGTCCATGCGGCCTTTGGGCAGGCCCAACTCGTAATGGTCCAGCCCGACACCGTACTCGCGAACAAGCAGCACGGTCTGCTCGTCGAGCATGGGCACGATCAACACGGCGCCAAGGCCGCTGCTCAGCAGGCGTTCGTGGGTACGCCGCTGGCCGTTGGCAAATTCCAGGTCCACTTCCTCGACACGCAGAAAGCGGCTGTGCTCGCAGGTGCGCGTGGCGTGGATGATCGGATACTTGCGGGCCATCGGGGCATTGTACGCGGTGGAACGCGAGCGGTCAGGCTCGAAAGATACACACGGTTTGGCCTGCGGCGGGTCATAGGTATTCGCTCGTCCATCAAAGCACGAATGACCGTAGGGCGGGCACTGTCCGCCGTTCACGCGACCGGAATGCTGATTGCAGGCTCAAGGCTGCGTGCGGCGGACGGTGCCCGCCCTACGAAAGCCTGCCGTGCGGCAGGGCGGACTCTGTCTGCCCAGTAGGGCAGATTTCATCCGCCGTTCACTCACGGCATGGCCTGCGGCAGGTCACGGGTATTCGCTCGTTCATCACAGCACGAATGATCGTTGGCCGGCACGGTCCGCCGTTCACTCGTTCATCACACCACGAACGATCGTAGGGCGGGCACTGTCCGCCGTTCACGCGACCGGAATGCTGATTGCAGGCTCAAGGCTGCGTGCGGCGGACGGTGCCCGCCCTACGAAAGCATGCCCTGCGGCAGGGCGGACTCTGTCCGCCACACAAAACCCAGGGACCCCTGAAAGATGCCGAGGGAAAGTCACAGCGCACCGGACCCGACACGCTGCGGAGGGAGATCGATTTTCGCCCTGGCCCCTAGCCCCTCGCTTCAACCATCCGCTCCAGCACCTCGCCGTGCAGCGCCGGTACCGCGGCCAGCACGCTGGTGGTGTCCAGGCCGATCTCGCCGCCATCAAGGTCGCTGAACACGCCCCCGGCCTCGCGCACGATCACCGTCAGCGCGGCGATGTCGAGGATGTTCACGTCCGATTCGATCACCACGTCCAGGCCACCGCGCGCCAGCAGGTGGTAGTGGCAGAAATCGCCGTAGCCGCGAATCCGGTTGCTGTCGCGGATCAACCGGCCCAGAGCGTTCCAGCGCGCATCGCGGGTGAGCGTGGCGATGTTGCCGGTGGAGATCGACGCCTGCGACAGCTCGGCGGTGTCGGACACGCGCACCGGTTCGCCATCGACATGCGCACCGCCGCCCACGCAGGCCCACATGGTTTCGCCGAAGATTGGCGCCGCGGATACACCCAGCACCAGCCGTCCCTCGTGCATCAGGGCGATCTGGGTCGACAGGAAGGGCGTCCTGCGCACGAAACTCTTGGTGCCGTCGAGCGGGTCGACCAACCACAGGTACGCACTGCCGGCATGGCCCTGGCGTCCGAATTCCTCGCCGTAGAACGCGTGCCCGGGGAATGTGCCGGCGATCACTTCGCGAATGGCTTTTTCCGCCTCGCGGTCGGCCACCGTGACCGGCGTGGCATCCGCCTTGTGCTCGACCGCGACGCCATGCCGCCAGTAATGACGGATCACTTCACCTGCGGCCTGTGCCGCCTCACGTGCTGTCGCCAGCGCCATGTCCAGGGAAAACGCGTTGCTCAAGGTTCCTCTCCCATCATCAATCCACCCCGCCGCCGCAGGTGCACGGTACCGTCGGCATCCATCGGTCCCAGTGCCGCCAGCAGCCGGTGCAGCGAGGCATCGGACGATCGCGCACGAAGCAGCGCATGCAGCCGCCATCCCAGCGGCGAGGCCTGCAGCGTACCCGACAGGGCCACGGGACCGCCTGCATCGGCCAGGCGGGCTTCGATGATGGTACCGGCCTTTTCCGACAGGCGCGCACGCAGGACCCCCAGCGCCACGATGTCGTGGCGACCGGAAAGCGCTGCGTTGCGCCATACCACACGGCCATCCAGTTGCACCGGCCAGCCGCCACGGATCTCGATGCGGGGAATGGTGAAATCCCATGTGCCTTGCGGACGCCAGGCCCGGGGCCCGATCGAGAACGGCAAGCGCGCGACGTCGACCGTGCCCTTCAGGTCGCGCCCGAGCCATGCCTCGTCGACGCGCGCGAGGCGAACGGATCCCTGCATCAACGGTCCGTCCACCTGCACGGCAAGCTCGACACGTCCCAGCAAGGCGGTGCGGGACAAGTCCCAGCGCAGCGTGCCAACCGGCATCCCCGATATCACCACGTTGATAGCACGGCCGTTCCAGACTGTACCGTGCACACTGCCAAGGTCCAGCCCGCCCACCTTGCCAGCCAGCATCCGCCAGGCCAGGGCGGCAGGGAAAAAGGCCACCAGCACGATCAGTGCAGCCAGTGCCAGCCAGGCCAAGTGCCATGTGCTGCGCTTCACCGGCCCATGTCTCCAGCACAAGCCGGCGCTTGAGTGCAAGGCGGGGGAACGGGGATGATGTCAGGCATGAACGACTCCGAAGCAAGGCAAACCAATCGCGATCTGGCAGCGCGCGACCTGCGCCACGTCTGGCACCCGTGCACACAGATGCATGATCACGAAACCATCCCCATGGTACCGATCGTGCGCGGCGAAGGGGCGTGGCTGATCGACGCCGACGGCAACCGCTACCTGGACGGCATCAGCTCATGGTGGGTCAACCTGTTCGGACACGCCAACCCGCGCATCGCCGCGGCGCTCGCCGACCAGGCACGCACCCTCGAACACGTGATCTTCGCCGGCTGCACCCACGAGCCAGCCCTGCACCTGGCCGAGAAACTGGTGGCGATCACGCCCCAGGGGCTCGAGCGCGTGTTCTACGCCGACAACGGCTCATCGGCCATCGAGGTGGCGCTGAAGATGAGCTTCCACTACTGGCGCAACCGCGGGCACGGCGAGAAGACGCGCTTCGTGGCCCTGACCGGCAGCTATCACGGGGAAACGCTGGGTGCATTGTCGGTCAGCGACGTGGCCCTGTACCGCGCCACCTATGCGCCGTTGCTGCTGGAGCCGATTCTCGCGCCTTCACCGGACACCTGGGATGCCGAACCGGGCGAGACACCGGCCGCGCTGGCCGCGCGCAGGCTCGGCGAGCTTCGCCGCATTCTGGAGCGTCATGCCGGCGAGGTCTGCGCGGTGATCGTCGAACCGCTGGTGCAGTGCGCCGGCGGCATGCGCATGTACCACCCGGATTACCTGAGCGGTCTGCGCACGCTGTGCGATGACTTCGACGTGCATTTCATCGCCGATGAAATCGCCGTCGGCTTTGGCCGCACGGGAACGCTCTTCGCCTGCGAGCAGGCCGGCGTGCGTCCGGACTTCATGTGCCTTTCGAAAGGGCTGACCGGCGGCACCCTGCCGCTGTCGGCGGTACTCACCACCGACGCGGTGTATCAGGCCTTCTATGACGAATACGCCAGCGGCAAGGCCTTCCTGCACTCGCACAGCTACACCGGCAACCCGCTGGCCTGCCGCGTTGCGCTGGAGACCCTGGCGATCTTCGAGGACGAGCCGGTGCTGGAAAACAACCGCCGCCTGGCCGCGCACCTGGCCGCGCGCCTGGCACCATTGCGCGAGCATCCGCAGGTGGCCGACGTGCGCCAGACCGGCATGATCGCCGCGGTCGAGCTGGTGAAGGACAAGACAAGCCGCACGCCCTACCCCGCTGCCGAACGCCGAGGCCTGCGTGTCTACCTGCATGGCCTGAAGCGCGAATGCCTGCTGCGCCCGCTGGGCAACGTGGTGTATTTCATGCCGCCCTACGTGGTCGACGAAGGCGAGATCGACCATCTGGTCGAGGTTGCCATCGAGGGCATCGAGCGCGCGGTGGCCTGAAAAACGAACCAGGGAGCTTCTGAACATCCCTGCCCCTGCCGGACGTGATCCTTCAGACTTGCGTCCAGGCACCAAGCACCAGCCCGTACAAGGTGAACTGCAGGGTGTGATACCCGCCATCGAGAAGAAACAGGGTCATGCTGCGGCGGGCGAACAGGTAATTCATGCCGAAACTGGCGGCGACCCAGCACAACCCGGCCGCAAATCCAGCGCCCAGGCCCGGCCACAGACCCGGCGCGGGTCCCAGGAACAGCGCAAACACAAAGGCCGCAACTACACTCAGCGCCAGCGCGCCGCCGAAGGTGCGCAACAGTGGCGGTGGCTGTTCCGGGTCCAGACCGACTTCGCGACACCACACGCGCTGGAACAGGAATCCGTACCACAGGCTGCCAAGCACGAAACTCGACAACGCAGCCGCCAGCACGGCCCACAGGTTCACTTGGAACACCATGCCGAAACCCCGAGCAAAACGTCATCGGAGCATCCCAGATCCAGCACGCCGTGTCACTGCAACCTATGGACGAAGCCATCCGGCCAGGGGTCGCTGAGATCCTCAGCTGCTGCGGCCGATCCGCGTACGCAAAGACTGCAGGCGCGGCGCATCGGGCCGCAGCTTGCCTGCCGCATTGAGGGCCTGCAGGGCCGCGTCGCGATTACCCGCATCCAGTTTCTGCTCCGCACGATCGAGCCATGCACCGGCCAGTCGTCTGCGCATGGACTCATGTGACGGATCGCCCGGCACCAGTTGCTGAAGCACGCTGAGCATCTTGCCGGCCTGCTGCAGGTTGCCGCTCGACAGTGCCTGGTCAAAACGCGTGCGCGCCTGGCCTGCAAGGCCCTGCAGGCCCTGCAAGGCATCGGGATTGTTGCCATCGATGTTCAGCGCCTCGCTGTACAGGTCGTAGGCGCTGGCGCCGGGAGGAAGCAGGAAATCGCCGGCCTGTACGGCAGCACGCGCCCGCGCCAGCAGCTTGTCGAGACGTGCCTGCTGCGCCGGATCGAGCCTGGAGGCGTTGACCTGCGCGGCATCGGCCTGCGCGCGCTGCAGGTGCGCGCGGACCGCGGCAAGATCGGCCGAATGCGGTGCCAGGGCGGTGGCCTGTTTCAGCAATTTGGATGCATCACCGAAATCCTGGGCATCGATCGAGGCGCGCGCGCGCAGCAACAGGGCCTGCGCCACCTGCCCGATGCCGGTCCTGGCCTGGGCGTTGTTCGGGTCGATCTTCAGCACAGCCTGGTACTGCGCCAGCGCATTGTCCTCGCCCGTGCCGCTGACATGGCCGGCGCGCAATGCGTCATCGGCCTGTTTCAGATGGGCGTCGATCGCCGCCTGCGCCTGCTGTCTGGCCTGGGACAGGCTGGCACGCAACGAGGGCAGGTCCGCATAGCCCGGCATCAGCAAGGCGATGCGGCCGATCAGATCGCCGGCCTGATCAAGCTGACCCTGATCCAGCGCCGTGCGTGCCTGGACGGCCAGCGCATCGCCGACCTTGTCCATGCCATGTCGGGCAACGGCATTGTCCGGGTCGGCGGCCAGCGCCTGGCGATACAGGGCAGCCGCGCCCTGATCACCGTCCAGCTTGCCAGCAGCCAGAGCCTGCTGGGCGCGGGTGATCAGGATGTCGGTCTGCGCCTGCGACTGGCGTGCCTTGAGCAGGATGGCGGCCACCGCATGCACGGCATCACCGCCGCCCAGGAGGCTGCGGGCGTTGGCCAGCGCGTTCTGCGCCAGCTCGTAGTTGCGTGCGGCAATGGCCTTGCGCGCCCGCGCAAGCTCGGCCTGGCCGACCTTGCGCAAGCCATCGATGGCCTGTTCGTTGTCCGGTTCCAGCGCACGAACGGCCGAATACAGCTCGCGCGCGCTGGTGCCGTCATTGCCGTCCAGATGACCGGCGGCCAGCGCCTTGTCGGCACGCACCAGCAGGGTATTGAGCTGGGTGCGCGGGAACAGTGCACGCAGGGCATCCTGCTGCGACCAGGCGAGCACAGCGATGCCCAACACCAGCACGGCAAGAAGACCCCATCGCACACTGCGGCGACGCCAGGCCGAGGCCCATCCCGTGGTTGGCGCAGGAGGCACCGGCCTGTCATCGGCACCGCCCTTCCCGGCCCTGGCAGGCGTCGGTGTGGCAGCCGGCTTGCGTGCATGCACGTCGCCGTCGAGTTGGCCGATATCGCCAAGGCTCGGTTCGGTGCGTTTGCGCGTGCCAGGTTGCTTGTGTTCGCCCATCGTCGAGGACCCGGGAAATGCTGTCACGAAAGCTTAGCACCGCCCCCGGCAAGACCACCCCACATATCCGCGCGCATTCAGGCTGCAGCCAGCCGGCGCACCTCGATCACATTGGGCACGTTTTCCAGGCGCGCAAGCAGTTCGGAAAGCTGCTCGAAATCATGCACCCGCAGGGTGTAATCCATCTGCGCTTCGCCGGTACGCGCAAAGATCCGGCTGTTCGAGGCCACGATCGGCGTGCCCGCGTGCGTGATCACGCCGGTGACGTCCTGCTGCAGGCCCTTGCGGTCATAACCCAGGACGCGCACGTCCACCTCGTAGGCCCGCTCCGGGGCATGGCCCCACTGTACGTCGATCACCCGTTTCGGATCGCGGCGTGCCAAACGGGCCAGTGCCGTGCAGTCGGCCCGGTGCACCGATACGCCGCGTCCGCGGGTGATGTACCCGCGCACCACATCGCCCGGCAAGGGTTGGCAGCAACGGGCCAGCGTGGTCATCAGGTCGCCCACGCCCTCCACGCGCATGGCGCCGGGATCGGTACGATCGCGTCGGTGCCGCTCCAGACCATCCTGCGGCGCTGCGGATTGCAGACGATCGCCTTCGGACAGCAGCCGGGCCACCTGACCCGGCGTGACCTCGCCCAGTGCCAGCGCCACCAGCAGTGCGTCCACCTGAGCGAATCCGAAGCGGGACGCCAGTTGCTCCAGGTCGGCCCCGGAGAGGGCCATGCGCTTGAGTTCGCGTTCCAGGATGTGCCGGCCGGCCTGCAGGTTGGCCGAATGCTCACGACGACGAAACCATGTACGCACCTTCTCGCGCGCGCGTGCGCTGTGCAGGTATCCCGCATGGACCTGCAGCCAGTCGCGGCTTGGCTCCGATGCCTTGCCGGTCAGGATCTCCACGCGGTCGCCACTGCGCGGGGCGAACGTCAGGGGCACGATGCGTCCATTGACCTTGGCGCCGCGGCAACGGTGCCCGACCTCGGTGTGGATGTGGTAGGCAAAATCGAGCACGGTGGCGCCGCGCGGCATGTCCACCACCTCGCCGCGTGGCGTCAGCACGTAGACGCGGTCCTCCTCCAGCGCATTCTCGAAGTCATCCAGCAGCCGCGTATCGTCTTCGGCCCGGGAATCGAGGAGACTGCGCAGCCACGCGACCCGCTTCTCGAATTGCGCATCGGCCGACCCGCCTTCCTTGTACCGCCAATGTGCCGCAACTCCCAGTTCGTTCTCGCGGTGCATCGCATGCGTGCGGATCTGGATTTCCAGGGTCTTGCCACCCGGACCGAGCACGGCGGTATGCAGCGAACGGTATCCGTTCTGCTTGGGGCGCGCGATGTAGTCGTCGAATTCGCGCGGGACGTGCGGCCACAGGCCATGCACGACGCCCAGCGCCGCATAGCAGTCGGCGACCTCGTCGACCAGTACGCGAAGCGCACGGATGTCATACAGCTCATCGAAGTCCAGATGCTTGCGCTGCATTTTTTTCCAGATGGAAAAAATATGCTTGGGACGCCCGGCGATGTCGGCACGCAGGCCGGCCTCCTGCAACGCCTGGCGCAGGGTATCGATGCATGAGCGGATGTAGCGTTCACGGTCCACGCGCCGCTCGTCGAGCAGGCCGGCTATGCGCTTGTAGACCTCCGGCTGCAGGTAGCGGAACGCCAGATCCTCCAGTTCCCATTTCAATTGCCAGATGCCCAGCCGGTTGGCCAGGGGCGCATGGATGTCTGCGGTCAGCTGCGCCAGCCGTCGCGATTCCTCGGCCGGCAACCGCGAAGCCCCGCGCAGCAGAAGCAACTGGCGCACCAGCAGCACGAACACCACGCGCACGTCGCGGATGATCGCCAGCAGCAGCCGCCGCAGGCCCTCGCTCGAGCCGCTGCGTCCGGCATGCAGGGCCCATACTTTGCCCGCCGCGAACTGTCCTTCGACCAAACGCACCAGGGGCGTGGAAAGCGCCGCTCTTTCCCGGTGCCATGCCTCGGGATCGTGTTGCGCCAGCTCGAACCATGCGGCCGAGGCAAGCGTTTCCGCATCACAGCCCAGGCCCTGCAGCAACCCCAGCGCCTGATCGAGCGCATCCCGGTGCTGCGGTGTGAGGGATGCACATGCCGCCAGCGCTGCCTGCAACTGTGGCGGGGAGGCTTTATCGTGTCCGGGGGCGTCGGAATGTGCTGCCATGTCACCAGCCTAGTACGAAGCCGTGCGGACACGAAACGCCCGGACGGCAGCGGCTGCCTCGCTTCAGTCAGCGCCTTCGCGCTGCGCCTTGTGCAGGGCGCGTGCCATGCGCTTGGGAGACACCGTGACGGCGGTTCCCAACTCCTGCGCGAACAGGGACACCCGGTATTCCTCGATCATCCAGCGCAGCGCGTCGAGCTGCGCGCCGCCGGTCCCGGATGCATGAAGTTGAAGCCAGGCGCGCCAGTAGGGCAGCACTTCCATGTAGCGCTGCTGGTCCTTTTTCGGATCCTGCCGCAGGCGCTCGGCGCGCAGGCGCATCGCTTTCAGGTAACGCGGCATCTCGCCAAGGCGCGCCAGCGGCAGATCGCGCAGGAAACCGGGTGACAGCAGCGCATCGAACTGCGCCTGGAGATCCTCGTAGCTGGCCGCGGCAAACCCCATCATCGGCGGCTCCAGCCACGGCTTGAGTTCGGCCTGCGCCTCGATCACCGCCTCGGCGTATTTCAGGCGTTCGACGGCGGCGGCAAACAGGCCTGCGGAAAGACTCTCACGCAAGGCCGCAAAATCCTCGCCCGTGCGCACGGCCAGATCATGCGTGGCAAGCAGCTCGGCCAGCCCGCCTTCGACCAGGTCCTCGCGCAGGCCATCGGTACTGCCCAGCGGTGCGTACTTGAGCGCGATGACCGTGGACACGGGCAACTTGCGCCGCGCCTGTTTCATCGCCGGCGCCAGCATCAGACGCAACAGGCGCTCAACGCCGCGCAGGTGCTCGGCACCGGCTTCCTCGCGGCGCTCGAATACACGCAGGGCCACCGCCGTGCCAAGATCGACCAGCGCCGGGTAGGCATCGAGCCCACCTTCCGATCGCACCACGTCGGGCAGGTCGCCGACATCCCAGGCCTGGACATCCTCGCGCGTCAGGACCGCATCGGCACGACGCGAAAAGGCCTCCCGCGCATCGTCCATCCAGCGGGCGCGAAGGTCCTCGAGGCTGCGCGAGGTGTCGAGTTCGCGCCCATCTTCGTCATGCAGGCAGAAACGCAGCGCGAAGTGCGGTGCCAGGGCCACGGCAGCAAAGGCTTCGGCGTCGACCTCCACCCCGGTCACACGCTGCAGGAAGCCGGCCAGAGCGGCATGCAGTGGCTGGTCGCGCGGCGTCTCGGCCTCGCAGAACGCCCGTGCGAAATCGGGTGCCGGCACGAAGTTGCGCCGCAGCGCCTTGGGCAGGCCGCGGATCAGCGCCGCCGCCTTGTCGGGCAGCAGCCCGGGCACCAGCCACTGGCAGCGCGCTTCCGGGATGGCATTGAGCAAGGCCAGGGGCAGGTGCATGGTCAAGCCGTCCGCTTCATCCCCGGGCACGAAGCGGTAGGACAGCCGGTACGCCTGCCCTCCCAGGTCCATGCTCGCGGGAAAAGCTCCGGGGTCGCGCCCGGGCGATACCTCCAGCACGTCATCGAGCGTCCAGCGCAAGGCCGCCTGCTGCGCCGGCGCGGCATGCCGGTACCACTTCTCCAGCGCCGCGCGCGAAGCAATGCTTTCGGGCAGCTTGCCGCGGAAGAACGCTGCGCGTGCATGCGGATCCCTGATCAGGCCTTCGCGCCGGTGACGGGCTTCCAGTTCATGGGCCTGTTCCAGCACACGCCGGTTGGCGGCCACGAAATCGGCGCCGGTGTCGATCTCGCAGCAGGCCAGCGCCTGCTCGAGGAAGATGGCGTGCGCCTGCCCCGGATCCTGCTGCTGAAAGCCGACGATGCGCCTTGCGACCAGCACCAGTCCATACAGGGTGACCTGTTCGCTCGCCACCACCTTGCCGCGCTGGCGCGACCAGTGCGGATCGCTGCAGCTGCGACGCACCAGGTGCGCGGCCTGTTCTTCGACCCAGCGCGGATCGATGCGTGCGCACAGCATGCCCCACACCTGCCCGCCAAGATCGAGGATCAGCGCGGCAAACACCCATCGCGGGGGTGACCTGGCCAGTGCCGAACCCGGAAACACCTTGAAGCTGCGCTGACGCGTGCCGCGATAGATGCCCTTTTCGTCGAGCAGCGCCACATGTGCGGGCAGGCCGGCAAGCAGGCAACGGTGGATGGCTTCGTAGGCATCGGCCTCGACCGAGCTTGCCTGCCTGGCAGCCTGGCTGTCCCGGCTGCGCTTTCGCGGCGGCTTGCCGGATCGACCCTTGGCCCCCGGACTGCCCGCGGCCGAACCGGTATCCGTTGCGCGATGCGCGATGCCCAGTTTCAGCTGCCGATGCAGTTCACGCCATTCGCGCATGCGCAGGAAATGCAGGAAGTGCCTGCGGCACCACTCGCGCAATGCCGATTGCGTGTTTTCCTCGCAGGCCAGGGCATAGGCCTGCCACAGGTTCCAGATACCGACGAAATCCGATGCGGGGTCGGCGAACCGGCGGTGTGCGGCATCGGCCTGGGTGCGTGCATCCGGTGGACGCTCGCGCGGATCCTGCACGGCCAGGAACGCGACTATCGCCAGCATCGGGTCGAGCACATCCCGGCGCTGCGCCTCGACCAGCATGCGCGCCAGTTGCACGTCGATGGGCAAGGTCGCCAGTTCGCGGCCCAGCGGTGTCAGCCTGCGCTTGTCATCGATGGCGGAAAGTTCGGCCAGTCGCCGGTAGCCATCGGCCACGGCAGCCGGCTCGGGGGCTTGCAGGAACGGGAACGCCTCCATCTCGCCCAGCTCGAGCGCGAGCATGCGCAAGATCACGTTGGCCAGCGAGGAACGCAGCAGTTCCGGGTCGGTGTATCGCGGCCGGCGGTCGAAATCGGCCTCGTCATACAGTCGCACGCACACGCCCGGCCCGACGCGCCCGCAGCGCCCCTTGCGCTGGTCGGCCGCCGCCTGCGATACCGGCTCGATGTGCAGCCGATCGATCTGCCGGCGCGGGCTGTAGCGGTTGACGCGCGCAGTGCCGGTATCGACCACGTAGCGGATCCGCGGCACCGTCAACGAGGTTTCGGCCACGTTGGTGGCCAGCACCACGCGCCGCGCCGGACCGGGGTGAAACACGCGGTCCTGGTCCCTCGCCGACAGGCGGGCGTACAGCGGCAATATTTCGGTATGCCGGTAGCCGCGCCGTTCGAGCAGATGGTGCGCATCGCGAATCTCGCGCTCACCGGGCAGGAACACCAGCACATCGCCGCGCGGATCCTCGGTGCTGATTTCATCCAGCACCCGGGCTACGTGTTCTGCACTGCCTTGCTGCACGCCATCACCAACACCGGCCATCGCCTCCAGTGGGCGCCATTGCACCTCGACCGGGTACGCGCGCCCTTCGACCTCGATCACCGGCGCATCGCCGAAATGCGCGGAAAACCGCGCTGTGTCGATGGTCGCCGAGGTGACGATAATCTTCAGTTGCGGACGCTTTGCCGCCAGGCGCTTGAGGTATCCGAGCAGAAAATCGATGTTGAGGCTGCGCTCGTGGGCCTCGTCGATGATCAGGGTGTCATAGGCGGACAGCCACGGGTCGGAACGGGTTTCGGCCAGCAGGATGCCGTCGGTCATGAACTTCACCAGGCAATCTTCCCCGACCTCCTCGGTGAAGCGGACCTTGAACCCCACCAGCCCGCCAACCGACGTGCCCAGCTCCTCGGCCACACGCCGGGCCACCGAGCGTGCCGCCAGCCGGCGCGGCTGGGTGCAGCCGATCATGCCCGCCACGCCGCGTCCGGCCGCAAGACACAGCTTGGGCAGCTGCGTGGTCTTGCCCGAACCGGTCTCGCCGGCCACCACCACCACCTGGTGCCGGTCGATGGCCTCGGTCAGCACCTGGGCCTTGCCGCTGATCGGCAGACTCTCGTCAAGGGTCACCACCGGCACCGCTAGCGCCCGGCGCGCCCGGCGTTCCCGCGAAGCCTCCACGTCACGGCGCAACGCATCCCATGCCGCCTTGCCGGGCCGCTTGCTGCGCCTCAGACGCAACCACCGCCCGAGCAGGGGTCCGAAATCTCGCGTGCACACCTGATCGATCCGCTGGCGCAGATCGGAAGGCGTTTGCGTGTGCCTGGATGCGTCGGGATGGTCGTTCATGAACGCTGCACATGATAACCGCAGACTATCGCCACGATCGCAAGCATCGACTTCACCCGGCGCCCATCACAGGCGCACACTCATGGCCACGCAAGGCCGTGCTCGAGGGCGCGCTCATCGCTCCCGATCGCGGCACGTGCACTCCCAACCGAAGGAGCAAGCTCATGGTCCACGACATTCACATCGGCATTGCCAGGAAAGACCGCAAGAAGATTGCGCAGTCCCTCGCTCACCTGCTGGCCGACACCTACTCTCTCTATCTGAAGACCCACAGCTTCCACTGGAACGTCACCGGTCCTCAGTTCAACAGCCTGCACCTGATGTTCGAACAGCAATACAACGCACTGTGGATGGCCGCCGACGAAGTCGCTGAACGTATCCGGACTCTGGACGAGGTGGCTCCAGGTTCCTACAGCCAGTTCGCCGGACTCACATCCATCAAAGAGGAAACCGGCGTGCCGGAGTGGAAGAACATGGTCCGGCAGTTGCAAGACGGTCACGAGGCTGCCGCAGCCACGGCGCGCAAGGTGGTGAAGGTCGCCGTGGACTCAGGCGACGATGGCACGGCCGATCTTGCAACCGGACGCCTCAAGGACCACGAGAAGACCGCCTGGATGCTGCGCGCACTGCTGGCCTGACCGGCACGGGAAGCGGTGGAAAACAACGGGGCGCGTCATGCGACGCGCCCCGAGGCAAAAACACGAATCGGACCCGCCTCAGAATTTCGGCGCCGGTCCCTTGACTGCGGTCACGAAGTCATCGGGCCGCAGATAGATACGAAAGGCCTGCAGGACCTGCGTCGCGGTCATGGCGTAGATGGCCTTCTGCGCCTTCAACGGCGTGTCCAGCGGCTTGCCTTCCAGCGACAGATCGAGCAACTGGCCGGCAATCGACCCGAAACTGGAGTCGGACAGCGGGAACTGACGCAGCAGCATGCCCTTGGCGGTATGCAGCTCGGTGGCACTGACCGGCGCGTCCTGCATTTGCCGGATGTCACGCACCACCATCTCCCGCGCCTTGCCGACCTTGTCCGGATCGGAACCGTAGCTGACCGTGAACGTACCGCGCTTGCGGTCCAGTTGCATGCCGCTGCTGACGCCGTACACCAGCCCGGCCTTCACACGCAGGTCGCGCCACAGGCGCGAGGCGAAGACGCCACCGCTGAGCACCTGGTTGCCCACCATCAGGGCATAGCGATGCGGATTGCGGTTGGTCAGCGGGATGGTCTGCGCCAAGGTCACCGAATCCTGCACGGCCGAGGAATCGGGCGTGTGGAATTGGCCGGGCTTGTTGGCCGGCACCGCCGGGTAGTAGACGTCCGGCTTCGGTCCCTTCGCGCTCCATCCACCGAAGGCGGCCTCGATCACACGCTTGGCCTCCTGCGGCGTGACATCGCCGATCACCACGATGCTGGTCATGTCCGGTCGAAACACCTGGCGGTAGTAGTCCTTGACGTCACCCAGGGTCAGCCCGGCCACCGACTGCACCGTGGCATGGCGCAGGCTCGGGTCATTCTCGGGGTACAGGGCCCGGGCCAGATGCATCCTGTTGAGGAATCCGGGCGACTGCAGCACACCATTGACGATGCCTTCCTGCTGTCGCTGCATGATCATGAAACCGCGACGCGGCAAGGCCGGGTCCAGCACGTTGTCGGCAAGCAGCTTCACTCCGGCCTCGAAATGCCGCGACGGCACCGCAAGGCTGAAGCTGCTCCCGGCCTGGACACGGGCACTGATCGCATCCAGCGCCTGCTCGAACTGCTGACGGCTCATGTTCTTGGGACCGAAGGCAAACAGGCTGCCCAGCACGGCGGAAACGCCTTTCTTTCGTTTCGGTGCCTGCATGTCCGAATTGGTGAGGACGGCGCCGTACACTTCCACGGTCCGGCTGATCGACTCGGGCTGCACGATGAGTTTGATGCCGTTGGGCAGGGTGTACTGCGTCGGATGCAGGGATGTGCCCGGCATCTTCAGGGTGGCGAAGGCCGCCTTGGCCCAGGCCGGCAGGGTCACCGGACCGCTTGGCTTGCCACCAAAACTTTCGGCACCGCCAAAGCCCTTGCTGGCCACCGGCTTGCCGGACGATGCCGGTGACAGGACTGCCGTGATGGCATGATCGGGCTGGAATACACGCCGGGCAAGCGCGTCGACCTGGGCCGGGGTGACCGCCTCGATGGCGGCCCGGATGTCACCGGGCGACTGCAGGCCCTGGAAGGCCAGAGCGTTCGACCAGGCATTGGCCAGGCCGGAGACCGAATTCTTCTGGAATTCCAGACCTGCAATGAGCCTGTCCTTGGCCGCCTTCACCAGATCGGCAGGCACGCCCTTGGACGCTGTCTTGGCCATGATGTCCCTGACCGTACGCAGCACGGCATCGGAATTGCCGCCACGCGGGAACACACCCACGGCGAACCCGATGCCGGCCTGCGGAAGGAACGAACCTGAAAATCCGCCTGCCAGCGCCTTGCCCGTAAGCCCCATCTCGTACAGTTCGCCGCGCTTGGAGGCCAGCGCGGTGGAAAGCACGAGCGCCGTGGCATAGTCCTTGTCACGCATGCCAGGCATGCGCCATGCCACGGCCACCGTTCCGTAGGGGCTGTCCGTCGGCAGTTTCATGGTGAATGCCTTGACCGGCTGAAAGTGGAACGCCGGACGGGCAGGCAGCTTCTTTGACGGAATGCTCCCGAACAGCTTGCGCACCTCCTGCAGGGTCGCTTGCGGATCGACATTGCCGGCGATGACCAGGATCGCGTTGTTCGGTGCATACCAGGTGTTGTGGAATTGCTTCAACGCGGCCGCGGTGGTCTTGTTGAACGAGGGTCGGGTGCCCAGCGGGGTGTGGGCATAGGGCGTACCCGCGAACATGCGTGCGCGCAGTTCAGTGAAGAACTTGAACCCCGGGTTGGACATGTCACGCGAGACTTCCTGCTCGATCGCGCCACGTTCCTTGGCCCAGTCCGCGGCCTTCATGTCCACGCCATGCATGCGGATGGCCTGGATGCGCAGCGCCACGCCCAGGTCCTGCGCCGGCACCGTGAAGTAGTAACTGGTGACCCCTTCCTGGGTCTGGGCATTGGATGCGCCGCCCAGGTTGGCCATCAACGCAGCCAGCTGGTCCTTGTCCAGGCCCGGACTGCCACGGAACATCATGTGCTCGGTAGCGTGCGCCATGCCCGGAAAGCCCCTGGGCGCCTCGTTGGAACCGACCAGGTAATTGAGCCGGGTGGTCACCACCGGCGCCATCGTGTCGCGCACGATCACCACGCGCAGGCCATTGTCCAGTGTCGCTCGCGTCACCTCCGAAGCGCCTGGCTTCGCCGATGCCACCGAAATTGCACCCGCGCCCGCGAGCACCAGTGCAGCCATGCACATCCACAACCTTTTCATCGGTGTTTCTCCTTGTGAGTCCATGCGAAAAATGCGTTCACCTTGCGTCACGCGCCTTGCCCTGCAGGCAACGTGGATGCATTCGCCATCATACCGCGGGTTCCGATTGCATCGCAGCTCCAACGATCACGCACGGTTCCGGGATGTTCCCGTGCGCGTTGCCCGGGATTCGGTGAGCCACGGCTCCCCGGCACGCATGATGTCGATCCAGGCTCGCGTGTGGGGTACCTGCATATACGTCACTTCGTCCGCACGGTGCGCAGGTAACGGCAACACCGTGCAATGCTGCATAGAGCCGTGACAATCCCGGGTTCGACGGCCCGGCATCTGCCAATGTTCCCTGCCGGCAGTCTCCGGCGCTGACCATCGGGCTCGTGGGGCAATGTGGCGATTTCACAAAATCCAGCATCCGATCTTCCCATCCCGGATTGCATGGGTGATGCTGCCATGGCGCAGCAATTGAGGTATAAGTGGTAGCATTCAGAACTGAAATATGTCAACAGGCTGAGTACATGAGCGCAACGATCGAACTTTTTGAACGATTCAAGAACCGCCTGCAGGTAGGTTCCGACCATGCCGCGGGGCAGATCCTCGGTGTCAAGCCGCAGACCGTCAGCAACTGGCGCACGCGCGGCAGCCAGGCCGAACCCAAGCTCATCGAGAGCATGTGCCAGAAGCTGCAGGAGGATCCGGTGCCGTGGCTGCTGCGTGCACAGGCCGATCAGGCGCATGATCCGGACAACGTCCTGGTCTGGAAACGCCTGGCCAACCGCCTGGGTGTGGCACTGGGCGCGCTGGTGCTGTTCCTGGGCCGCAGTCCTGAAGCCATCGCGCAGACCCGGCCTTCGCTCGCCGGGCTGAACGAATTCGCCTGGAACGCCATGGACGCCGCCAACCAGGTCTTGAACCTGGTCCCCTTCGGCGCCCTCTGATCCCGGTCCTTATCCTGCAACGGCCACGCCCTGCATCTTCAGGGCGTGGCCGTTGTGCTGAGCGGAAGCTGAGTCCGCGAGCGATCATGCATTGAGCACATGGTGGCGCTTGGGTAAGCTCGACTCAGGCAAGGCATTCCCGCCTATGGCAGGTGTAGCTGCAACGCGTCAGTTGCCGTGATGACGGGAGTCCCCGGCCCCTGCGCCCCTGCGCTCCACAGGATCACCCTTGACCGCCGACAACCCGCCCCTTGCCGAAAGCCGGCACGCTTTGCCGATTGCCGTGGGCATGGCCTTGTTCCTGGTAGCCCTCAATACCGCGTTGTGGTGGTGGAGCAATCGTCCCCGGACCCCCGCCAATGTGGTCCTGCCAATCCACGGCTTTGCCTACAGTCCCTACCGCCGCTACCAGGGCCCGTTCGACCAGGGCCGTCCGACCGATGCGCAAATTGCCGCCGACCTGAAGCTCCTGGCCCGCTACACCCACCATATCCGTATCTACGATGTGGTGGACAACCCGCAAGTGGTGCGTCTGGCAAAGCGGCAGGGACTCGACGTGATGGCTGGCGCCTGGATCGACCGCCGCCTGGTGCACAACGACGAGGAAATCGACGCGGTTGTCGCGCAGGCCCGCAGGTATCCGAAAACCATCACCCGCGTGCTGATCGGCAACGAGGTCCTGCTGCGTCACGACATCGCCCCCGACCGTCTGATGGCATATCTGGACCGCGCCCGCGCGCAGATCCGTCAGCCAGTATCGACCGCCGAGCCCTGGCACGTCTGGGAGAAATATCCCGAACTGGTGCAGCACGTGGATTTCATCACCGTGCACCTGTTGCCGTACTGGGAAGGTGTGCCGCTCGACGATGCGCTCAACGACGTCCGCAGACGCTACGCACACCTGCAGAACCTTTATCCCGACAAGCCGATCGTGATCGGCGAGATCGGCTGGCCGTCCAATGGCGACCGCTACCGCTACGCCAGGCCGTCGGTCACCAACGAGGCGATCTTCCTGCGCGACTGGTTGGCCTGGGCACGCGCGCACGGCATCGATTACTACGTGATGGAGGCCTTCGACCAGCCGTGGAAGGAAGCCCTCGGCGAGGGCCGCACGGGTGCCTACTGGGGCATGTTCGATGCCGACCGCGAGCCGAAATTCCCCTTCGCCGGCCCGGTGATCGAAGACACCTCATGGCTGGGCAAGGCACTTGCGGCCGGCCTGCTGGCATTGCTGCCGATGGTCTGGTTCGGCAAGCGCTTCAGCCGCTACCGGCTGGCCGGGCGGTTCTTTTTCATGCTGCTCCTGCAACTGGCCGCGGGGGTCATCGTCTGGGCCGCCACCCTGCCCTTCAATTTCTACCTGAGTCCGTTCGACTGGACGATGCTGGTGCTGCTGTTCCCGGCGCAGATCGCCATCATCGCGATCCTGCTGATCAACGGTTTTGAATTCACCGAGGTGCTGTGGCGACGTCGATGGCGGCGTCATGCTGCGCTGCTGCCCCCCGACCCGCCGGAAAAACAGCCCTTCGTGTCCATCCACCTGGCCTGCTACAACGAGCCGCCGGAGATGGTCAGGCTGACGCTCGATTCGCTCGCCGCGCTGGACTACGCCCACTACGAAGTGCTGGTGATCGACAACAACACCAAGGATCCGGCCGTGTGGCAGCCGGTGCGAGAGCATTGCGAGACACTCGGCTCGCGTTTTCGCTTCTTCCATCTGGAGCCATGGCCCGGCTACAAGGCCGGGGCGCTGAACTACGGACTGCAGCAGACCGACCCGCGCGCCGACGTCGTCGCGGTGGTGGATGCCGACTACGTGGTGCGTCCGGACTGGCTGTCACGCCTGACCGGGTATTTCCACGATCCCGGGGTGGCGGTGGTGCAGTGCCCGCAGGCACATCGCGAATTCGAGGACAACACTTTCCGTCGCTGGACCGCGTGGGAATACGACGGCTTCTTCCGCATCGGCATGCACCACCGCAACGAGCGCAACGCCATCATCCAGCACGGCACCATGACCATGGTGCGGCGCGCGGCACTGGAAAGCACCGGAGGCTGGTCGGAATGGACCATCTGCGAGGACGCCGAACTGGGCCTGCGCCTGATGCACGCCGGTTACCAGCTGGTCTATGTCGATGAACTGATGGGCAAGGGGCTGACGCCGTCCGACTTCAAGGCCTACAAGAGCCAGCGCTACCGCTGGGCCTTCGGCGCGATGCAGATCCTGAAGGGCCGCTGGCACTGGCTGGTACGTCGCGGCCCTCTCGATGCCGGCCAGCGCTTCCACTTCCTGACCGGCTGGTTCAGCTGGTTTGCCGATGCACTGCACCTGGTATTCACCCTGATGGCGCTGTTCTGGACCGCCGGCATGATCGGCCTGCCGCAGTATTTCAGCTTGCCGATGAAGCTGTTCCTGATCCCGGTAGTCGGGTTCTTCATCGCCAAGGCCCTGTTCGGCATCGTCCTGTACCGTGCGCGCGTGCCCTGCACCTGGCGCGATACGCTCACGGCCTCGATGGCCAGCATGGGGCTGTCGCATGCCATCGCCCGCGGCATCCTGCATGGACTGACTCGTGAAAAGACCGCCTTCGTGGTGACTGCCAAGGGCCGCCGGCGCGCCGGATCCCGACTGGCTGCCTTTGCGCCGGTGCACGAGGAAGGGCTGATGGCACTGGCGTTGGCACTGGCGTTGGCCGGCATGGCATCCACCTTCGGTGCCAGTTACAACGAGGGCGTATTGTGGATGGTGATTCTGGCGGCACAGGCCATTCCCTATGTCTCCGCCTTGGCCGGTGCCTGGATCGCCCACCGCAGCGCCTGAACCGACACATGCATCGGCCTGTCGATGATTGTCCCGGGCACTGCCGAACTCGGCATGCAAGCGAAGGTCTTGTCTTCATGCGCGACGTCTTCCGCCACGCCCTGCGCTTCGCCGCGACCTGCATGCTGCTGGTCGTACCCGCCGTGCAGGCGGGCGTGACGCTGAAAGTCGAGGGTGTGGACGAAGCGCTGCGCAACGCGGTGAGGGCGGCGGTCAGCCTCAGCCAGTACCGGCAGCGCGATGTCAGTGCGGCACAGATGCGCCTGTTGCAGGGCAAAGCCGGCGATGAGGTGCGCAAGGCACTGCAGCCTTACGGCTACTACAAGGCCCAGGTGACGACACGGACCCAGCGCAAGGACAAGGACTGGGTGGTGATCCTGGACGTCCAACCCGGGCCGGCAGTGATCGTGCGCTCGATCGATATCCGCATGGCCCGGGCCGCGCGCACGCTGCCGGCAGTGGCCGAGGCGATCCGTCGCTTCCACCCCGCCATCGGCCAGCGTCTCGACGACGGCCTGTACGCGGCCTCGAAACAGGCCATCCAGGATGCCCTGACCGCCAACGGCTATCTTGACGCCCGCACCCGCGTGCACCGTGTCGATGTCCGCCTGGCCGACGACAGTGCAGCGGTGCATCTGGCCTGGGATGTCGGTTCACGCTACCGCTTCGGTGCGGTGCATTTCAAAGGATCCCCGTTCCATCCGGGGTTTCTGCAGCGCTACATGAGCTTTCATCCCGGCGACTTCTACGACCAGAGCAAACTGCTTCGGCTCCAGCAAACCCTAAGCGGCACCGATTATTTCCGCGTGGTCGACGTGCAACCGCAGGTCGCACACCCGCACGACGGTCGTGTGGATGTCGACGTACAGCTGAAACCGAATCCGCGCAGTGTCTATACCGGCGGACCGTTCATCGGCACCGACACCGGGTTCGGCGTGCGCGGCGGGATCGACCGGCGCTGGGTCAACAATCGTGGCGACACCTGGAAGAACCAGCTGGTACTCGCACAGCGCCTGAAGACCCTGAGTACGCTGTACGAGATACCACAACCCGGTCCGCATCAGCGCAGCCTGGAATTCGGCGCCACCTACCGCCGCGCCATCACCAGCAGCTCGCTTTCGCATTCACTGGAACTGGCTGCCGGCCAGAACCGGCTGTGGCATGGCTGGCTGACCAGCCTGGGCCTGCATCTTCTGTCCGGCACCTTCACGGTCGGCGCCAGCGGCGGACTGACCTCGACCACACCCGGCCTCGAGCGTGGACAGAGCACCCTGCTGTACCCGGAGCTGTCGCTGGTGAAAAAACACGCCGACACGCCGGATTTCGTGCGCCATGGCTGGCTGCTCAGCCTGGTGCTGCGCGCCAGCCCCGGCACCGTGCTGTCCGACACGCGCTTCACCCAGGCCCTGGTGCATGCCAAGTGGATCCATGGCTTTGGTCTGCGCAACCGCTTGATCGTGCGCGGCAGCGCCGGCACGACCGTGGCGGGGGATTTCAACCGACTGCCGCCGCAACTGCGCTTTTTCGCCGGTGGCGACCGCTCGGTGCGCGGCTACGGCTACCAGGCCATCGGGCCCCGCAACAGCTACGGGCTGGTGATCGGCGGACGCAACCTGCTGGTGGGCAGCGTGACTGCCGAACACTACTTCACGCGCGACTGGGGCGTGGCCACCTTCGTCGATGCCGGCAATGCCTTCAACGGCCACGACTACAGCCCGCGCATCGGCACCGGGCTGGGCTTGCGCTGGCGCTCGCCGGTCGGCCTGATCCGGCTCGACCTCGGTTTTCCCGTGCATGATCGCAACGCCCACGGCGTGCATCTGCACCTGGTCATCGGGCCGGACCTGTGACGCGCCGGGGACGCACTGTGCTGCTGGGCTCGGCCGCACTGGGCGCGCTGCTCCTCGCCGCGCTGGGCTGGCTGCTGGGCACGACGTCCGGCCTGCGCTTCGTCCTCGCGCGCGCCGAACAGGCCACCGGCGGGTCGCTCGTGGTGCAGCATGCCGAAGGGCGGTTCTGGGGTCCGGTGCAGCTTTCCGGCCTGCGCTATCACCATGCCGACGGACTCGCGGTCAGTGCCGCGCGGATCGATTTCCAGCTCCGACTGCGCGATCTGCTGCGCGCCCGCGTACACCTTCTTCGACTTGATGCGCGGAAGATCGTCGTCACCCTTCCCACCCGCCCAGGCACACATGGCAACGGCCCACCCCGTCTGCGCGCACCGGTGGATCTGGCCGTGCAGCACGCGCAGATCCGCGATCTTCGCGTCCAGCGCGCCGGCAAGTTGCTGTTCGAAGCGACACGAATCGCACTTTCCGCCGACTGGACGCACCGGGCATTGCGGGTGCGGCAGTTCGACCTCCAGGCGCCCCAGGGAAGCGTCGCCCTCAAGGGCAACCTGGGCTGGGGCACCGGCCTGCCCGGTCGCCTCGAGGGACGGGTCCACTGGAAGACCGCAAGCCGTCACTGGGCCGGTACCCTCGTCGCGCACAGTGATGGACGCAAGCTCCAGGCTACCCTGGTCACACGCCTGCCCGCGCCGGCGACGCTGAAGATCACCGCCAGCACGCACGGCATGCTGACATGGACGGCAGCGCTGGACCTTCCATCGGGTCTTGCACGTGCCTGGCTGGGAGGCACACGCCCCGGAACCCTCGCCGCCACACTCGAAGCGCATGGCGATGCCGACCAGGCATGGGCAAAGGGCAGCGTTCGCTTCGGGAACCGCAGCGTGCGCATCCAAGCACTGCACGTGCGCCGCGACACGCGCCATCCGGACACGCTCCAGCTCGCGAAACTGCTGCTCGACGAGCCGGGCCGCCCGGGCACGCTCAGCGCACACGGCACGGTCAACTTCCGTGGCGCCGGACCCGAAGCCTCGCTGCATGTCGAGGCCAGGGAGATCGAACTGCCGTCGCGGAACGCCGGACAACGCCTCGCAGTGGACGGCACGCTCGACCTCCAGGGCAGCCTTGCGCGCTACCACGCCGTCCTCGCGGCGCAGACCGCCGGCAAGGCGCCGCAGGCCACCTTGCATGCCCGCCTCGAAGGCAGCGCAACGGGACTGACCGTGGCCTCGCTGGACCTTCAGCAGGCGCAGGGAAAGCTCACGGCCCGCGGCAAGCTCATCTGGAAACCCGCCCTGAAACTGCATCTTTCCGTACAGGGATCGCGTCTGGACCCCGGTCTCTGGCTTCCGGGATGGCAGGGGGCGCTGGACACAAAACTCACGCTGGACTGGACCGATGCCCATGGCGAGCCTTCCGCGCGACTGGGCCTGGATGCGCTTTCGGGAACCCTGCGCGGCAAGCCACTCTCCGGCAAGGGCACACTTGAGCTGTCCGCACGACGCGTGCTGTCCGGACGCATGGCACTGGACTGGGGAAGCGACCGGATACGGATCGCGGCGGCGGCGGGCCCATCCAACCGCATCGACCTCGCGGCACGGATCGACCGACTCGCCGCATGGCTGCCCGGCGCGCACGGCAGCGTGAATCTCGACGCACACCTGCGTGGCGCATGGAACCACCTGAAGACCCGCGGGCGCGTGGACGCCCGGCGCTTGGCCTGGAAAACCGCGCACGTCGGCAGCCTGAAGGCGCGTTTCGACCTCGCTGATCCGACGCGCCCCTCCGGCAGCCTGCAACTCGAGGCCAGCGATCTCCAAGGCGCCGGATTTGCCTTCCGCAAACTGTCCGTTGATGGTCGTGGCAACCGGCTGCGCCAGCACTGGCGCCTGCGTGCCGAGGGCGACCCGCTCTCGCTGGACCTGCAACTGGAAGCTTCGCAACACGGCCGTTCATGGCGCGGCACACTGAATGCCGTGCAGGTGCGCCTGGCCGGGCAGCCCGCCTGGACGCTGGAAAAACCTGCCGCGTGGTCCCTGCGCAGAAGTGCTTTCGCGCTTGCATCCACCTGCCTGCATGCATCCGGTGCGCAGCTGTGCGTGCAAGCCCGCCGTCTTCGCGACGGCGGGCTTGATGCACGCTACAGACTGCATGAACTGCCCCTGGAAGGTGTGCTTGCCTTCACGGCCAACGACCTGCCCCTGCGTGCCAGGGGGCTGCTCGACGGCGAGGGCAGGATCCTGGCCGATGCCCGCGGGCAGCTGACCGGCAAGGCCACGCTGCGTTCCGCCGAGGGCCGGGTGTTCTACGTCGATCGGCCCGACCAGCCCCTGCTGCGCTATCACGCGCTGCATGCGGTCCTGAGCCTCGCGCCCGGGAGCAGGGCACTGCGCCTGCATGCCGACCTGCAACGCAAGGGCATGCTGGACGCAGACCTGCATCTGACCGGCCCCGGAGACCGCCTCGACGGCAGCTTGCAACTGGCTCTGGACAACCTGCAGTTCATCGAATTGTTCACCAGCGAGGTGGCCAATCCGAAGGGAAGCGCGAAGGTCGACCTGAAGCTGGCCGGCACGCTTGCCCGACCCCAGTTTGCCGGACAGGCGCTGGTGAACGGCCTGGCCATGGAAGTCCCTTCACTGGGTCTGAAACTCGACCATGGCCGGTTGCGCCTGACGCCCACGGCCAGTTCGGGCCTGGCCGTCTCCGGTCAGGTTCGCTCGGGCAAGGGCCTGCTGCATGTCGACGGGCAACTGCGCTGGGACCACGGCCTGCATACCGATCTGCGCCTCGAAGGCAAGCAGGTGACCGTCGCCCACCTGCCCGCTGCCTCGGTGACACTGTCGCCGGACGTGACGATCCGCATTGCCCAGCGCAGCGTGGCGCTGGGCGGGGCACTGCATGTGGACAGCGCCGTATTGCAGCTGGAAAAACTGCCGGGCGCCGGAGCGACCCAGGCCTCGCCCGACGTGGTCGTGGTCGACGCCCCGGCACAGCCAACATCCGCAAAACCACCGCTGGCGGTCCGTGCCGACCTGCGCGTCGACCTGGGTCCGGACACGCAAGTGTCCGGCTACGGTCTCAAGGGTACGCTGCAGGGCGCACTGCAGGTCACCGCACGTCCGGGACAGGCCACCACCGGACAGGGCCAGATCCGCATCGACGGCAGCTTCCACGTCTACGGACAGGACCTGGGCATCAAGCGCGGATTGCTGCTGTATGCCGCCAGTCCGCTCGACGATCCGGGGCTGGACATTCGCGCGGTGCGCAAGCTCAACCCCAACCTCACGGTCAGTGACGGCCAGGAAGTGGGCATCGCCATCACCGGCACCGCACACCATCCGCAGACCTCGGTATTTTCCGACCCGGCCATGGACTCGTCCGACGCACTGGCCTACCTGATCACCGGCAAGCCGCTGTCGCAGGTCGATGCCGCGCAGGGCAGCATGATCAACTCGGCCACCCAGGCACTGGGTTCACTGACCGGAAACCTGCTGGCCAGGAAAATCGGCACGCGGCTGGGCATCGAGGACATCGGCGTGAGCAGCAACCAGGCATTGGGCACCACGGCCTTCACCGTCGGCAAATACCTCTCGCCACGCCTGTACGTGAGCTATGGGGTGGGCCTGTTCCAGCCCGGCCAGGTGGTCACGCTGCGCTACATCCTCAGCCGCCGCTGGAACTTCGAGGCCCAGCAATCCACCGACGCCAGCCGCGCCAGCTTCAACTACCGCTACGAGCACTGAGCCGTCCGCCCCGGGCATGACTTCCGGCATGGGGGCATGCCGTTGGCACCGGTTCGTATTACAGTCGCTGTTTTCCCTGGCCGAGGAAGTTTCCATGCCACGCACCTCCCTGCTGCTTGCCGCCGCCATCACCCTGTCACTGGGCGCCTGCTCTTCGTCGTCCCCGGGTAACCATCAAGCCGAACCACCGGCAGCCGCCTCGGCGCCGAAGGCTGTCGCTGCCGTGGCCAAGCCCGACATCGGCATCGACCTGACGGGCATCGACCATGCGGTCAAGCCGGGTGACAACTTCTTCATGTATGCCAACGGAACCTGGTACCAGCATGCAAAGATTCCCGCCGACCGCTCCAGCATCGGCAATTTCCTGAGCATCTACGAACGTACCCAGAAGCGCATCGCGAAGATCGTGCAGAACGCAGCCGACAGCCACCCGGCAGCGGGTACCGACGCAGCCCGGATCGCCGACTTCTATGCCGCCTACATGAATACCTCGGCCATCGAGAAGCTGGGCCTGCAACCGATCCAGACGGAACTCGATGCCATCGCCCGCGTGCACACGCGCAGGCAACTGGCGCATGTGCTGGGCAGCCGCCTGCGCCAGGACGAGGATCCGGTCAACAACACGGACTTTCACACCGACCACCTGTTCGGCCTGTTCGTGGCCCAGGGCCTGACCGACCCCTCGCACAACATCGCCTACCTGTTGCAGGGCGGCCTGACCCTGCCCAGCCGCAACTACTACCTGTCGAAAGACAAGGCCATGGCCAGGGTTCGTGACCAGTACAAGGCCTACATCGCGGCACTGCTCAAGCAGGCCGGAACCCCGCATGCGCAGGCCGAGGCGCGGCGCGTGTTCGATCTGGAAATGAAGATCGCCCGCGCGCAGGAAAGCCTGGTCGACAGCCAGGACGTGCACAAGGCCAACAACCTGTGGACCCCGTCCGATTTCCGTCGCAAGGCGCCGGGGCTGGACTGGCCGACCTATTTCAAGGCCGCCGGCCTTGCCGGCCAGAAGGTGATCGACGTGTGGCAGCCGGCAGCCTTCGCCCGCCTGTCCAGGCTGGTTGCCCGCGAGCCGCTGGCCGACTGGCGCGCCCTGCTGCGCTTCCACACCCTCGATGATGCCGCACCGCTGCTGCCCAGTGCATTTGCCAACCTGCACTTCGGGTTCCACGGCAAGGTGCTCAGCGGCGTGCCACAGCAGCAGCCACGCGCCAAGCGTGCGATCGCCGCTACCAGTAGCGCACTGGGCGATGCGGTCGGCAAGATCTATGTCAAGCAGTACTTCCCGCCCGAGGCCAAGAAACAGGTCGAGGCCCTGGTGCACAACCTGATCGCCGCGTTCGGCTCGCGCCTGGACACGCTGTCCTGGATGACACCGCAGACCCGCGCCAAGGCCAGGGAGAAGCTGTCCACCCTCAAGGTGTTCGTCGGTTACCCCGACCCCGGCCACTGGCGCAGCTACGCCGACCTCAAGGTCAGCGCCGGCAACCCGCTGGCCAATGCCATCGCGGTATCGAAGTTCAACTACGAGTACGCACTGTCCAAACTGGGCAAGCCGGTCGACCGTGCCGACTGGTGGATGACACCGCAAACCGTCAACGCGCTGAACCTGCCGCTGGAGAACGCACTGAACTTCCCTGCAGCGATCCTGCAGCCACCGTTCTTCGATCCCAAGGCCGACCCCGCACACAACTACGGTGCCATCGGCGCGATCATCGGCCACGAAATCAGCCACAGCTTCGACAACATGGGCTCGCAGTTCGACGCCGAGGGCCGCCTGCACAACTGGTGGACGCCGGCTGACGCCAAGCACTTCCAGGCAGCCACCCACAAGCTGGTCGAGCAGTACGACACCTACGAAGCCCTGCCGGGCCTGTACGTGAACGGCCAGCAGACCCTGGGCGAGAATATCGCCGACCTCTCCGGACTGACCGCCGCCTATATCGCCTACCACCAATCGCTTGGCGGCAAGCCGGCACCGGTGATCGACGGCCTGACCGGCGACCAGCGCTTCTTCCTGTCCTTCGGCCAGGCCTGGCGCAGCAAGATGCGCGAGGCCGCCCTGCGCCAGCGCATCAACACCGACGTGCATGCGCCGCCGCAGTTCCGCGCCGAAACCGTGCGCAACCTCGACGCCTGGTACAAGGCCTTCGACGTCACGCCGGGCGAGAAGCTGTACCTGAAACCGGACCAGCGCGTGCAGATCTGGTGAACGTCACGTCCATGCCGTGGCACAGGCGGGCGATCCGGTGACGGGTCGCCCGTTCGTCCTGGTCATCGCCAGCGCCAGGGCATGCCATGGCGGACAGTGCCCGCCCTACGCCTGGCTCCGGTAGGGCGGGCACCGCCCGCCGTTGCCCGTTCGTCATGCCTCATCGCAAGTGCCAAGACATGTCTTGGCGGGCAGCGCCCTACGCTTGAACCCGGTAGGGCGGGCACCGTCCGCCTTGCTGAAACCGGACCAGCGCGTGCAGATCTGGTGAACGTCACGTCCATGCCGTGACACAGGTGGGCGATCCGGTGACGGGCCGCCCGTTCGTCTTGGTCATCGCCAGCGCCAGGGCATGCCATGGCGGACAGTGCCCGCCCTACGCCTGGCTCCGGTAGGGCGGGCACCGCCCGCCGTTGCCCGTTCGTCATGCCTCATCGCAAGTGCCAAGACATGTCTT
>Ga0256829_1000717_pt1 | contig 30692 bp, 25 predicted proteins | sample 131447metaG_FD_185979 | JGI IMG/M metagenome (GOLD analysis project Ga0256829, IMG submission 185979) | Hydrothermal vent microbial communities from Lau Basin, Pacific Ocean - 131-447 | ecosystem: Environmental > Aquatic > Marine > Hydrothermal vents | place: Pacific Ocean: Lau Basin | collected... | reverse complement strand
AAAATATTTTTATATCAACCTGGGCAGATAAAGAAAAAATATTACTCATAAATAAAATTCTCTCTTATGAGCAAAAGGTTAAAAAGGATATTTTAAAAAGGGTGAAACTCGGGCTTTCTCCAAAGAGCGATACTCTTCCTATACTTTTAGATCTTGCTAAATACAAAGCACAAGAGAGTAACCTTAAATACAATATTCAAGTCAAAAGATTACATTTAGAACAGTTTATCAAAAAAAATATTCAAACCATTAATACTTCGTTTAAGAAAAACTTTGCTCCCTTAAATCAAAAAGATATAAAACCAAAAATAGATCACATTTATCCAGTAGTGATAATCAATAAAAAAATTCAAAAAATGAGATACAAATTAGACAAATTACAAAGTAGCAAAAACTTACCCTACATCAATGTAAATGCTGGTTATTCCAAAGATGCAGGTGAAAACAAATACAGTATTGGCTTCTCAATTCCACTTAATATTTTCAATAAAAAAGCTCAAAACATCTCTATAGTCCTAAAAAAGATTTCAAGACTTTCTTTTCAAAGAAGTAAGATAAAAAATAAAATCTTAAGTAACTTGTTTGCAAAATATAAAATCATCGAAAGTTTGGAATCATCAAGAAATATATATAAAAAGAAAATTTTGCCATCTCTTAGAATATATTTAAATAATACGAAAATAAGATATGAAAATGGCGAAATACCAATAGAAGTATTTGAAAGTGCTGTACAAAAATATGTGCAGACAAATATATCATATATTAATTTTGAAAAAGATATTTTGAAAAATAAAATTGAAATCACAAAAACAATAGGAGAAAATTTATGAAACTTTGGCTATCAATAACTTTTTTGAGTATGGCACTATTTGGTTTTGATATAAAAACCACTATGGCGAAACAGCATACATTTAATATCACACTATCTGGATATGCGACTCTTTATCCTGCTCAGGCACAACATATAAAAGCATTTCAAAATGGAAGAATCATAAATTTTCATCTTTTAGATGGCATGAAAGTTAAAAAAGAGGAAGTACTGTTTTCCATAAAACCGTATATTTCTCCAAGCACAAAGCTCAATCTACAACATTCTATAAATGCGGCAAATGTCAATTTGCAATATGCAAAGGATGAATTTATAAGAATAAAAAAGTTGTATAAATATAAGGCATCTTATACAAAAGAATTTCAAAAAGTAAAAACAAAATATTTAAAAGCAAAATTACAATATAATACGGCTTTGCAAGAATTGGCACTTTTATCAAAAATACACACATACAAAGCTCCCATAAATGCTACTATTTTAAATATCCAAAAGAAAAACCTTAATTTCGTAAAAAATGGTGAGAATATTTTGGATTTAAGCAATTGTCACACTCTTTATGCAGTAGCAAAAGTTTTTGATGACGACAATCAATTAAAATCAGGGGAAGAAATCAGACTTTTGTCAAACTCAAGAATATACAAATCAAAAATAATTTCAATTTTACCAAAATTAGCACAAAATGGAGCAAAAGAAATAGTTTTTTACATAAACCAAAACAAATGCAAACTCTTCACTAACAGTATCCACAAAATCATAATATATATAAAAAAATTTAATGCTATGGCTGTACCGGAAACAACCATCATGAAACATTTGAAAAAAAGATATGTTATGGTCAAAACAAATAACGGATTTAAAAGAAAAGAGGTTAAAATAGGTATAACTGAGGACAATCTGGTGCAAATAGTAAACGGCTTGAGCATGAAAGACAAAATAGTGACTAATGGAGCTTATGAATTGTTTCATAAAGAAATTAGAAAAAAATTACAAATACTGGATTAAACATGAGAACATATTTAAAACAATATTTTGTAATGTGGCTCATTTTACTAATGGCAATAATTGGCGGTATATATGCATTTAATAAGCTTTCTATTGATTTATTTCCAAATCTCAACTACCCATTGGTAAAAGTCATAACTCACAAATCAGGTATGAGTTCAAAAGATATAGAATTACTTGTAACAAATCCCATAGAATCCTCTTTAAATTCTTTGCAAAGAGTAAGAAGAATATCTTCTGTCTCAAGGGCGGGACTCTCAACAATAACAGTCCAGTTTGAAATGGGGATTTCTCCTGTAAATGCGAGAAACAGAGTCATCCAAGCTATTGCAAAAATATCAAATTCCCTCCCAAACAATACAAAACCTTTGGTAGAAAATTTGGGTACAAAACTTACCAATGTTGTTACTTATGGAGTCACTTACCCTAAAAATAAAACCGGTGAAGTTACAAATTTCTGTACAGTTAAATTGTCAAATATTCTAAAATCATTAAATGGCGTTAACAAAATAGAAGTTATAGGCGGAAGAAAGGTGGGTTTTATTATAAAACCAAAAGAATCTCTTCTAATAAAAAATAATTTAAGTTATAATGATATTAAAAAAGCCGTACAGGCAAATAATTTACAAATATTAGATGGGTACATGGAAAGATTCCATCTTGATTATGCGATAAGTGGAAACGGGAAGATAGATTCCATAAAACAATTGCAAAATATACCGATAAAACAAAATTTACTACTTAAAGATGTAGCTACTGTAAAAAAAGGATTTATCCCCCAAAGATATACTGTACACATTAATGGTAAAGGTGGAATAGCTCTGCTGGTATATAAAAACACACATGCAAATACAATAACAGTTGTAAAAGAGTTGGATAAAAAACTCAAAAACATACAATCCATCTTTCCGCAGGGAATGAAAATAACTAAAATGTATGATCAATCAAAAGTCATAAGAGACTCAAGCAATTCTTTAAGAGATGATATAGTTGTTGGTATAGTTTTGGTATTTATCATGATGATACTATTTCTTGGCAACAGCGGTAGTGCCTTTTTTGTATCAATGAGTGTTCCAGTAATAGCTGTCATAACACTTATCTTTATGCACTTCATAGGACTCAGCCTAAATATGATAACTCTTGGTGCTATGGCGGTCGCTGTCGGCATAGTTGTTGATGACTCTATTATAGTTATTGAAAATATAATGAAACATATAGAATTTGGAAAGGATAAAATACAAGCAACCATAGATGGCACAAAAGAGATAGTTTTAGCTGATGTTAGTGCAACACTGACCAATGTTGTCGCATTTATACCATTTTTATTTTTAGGCTCACTTGCCGGTAATTTTACAAGGCCTTTTGGCATAGTAGTCTCCATCATGCTTATCTTATCACTTATTATATCTTTAAGTATTATCCCTGCGTATATGGCTCATAGAAAAAATATCAAACTTAAAAAACCAATCGCTTACAGATTTATAAAGATGGTTCAAAAAATTGTAATTATCATATTAGATAAATTTTTAAATTATAAAAAAACCGTTGCAACTTTTGCTTTCTTGATATTTTTAGCCTCTGGAGCTTTGCTGATATTTTTACCTGTATCATTTCTACCACAAGTTGACGAGGGAGCAATACTTCTTGAATACCACATGCCTCCTGGCACTTCACTTTCTGAGAGTAATGTGATAGGAGATTCACTTGAACAGATAGCTTTAAGAAACAAAAATGTCAACGGAGTATATAGAAGAACAGGAAGCGATGGAAATTCTTTTGGAGTAGAGCCTGTAAATCAAGGAGAACTTGTCATAAGCCTTAAAACAAAAAGAACGGATTCTATCTTCAAAGTTATGAACCAATTAAAAAAATATACCAATAAAATTCCCGGTATCATCTGCTTATATCATCAAGTAACGGCAGAGAAATTAGACGAATCTATGTCCGGCATACCCGCTATGTTTGCACTTACTATCTATGGGGACAGCAATAAAGAACTTATAGTTTTATCAAATAAAATAGAAAAAATAGCTAAAACAATTCCAAATATCGCTTCCATAGTTAATAACACAAAATACAAAGTACCTCAAATAATCTTAAAACCAAAACTATCTGCTTTAAAAAATTATGACATTAGCTCAAAAAGATTATTAGAATCTATTAGATTTCAGATATTAGGTAAACAAATAGGAAGTGTAATTAAAAATCAAATCATCACGCCTATTTACATTCAAAGTAAAAAATTAGACAGAGTAAATGAGCAATATCTAAAAAGCATTATAATTAAAACAAAGATGGGATATGTACCCTTAAGCAAACTAAGCTCAATCCATATAATTGATGGCTCTAGTAAAATAGAACATATTGATATGCAAAAAGTTGTTACTATGCCTATGGAGATAGATGGCAACATCAAGGCAATCACTCAGGAATTATTTGCAAAAATAGATAAATTGCACTTACCAAAAGGATATTATGTAAATTTTGCAGGAGAATACAAAGAGCTTTTGCAATTAGCAAGTACTTTTGCATTATTGGCTTTTATATCTGGCTTACTAATATATATAGTTATTACAGTACAGCTTGGAAATGCTTTGCAGCCTTTGGCTATATTATTAAATATACCTTTGCTTTTTAGCGGTGCATTTGTAGCAATGTTTATAACTCACTCTGAAATAAACCTCTCTTTTTTCATAGGTCTTATAACTCTTATGGGTGTCGGTATTAAAAATGGTATAGTACTGGTTGATTTTATTAACAGAAAAAGAAGAAATGGTTTAGAAAAATTTGAAGCTATCAATGAAGCTGTAAGGCAAAGAACAAGACCTATACTTTTGACGGTTTTAACCGCCATTGTAGCACTTTTTCCGATAGCTTTAGGTATAGGAATCGGCTCAAAAACAGAACAATCTTTGGCAATAAGTGTTATCGGCGGCTTAGTGGTCAATATATTTTTCACACTAACTATTTTACCCGTACTTTATACAATATTTGACAGGACTGATAAAAAAATATAGAATAATCATAAATTTGAGATAATAACGACAAAGGATGAAAGATGCTCTCGATGCTTGAACATTCAGTGCTACCTTTCTTGCAGCATTACAGCAACTATGCCGGGTGGATTGCTTTTTTTGCTGCTTTTTTAGAAACTATGATAGGTGCAGGATACTTTCTACCTGGATCCACCATTTTGCTTATTATGGGTATTTTTGCAGGGCAAGGGGTTATAAGTTTTAAAATAGTTTTTATTTTTGCATTAATAGGTACCTTTGCAGGTGGTCAAATCAATTATTTTTTAGGTAAAAAATATGGCACAACGCTGTTAAAAAAGCCTTGGATTCACTTACCACAAAGCATAATAAAAAAAGCGGAATATTTTGTAGATCATTATGGTTCAATATCCGTCTTTTTTGGAAGATTTCTTCCAGGCATCAAAGAAAGTATCTCTTTTATGGCAGGTAGCTTGAAAATGAGATATGGTAAATTTACTTTTTGGAATACTCTTGGTGCTATTGGATGGTGTTTTGAATTTGTTGGAGTCGGCTATATTTTTTCAACATCTTTATCTGTTGCACAGCTTTGGCTGACTAGAAGTGTATATGTTCTTATTGTGTTGATGCTGTTTTTTATCATAATTTATCTACTTATATATTTTCTTAAAAAAAATACTTCCAATATACTAACAGCTCTAAAATCCGCCAAAAATCATATCTTAACAAATAAAAATATAAGCAAATGGATAACATCTCACCCAAAAACTATAAAATTTATAAAAAGACGGGCAAATACAAGAAATTTTTTCGGTTTGCCTCTGACTGCTTTGATATCATCATTTTTATATATTTTAGCACTATTTGGAGGCGCGATTGAAGACTTCTTGAGCAAGGACTCAATCATCACAGTTGATCACATAGTAGCAAATATAATCCCATCTTTAAGAACTCCTCTGTTAAATAAAATTTTTACATATATAACATTGCTTGGCAAAACTGAAGTAGTAATAGTTTTTTTTATTCTATCTTGCACCTTTTTATTTATCAATAACAAAAAGCGCTATATCATGCCATGGGCCATTACAATAGTAGGTTCAGGAGTTTTTATATATCTTGGCAAGATAGCATTTCACAGACCAAGACCGAATATAGCTTTATATATTGAGCCTACATTCTCATTTCCAAGCGGACATGCGACTATATCCATAGCATTATATGGTTTTGTTGCTTATTTATTAGTACACTTTTCAAAAAATATTAAAACAAAATTAAATATTATTTTTATAGCAACAATTTTCATCCTACTTATAGGAATGAGTAGAGTTTATTTAGGAGAACATTACTTAAGTGATGTTTACAGCGGATATTTATTAGGAACTTTATGGCTTATCGTAGGTATAGCTTTTACAAATTATGAGGAGCAGAAAAATAAGGTTGCCATAGCAAGAAAAAAGCATTATACTAAGATATTTAATGCTACCTTGATTGCCTCTTTTTTAATATTTTTTATAGTTTTCTCACAACTCTTTCATTATCGCAAAAATCATATTTCATACACAAAATATTATATTACAAAAAATATTAAACAAGTTATTCAAAATGCAGACTACTTTACACAAAGCTTGTTAGGATTAAATGCTTGGCCTATAAATATTGTATTTATCTCCAAATCCACAGACAACTTACTGCAAGCCCTAAAAAAATCAAAATACTACCCCGCAAAAAATAGTATTTTAAAATTTTTACCAATATATTGGAAGTATAAAGGAAGTCTTTTTTCACTTAAAAATAAAAATTTCTTACTAAAAATCTGGAAAACAAACTTCATAAGTCCATCAAAAAAACATATATTTGTTGCAACTGTAATCAAAATAGACAGTTATCAATGGAGTATTATTCCAAAATTTTCTAAAAATCTCACCAATGCCAGAAATTACATATACAATTCTTTAAAAAAAAGAGGTGAAATCTTAAAAAGCATAACAGTACAATTAAGACAACCATTTTTTGCATTTGATATTCTTAATGACAAATACTTCAGCGATGGAAAATATGATATAATCTACCTAAAGGAGTAACATTGAAGCCAAATTATTCAATAAAAAATAACTTTTTTTATGCAATAGATGGTTTCAAAGAGTTAATAACTGAAAAAGCTTTTATAATTGAGGGAATTTTTTTTGTACTTTTGAACATACTATTATTATTTTTATCTTATCCATTATGGGCGAAAATGTTTATGTTTGCCTCTCTTTTTATACCACTCATTGCAGAAGCATTTAACACAGCTATTGAAAAAACTGTGGATTTGGTAAAACAAGAGTATAATAAGTTGGCTAAAGACGCTAAAGATATCGCTGCTTTTGGAGTACTTTTAAGTATCGTATTTACCGTTTTGATATGGATTGGCTTTATCATATATTTTTACACAAATTAATTTAAAAGGTTCGTTTTTTATGATAATACAATTACAAATAAAAGATTTTATAAATAGCATGGATGAAGATTTCATTTTAATAGATACAAGAAGTCCTGATGAATTTGGCGAATCTCATATAAAAAATGCTATAAATCTGTATGTCCTTGATAATGATCAAAGAAAAGAGATAGGAACGCTATATAAAAAATCACCATTTAAGGCAAAAATGTCAGGGGCATCTCTGATAAGTTTAAATATTGCCAAATATCTGCAAAAGAATTTAGCAGAACTAACTCCAAAAACTAAGATTTTTATCTATTGTGCAAGAGGCGGGCAAAGAAGCGGTTCATTCGGAGCGATTTTAGATAGTATAGGTTTTAGAGTTTATAAGTTAGAAAATGGCTATAAATCTTACAGAAATTATATTTTAAATTACCTTGAAAACTTTTCTTATGATAAATTTTTAGTACTTGACGGACTCACAGGAAGTGGCAAAAGTGAGATAATAAGGGAGTTTGAAAATGCGGTAGATTTGGAAAAACTGGCCAATCACTATGGTTCAAGTTTTGGAGCTGTAAATGGAGCCCAGCCAAGCGTAAAGCAGTTTCAAAACTCCATATATGATGAAATTGAAAGAGTCAAACATTATGATATAACTTTGCTTGAGGGCGAAAGTAAAAAAATCGGAAAACTACATATCCCTCATAAACTGTATAAAAAAATGCTAAGCTCTCCTCATATTTGGATCGAATCCACCCTTGAAGAGAGAGCAAAAAGAATTTTAAAAGATTATCAGACAATTAATGAAGAATTTTTTGAAAATGCTATGGATAAAATAACCCCTTATATCAAAAAAGAGTATCTAATAGATGCTAAAAAAGCATATTACAACAATGATTTAAAAACTTGTGCTATGATATTACTTGAAAAATATTATGATAAAGTGTATAAAAAAAGAGGCAACTATATAACAACTATTAAATTTGAAAATTTAGAAAAAACCATTAAGGAGATAAAAAATTTATATCCTAAACTTTAGGACACCCCTAATGCACCGAACAAGTACCTCTTCCATCTAATTTTTCCAACTTATTTTCTAAAAATTGTTTAATTGATTCTTGCACTGTCAAAGAAGCCCTATCAACAAATACATCAAGACCAGCTTGCAAAAAGCCAAGTGCTGGTCTTTCTCCTATACCGCCAACTACTAAAGCGTCCGGATTTAAACTAAGTATATTTGTAACAGCATTACCACAGGCACCCCCGCTGTGTCCAGGATTTTGTATTGTTTGGACATCTTTTATATTGCCATCTTCCAAAGTAATTACCGTATAAAATTTTGCTTTGCCAAAGTGAGTACCTCTTCTACTTAAATACCCTATGCTTTCATCTGTTGGATAAACCAATCTCATAAAATTCTCCTTAAAATTGTTTACTTAATTTATATTATAAAATTCATGCTCTATCTTTTATAATTAAAACTTTTTGATGTAAAATAGCATCAGCTATTTTTCTTCTAGCATCACTAACCACTCTCGAAAAAGTCGTTCTTGATATCTTCATATTTTCTGAAGCATCCTGCTGATACAGATTTTCAAAATCTGCCAACCTTATAGCCTCCATTTCATCCTTATAGACAATAACTTCTTCCAATTCATCCATTCTTATACCACAAGGTTTAAAGCAAATTTGGCTATAATCTTTACTTATATTTCTAAATTTTCTTCTTCTTCCCAAGCATTTCAAATGACAACTCCCTATATATTCACATATACGAATTATATCGCACATATGTTCTAAAGTCAAGCTCTTATAAAAGAATTTCATTATTTAAAATAATATTTAGTATAAAAGATGTATAATTAAATAATTCAAAATTAAATAAAATATGTTATGGATTAATATTCATAACATTTATTATAATTTTATGTAAGTAATATAATAATTTCATCAAATTTTGCTAAAGAGCAAACAAATGAGATACAGGAGAACACATGAAAAGGTTGATTTCGCCAGCATTAATAGGTCTGCTATTTGCAGTTAGCAACTTAAATGCAAGTGAAGCGAGTATGCAAAAAGAGATTGAGCAATTAAAAGCCCAAATGCAGGAGCTTAAAAAAGCTCAAACAAAAATGAATATTTCTGCATTAAGAAACGAATTAAGTGAGGTGAAAGCCCATGATGGACATGACAATATCAAGTGGGGTGTTGACTTTAGAACTGATTATGACTTTGTAAATTACAAAAGAGCAAATGGTGAAAATCAGTCAAACGGTATTTTTACTAACAGATTATGGTTGAAGATGGCTTTTGCACCAAATGACAATCTTGCATTTTTTGGAACATTGGCTTATTATAAGACTTATGGGCAATCGCTTGGAGCCAAATCTCCGGGTTTTAACTATTTTGACTGGGTTGTAAATGAAACAGCAAACCCTTCAGACGAATTAAGAGTAAAAGAGGCGTATTGGTTATATAGAAACAATACATTCTTAGGCTCACAAATCCCATGGACAGCTAGTATAGGAAGGAGACCTGCAACTGACGGTCTTCTTGTAAATTATAGAGAAGATCAAAAAGCTAAATCTCCTTTGGGTCACCTTATCAATATGGAATTTGACGGTGCGAGCTTTGCTTGGCAACTTGAAAATGTTACAAATGTTTCCGGAATGTACTTCAAAGTTTGTATGGGCAGAGGAATGTCAAATGTAGAGCCAAGATTTTATGGTATAACACAAAATACAACAGGAACTGGAGGAAATTATTTTGTAGATCCAAATGCAACAGCTTATACAAAGGTTAGTGGAAGAAGCACATCGGATTTGGCAGGTTTTATATTTAAACCTTACGATGACGGACAATACTCAGTTCATACAATGTGGCTTAAAGCATTTAACTTACCGGGAATGATAAAAGCGGGTACATCGGGTGGAAAACAAACATACGACTTTGATCAAACAGGAGATATGACCGGAGGTGCTCTAAGCGTTATAACTGATGGCGTAGGCGAAGGTACAAGTGACTTTCTTTTCAATACTATTCTTTTTGCCTCAGTCGCATACACCAAAACACATCCAAATGGCCATGACATGTTAGGATCACCTAATTCTCAAACAGGTACATCTATCTATGTTGGAGCAAATTTTCCGGCTGAGATTATAAATAATGCAACAGTAGGATTAGAGTATAACCATGGAAGCAAATACTGGAGAAGCTTCACTTATAGCGAAGATACCCTTATAGGAAGTAAACTTGCAGCTCGTGGTGATGCTTATGAATTTTGGCTCAATAAAGACTTAATGGGCAAAAAATTTACAGCACAACTTAGATATACATATATCAATTATAACTATACAGGAAGCAATGCTTTCTTTGGCGATGGTGGTACACCAATGACTATGAACGAAGCTAAAGCCAAAGGTATGAACCCTGTTAGCAAAGCTCAAGATATAAGACTATATCTAAGATACAGATACTAATATTATTTCTTTTAGGTACATAAATTTTATGTACCTAAACTTTTTATAATCCATAATTACAACTTTTTTCGGTAAAATAGTACAATTTTTTAAAAGGTGTTATTTTATGATCAAAAAAAGTATATCAATCATTTTTATTTTTTTATTTTTTTCCGTATTTCTTGAAGCAAATAAATTGATAAATGCAGTTTATCTACCCGGAAATATATCTGATATCAATACAACTTCAAAGGCATGGCTAAGTAGTGATATATACAAAATATCTCTTTATAGTATAGATAATATAATTCCTCTAAAAAAAGAAATCTACATAAAAGCACTATACAGCGATTCAAATATTGCTATTTTATACAAATTCCCGCAAGACTTAAACAATAGTGCACAAATAAGCATCAATAGATATTTTATAGAGTTTCCAAATTCTGTAAAAAGATTGCCTTATGTAAATGGAGGAGATACCAATAATACCGTCACAATCACAGGAATAGAAAACTTACATAAACAACTGAATATAAACTGCAATAGTAATTGCCCAAATGAGGACAATAAAAGTATATTTTCTTCACAAAAATCAACAATTACAAATCAAAAAGATTATTTTGCCTATATATCAAATGGATTACAAAAAAGTCCTATCATCAAAGATAATAATCAAACCTTGAAAATAGGCTCAGATGCAAATAAACTATTTTTTATAAAAAGTATCGATACAAATCAAACAGATATTTTCCTCTCTTTTGGAATATTTTCAAAAGAAGATAACAGCAGTATAAAGTATATATCAAAATGGATAAAAATAGGATTGAAAAGTAAAAATATAAATAATATAAATAATTTCAATACTCAAATACCTCAAAATTATGATTTACAAAATGGAAAAAATATATTTATTCAAAATTGTATAGCTTGCCATAGATACAATAATGTAAAAATAGCTCCACCAAATATAGCCCCAAATCTTACAAATATAGGCGGATGGGCAAATAAAGAATTTCTAAAACAGTCCATTTTAAATCCTACTGCCAACATAAATCCAAATTTTAAAGAAGCACTTAAAAGAGGAGATATTACGGCGATGCCGTCATTTAACTGGCTTGAGGAAAAAAATATGAATGATTTATTATATTTTTTGGAAAATTTAAAAGCAAAAGATAAAACAAAAGAGGATACTAACTCGACTTCCTCAAGATAAAGTTCAAATCAAAGTTGATTTTGTATCTACTCAAAACAAACTTATACTTTTTATCCGTAAAGTCACCGATTTTTAAATATTTGTCCTTTTCAAACTTATAAACTTTTTATTTTATTAATATCTATATAAGCCAGAATATAGTATTTGACTCTCTCACTTTGATATTATTGTTCTTTTTGATAAAAAGTGACCCACCTAAAGTATAGTTTTATATATTTTTACCTCTTTCTATCTCTTTTTTTACTTCATATAGCTTGGTTACCCATACTCAAATCTTTTGTCTATGTCTTTTGAATAAAATTTTATACAATTTTGTACTTTTTAATTTTATCCTTTAGCGTATTCCTGGACATTTTCAGGGCTTTGGATAGTTTTGTTATATTTTGATACTTGTGTAAAAGTATCTTTATCATCTCTTTTTCAAAATCTTCAAAAATTTTATCTATATTTTTAAATTCATATATTTCTAAAAGTTTGTTGCACATTATACTTATATCGTTAACATTTTTACTGTTTTCCCTTGACATTATTTCTTGTAAACTTTTTAAAGTAACAGTATTTTTTGATGATGATATCATGGCTTTGTAAATCGTACTTTTCAACTCTCTTACATTGCCATAAAAGTGATGATTTTCAAGTAGATCAAGAGCTTCTTTTTCTATACCTTTGTAGTTTAGTTCGAACTCTTTATTATGAAGTTTTACAAAATACTCACTCAAATCCTTTATATCTTTTTTTCTTTTTTGAAGATTTGGTAATCCTATCTCAAGAGTTGACATTCTGTAATAAAGATCATTTTTAAAATTTTCATCTTCAAGCAACTCTTTTGGAGTTTTGGTTGAAGTTGTAATGATCCTACCTTTAAATTTGACTTCTTTGGTCGAGCCTAAAGGATAGTAACTTTTAGACTCAAGAAACCTTGAAAGTTTTAGTTGAGACTGGACTGTGAGATTGTAAACTCCATCTAAAAAAAGAGTCCCATCTCCGCACTGTTGCACATAACCCATATGTTTTGATGAATCATTTTTAAAATAATTCTCAGCCCTACCAAACATCAGTTTTTCAAACATATTTTCAGGAATCGTAGAGCAGTTAACAGCTATAAAGGGTTTGTCAGCTCTGTTTGAATTTTTATGTATCAATTTTGAGACCAACTCTTTTCCTGTACCGGTCTCTCCGTAAACAAATATATTTTCACTGTTGTTTGCGGCTATTCCTATATTTTTATAAGCCTCTTTCATAGTTTCAAATGAGCCTATAAACTCTTCATTATCCTGTACAAAAGAGAGTTTGGTTGTTTTAGTATTCTCTTTGTATTTATTAACTGTTTCAATTATATCTTGCGAACTAAAGGGCTTTTTAATGATATCTGTTATTCCTGATTTGGAAGCTTCTATCATATTTGAAGGAGTCGTGTAAGCTGTTATCATAATAGCAGGTATATGAAAGTCATGCTCTTTTAATTTTTTTGATATGTCCAGTCCTGTAAGTGAATATTCAAGCATCATATCTATAATAACCAAATCAATGTCGAAAACTTCAAAAGCATCTATCAAATCTGCTTCATTCCCGTAAAAGCCATAGCATGTATGACCCTCTTTTTTGAGTATTTTTTCCACTGCATACTGTATATCTTCCTGATCATCGATGATGGCTATATTCATTATCTTTACTCCTTATGGTAAATAGATATTAAATGAAGTTTTGCTTTCTCTTGATGTAACCTCTATAAAACCTCCGTAGAGATAAACTATCTTATAGGTTATATAAAGTCCCAGTCCGCTTCCTCTTTTTTTTGTGGTAAAAAACGGTTTTGATATATTTTTTATAGTATCTTTATCTATGGGTTTACCCTCGTTTGTTATCTGAAAAACTTTATATTCATCCTTTTTATAAGTTTTGATAAACATTTTACCATTTTTTGGTGATGCCTCAATAGCATTTTTTATCAAATTTGCTATTATTAATTCATAGTCATAATTTCCCATCAGTACTTTTAAGTTAACTCCATACTCTTTACAAAGCAGAATATTTTTTGACTTCATTTCATTGGCAAATAAAAAAAGATAATCTTTTATAGCAAGATTTATATCAATATATTCAGATAAATTTTTATCTATCGGTTTGCCTACAGATAAAAAGTCATTTACCAAAGCATCAATTTTTGCAATAATATCCACAATTCTTCTGTGATCCTCCATATCCAAACTCTCCTGCTCTACCAGAAGCTTAACAGGTTGGAGATGATTTTTTATCTCATGTACAACACTTGAAGATATTTCTCCGATAATTTCAAAAGAGTTTGCCAACTGCTCTTTTTCTTCGAGATTTTTTAACTTTGTGATATCAGTAAAAGAAAAAGAGTACATTTCTCCTATCTTTTCTATAATCACATAGAGATAAATAATCCCCTTACCAAGTACTTCTAAATGTAAAACAAATCTATTTGTATTGTTGCTTATATGCTCTTTTATTTTAACCAAAATTCCACTTTTAAATCTATTTTCTTTTAAGATGATATTTTTAAAAGGATGATCATTTTGGTATTTTAAAGAAAATTTTTTATCGGTAATAACAATAAGTTCATTGAGACCTTTTAGTATCTCATGATAAAAAGTTTTCAATTTTTGTTCATTATCTATGGATATGTTGAGTTGCTTAAGTATTATTTCCATAGATTCTTGAAACATTGATATTTCATCTTTTTCGATAGATTTGTATTGTATTACTTTATCAAGCTTTCCCTCTTGGATACATTTTGCATTGTAAGAGAGTATATTCAATCTTTTAAGAATCCTCTCGGATATAAAATATGCTAAAACAAAAGATATAAGTGCTAAAATAATAATATATATGTATATCTGTTTATCCATATCTTTAAATAGATATCCAAGGGCATCATTGTTTATCTCTACTACACAGGTTCCAAGCCTTACATTATCACTACTCAGCGGTATTTTTATACCTTTGAAATCCTGAAGGTCAAAATTTTGATAAATATGATATTTTTTTGTATTTGTATGGGCTACAACTTTGTCTTTATCATCTATCACACCTATTGATTTTATGATATCAAGATTTGATAAGGATTTTAATACATTATAAATACTCCAGTAATCATCTTCCAATAAAGATTTTATGATAAAAGTTTCATTTACTCCTACTAACTCTTTTACTATATTGACTGAAGAACTTTTTATATTTTTAGTTAGAGAGTTTTTTACAGTATATATGATACCGCCTGAAAGAAAGAGAATGATTAAAAAAATAGTAAATGTTATTTTTGTTTTTATAGAAAACGAAAGTATCTTAGTTATCATTTCTATTTTCTTTTATATTCAAATAATACTTTATATCTCTTATCTTTTGATATGATATATTTCCCGGCTTTATAAAGCTGTCTATTGCGAGTGATTTTAATATCTTTTTTCCATCTTTGTTTTTTGACATATTTAAAAAAGCATTTATCAACTCTTTTTTTATAACAGTACTAGTATCCTTTCTAATCACAAAAGGAGGTATCGGATATGGACCAAACATGTTTATTACTTTCAATCTTTTTGCTTTTTTTGGATTTTTATATACAAATGCTCTATATACAACACTATCTACACTTGCTCCTTCAACATATCCTGAGAGTACAGCATCTATCGATTCACCATGATCATAAGTAACTATTATTTTTTTAAAAAAATTTTTAAAATTATATCCCTTTTTATATATTTTATATTGTGGCACAAGTGAGCCTGAATTGGATTCAGGATCACTTATAGCAAAAACTTTTCCTTTCAAATCATACAGACTTTTATATAGAGAGTTTTTTTGAGTTATTATCAATGAATAATAGTATGGTTTTTTATCAATAGTAGGCAAAACTAAAAGCTCAATCTCATTGCTTGACTCAAGGTCAACATAAGTAGAGCCGCAAATATAGGCAAAATTTATACTTTTATCTAAAAGAAGTGTTTTTATCTCTGCATAACTCTTTACAAATTTAAAGGCAATATTTAAATGAGTTTCTTTTTCAAGATAAAGTTTAAGTTTGATAATACTTGCAATATCTTCTTTTAAAACAACACCGGTCAAACCAAGAACAAGTCTATTTTTGTTAGCCGAAGCAAATAAAAATATACTGCTAAGAAAGAGAATGGTGGTCAATTTTTGAAATAGGATGGTCAATTTTTGACCATTTTGTGTAAAAACATTTTTAAAACACACTCCAAACTCCTTTTTTTAGGCTTTTGCCAAAAAAGATAATATTGATTGATTTAATCAAAACTTATAGTTTATAATAACGCCAAGTATAATTTTTTCTAATTATACAATATTTTGCATAAAGGAGAGGCAATGAAAAATCATCAAAGCTCAAGAAGAGGCTTTTTAAAAGCAGCAGCAGGTGCAACTGCTGCAGCAGTAGTAGCACCTGCACTGATGGCTTCACAAAATTCCCAAAGTGGTAGTTTCTATGGATATAAGGAGAAGGTAGTGGGTTTGGTTTCAAAAATAAAAAGTTCCGGAGAGGTTGATTTTAATTACCCAGATACTGACTCACCGTGTAAGGCTGTTATGGTTAATGGTGAGATAAAAGCTTACAGCCTGCTTTGTACTCACAAAGGTTGTCCTATTATGTATAATCCTTCAAAAAAAGCTTTTAGATGCCCTTGCCATTTTAGCGAATTTGATGCTGAGTTAGACGGACAAATGATTATCGGTCAGGCAACTGAAAATATTCCTGAGATATTGGTAAAAGTGGATGATAACAAAATAATAGCTTATGGCGTAAACGGTCTTATTTATGGCCGTGAATCAAATATAAAAGGATAAGACATGGGATTTACTATAAATGATAAAAGACCTTTACCTCCTATTGGAGCAGAGAAAAAAAATATAACCTGTGAATTTTGTATCGTAGGGTGCGGATATACCGGATATAAATGGCCCATAGGTGTTAGCGGAACAAATAAAAGAAATGCTTTAGGCGTTGATTTTTCCAAACAACAGCCAGCCTTGGGTATTTGGGCAAGTGAACAAATGGTAAATACTGTAAAAGACAGAAACGGCAAAGAGTATAATGTCATGGTTATACCTGATCAAAACTGTGTGGTAAACCAAGGACAAAATTCAGCCAGAGGCGGCGCTATGGCGGCAACTCTGTATAGTAAAACAAGTTTTACAAGAGACAGGCTAAAAGATCCACAAATATTTGGAGGAAACAATTTAAACAGAACCACATGGCAAGATGCTACAGATTTGGTTGCAAGAGTATTGAAAAAGATTATGGACAATAACGATCCTGATCAAGTAGCATTCAAAGTATTTGACCACGGTGGTGGTGGTGGTGGATATGAAAATACATGGGGAACAGGTAAACTCTTCTTTAAGGCTATCCAAACAAAATCAGTCGCCATACACAATCGTCCAGCATACAACTCTGAAGTGTATGCTACAAGAGAAATGGGAATAGGTGAACTAAATACAAGCTACTATGACACGGAGCTTTCAGATACTATCTTTGTTATAGGTGCAAATCCTTATGAAACACAAACAAATCTGTATCTGCTTCACTGGGCAAAGAATTTACAGGGTGCAACTTTGGATGCAAAGAAAAAAGAGTATGAACCGGGTGAAAGTGTAGATGCAGGTAAAATTATCTTTGTAGACCCTAGAATAACTGCAAGTATAACAAATGCAAGAGATTTAGCAGGAAATGACAGAGTGTTGCATCTTAGAATAAAACCAGGAACTGATGTAACACTAATGAATGCACTTTTTACATATATTCATGAAAAAGGCTGGGAAGCAAAAGATTTTATCAAAAAACATACTGAAGACTTTATAAAAACAGCTAATGCCAATGCTATTTCTCTAAAAAAAGCTTCTGAAGTTACCGGTATAAGCATAGATGATATCAAAAAAACTGCTGCTTGGATAGCAAAACCCAAAAAATCAGGCCACAGGCCAAGAACAGCCATCTTTTATGAAAAAGGTATCATTTGGGGTATAAAAAATTATCAAAATGTTGCTTCTATAGTAAATGTCGGTATATTGACCCAGTCAGTTGGAAGAGTTGGGACCGGACTTTGTAGACTAGGCGGTCACCAAGAGGGTTATGTCAGACCCGAACCACCAAAAGGCATGCCTGATAGAAAACATCTTGCAGTAGTTGATAAAGAAACAGCCGAAGGGAATTATCTCGCATTTTTCGCATGGGCATGTAATCCTTTTATCGACTCAATAATGGGCGAAAGACTTGCAGGAGCTTTTAAAAGAAGAAGCGACATAGTCAAAGAAGCTATGGGCAGAAATTTAGGAGCAGACAACGAAACAATGGCAGATGCCATTTACAGAGCCTGTAAATATGATGGTGGACTTTTCTTTATAGATGTTGATATATATCCTACATTCAAGAGTGAAGTTGCTCATGTATCGCTACCTGGAGCTACTACTATGGAGATGAATTTAACTTCCATGAATGGTGAAAGAAGGGTTAGACTCTCTGAAAAAATTGTCGATGCACCAGGAACTGCAAAGCCTGATTGTTTGATAGCAGCATCCATAGCAAATGCATTAAAATCTCTCTATAAAAAAGAGGGAAATGTTAAAATGGTTAAAAGATTTGAAGGATTTGATTGGAAGAGTGCAGAAGATGCATTCAATGACGGATTTGCCGGAGAGGGTGCAATGATGGATTCACAAGGTGGACCAACCGGAAGACTTGCAAGCTATGATCTTCTTAGAGCAAACGGTAACAATGGAGTTCAAAACCCTATAGTAAAAGTCAGTAATGGCAAACTTATAGGTACAAGAAGACTATATACTGATAATAAATTCAGTACCAAATCAGGTAAAGCAATGTTTCAACCAACACCTCAACCGCCAATGCCAAGACAAGTTGTCAATCAAATGAGAAAGTATGAATTTTGGGTAACCTCAGGTCGCTTAAACGAAATTTGGCAGTCAAACTACCAAACTTCAAGACTACCGATGCCAAGTACTAGATGGCCCATAGCTCCAGTACAAATCAATCCAAAAGATGCCAGAGAAAAAGGAATAGAAAGTGGAGATTTGGTAATGCTTTATAATGATTACGGAAGCGTAAGAGCTGTTGTATATGTAACTGACTCTACAAGAAGCGGAGAGCTTTTTATGGCATTTGGTTTTCCAAACTCTCCTGTAAACAATTTGGTAACAGACTTTGTTGATCCTGATACGAAAATACCTTTTTACAAAGGTACTGCAGCAAGTATCAGAAGAATTGGGAGAGTAGAAGATATCGCAGATTCTATGAGTTTTAAATCCCTAATATCATAAAAATTAAAAGGAGCGTTTGCTCCTTTTAATTTTCCCATAACCGCACTGCCTTATGAGTGCATAATAATTTTTACAAGATAACAAGCTCCTCTTTTTTTAAGCATCCTTGTCAAATCTTTTTTAAAAATTCCAAAAAACCTTTGATGATATACGAGGGCTCAGGAGGACATCCTTTTATGTGATGAGTAACTGGCAATATCTTTTCAACCTCACCTTTTATAGCAAATGTTTTATCAAAACTTGAAAGATTAAAAGGGCAGTCGCCCAAAGTTATCACCCATTTTGGAGAAGGTAATTGCTCATAAACTTCTATCAAATGATCTTGCATATTGAAAGTATTTACTCCACTTACCAAAAGAACATCAGCATGTCTTGGGCTTGCCACAAAATAAATACCAAGCCTCTCAAGATCATAATAAGGGTTACTTAGTGCATTACATTCAGCTTCACAGGCGTTGCAACTGCCACTATCTACCATTCTCACGGCCAAACTTCCTGCAAATCTTTTTTTGATACTCTCTTTTATATCCTTTTTAATCTTCTTGATTTCATTATCTACCTCAAGACCTTCAGTTTTTAATCCCTCATCAAATCTCTTTTTCCAGAACCGTAGCATTTTACCTTAATCCTCATTCTTACTTATCAATCTCATAAATCATTTCCAGCATAACTTAAATCACAACTTTTGTTGATAAGCGGAAAATCGGCTATGATATTTCCACTCATCATCAAATGAATTGCCTGCCAGTTGATAAAACTTGGATCTCTTGCGAAAAATCTATCCACAAGACCGTTTTTAATCTTTAAATACAAGTACAATTCCCCAATAGAACTCTCAACAAAGGAACTGTACTCGCCATCATGTAAATCCCCGAATTCTATCTTTTCTATATCAAAATCCAAAAATTTTTTTATCATAGCACATGAGTTAAGCACTTCATTAACTCTTAAGTTAAATCTAGCCGCCACATCGCCACTTTTTTCTCTTTGCATTTTGAAACCATTTTTTTTATAAAATTCATTATTTCTCATATCTGTTTTAAGTCCGCTTGCCCTTGCTACAACACCTACACAAGAGTATTTTAACGCATTTTTCGTTCTTAAGATACCAGTTGTATCAAATCTATCCCAAAGAGAAGGCATATCATCAATCCAATCTTTAAACCATTTTATATCTTGCTCAATACTCTCAATAAAATTTAAAAACTTATCTTTATCAAATCCCACACTATTACCACGGATTGCTCCAAATCCAAATCTGTGTGAAGTTATATCTTTTAAAATTCTTCTAACTTCTTCAACTTTTTGAGAGCAAAACGCCAAAGCAGGAGCAAATCCCGCATCATTTGGTATAAAACCAAGGTTATTTATATGATGGATTACCCTCTCAAGCTCTATCAATAAGGCATTATACTTTTTGACTCCCATTGGCAATTCTACCTTAGAGCTTTGCGAAAGAATATCAAGATAAGCAGCCTGATAAGCTATACTTTCAATACCACTTATTTTTTCAATGATTTCAATAGCTTCAAATGGAGTTTTTCCCTCTATCATCTTTTCAATAGCCCTGTATGTATAAAAATGTCTTACTTCAAGATGAAGCATGTTTTCACCCTCTTGCGAAAACTGAAAATGTCCCGGTTCTATGATACCAGCATGTACGGGACCGACACCCACTTCAAAAACTCCATCGCCTTTTATAACTTCATATTCATAAGGCTCAAATTTACAAAATTCAACTTTGCCATCAAAGTTTTTTCTCATCGGATATACTTTCTTTGGAAACCTTTCATGATGCACAAGTTCCCGCTCATCAAAACTACCCTCAAATTTTATACCAAAATCATCCTTTATCTTTCTCTCAAACCAAATGGCAGCTGGATATTTTTTGGTTATACTCTTTATCACAGGATTGCTTTTTGGCACAATTGTTTTAACGGTTTTGTCTTCAAAGATATCAATAATTTCAAAATTTTCTATATTATCATTGGCAAATCTTGCAACCAATCTCATTTTTGTCCTTTAAGCTTTATAGCTGAAAATAAAATCACCAAACAAAGTCCTGTTAGCGAAAAAATAACAGCTCTGCTCTCTCCAAAATACTTCCATACAAGTCCGATAACAACTGCACCCAAAGCACCACTTAGCGCCACTCCGCCATATAAGATTCCATACACCGTACCTTTGTTGAAGGCATGTACAGAGATATAAGCTCTCAAGGCATTCAAACTAGCTACTGTAAATATCCCAAGCAGTGCAAAGCCTATAATAATAAAGTTAAAATACAGACTCAACATAGATAAGATACCAAATACAAATGAAATAAAGAGAATTTTTTTTGCCCCTACTTTATCTATTTTTAATCCGAAAAAATAGCTAAGCATTACTTGAACAAGATTTAGCAAAACTATCAAAAGTGGAATATACTCTATACGAAAACCTGCCTCTTTTGCTTTTATGATATAAAAAGATTCATTAAACATAAAAAATATAAACCCGAAGTATATAAAAAGCATTGGAAGCAATGAATAATCATCTTTTAAACTAAAAGTTGTCTCTTTCTTTTTATAAGGTGCGTCCTTAACAAAAAAATAGACAATGATTACAGCAACAATTCCGGGAATTAGTGTGAAAGCAAAGATATTCTCAAATACGGCTCTGCTTTTACCAAAATGATAAAGAACAAGAAAAGCTATAATGCTTCCGGATAACTCTCCAGCTATATCCATAGTTTTGTGAAAACCAAAAGTTTTACCACTTTTTCCATCAGAATAAGATGATATCAAACTATCTTTTGTTGCACTTCTTATGGCTTTACCCATCCTTTCTATTCCTCTTAAACCTGCTATTGTCTGCCAGGTATTCGCAAAATAAAGAAGAGGTTTCGTAAGTGCAGAGACAAGATAGCCAGTAACCACAAATGGCTTGACAACTTGGTATTTATCACTCAAATAGCCAAATAAAATCCTAAAAGCATAAGATACAAATGTTGCAACAGCTACAACAAACCCAAGCTTATCAACTCCCTCGTTTAAAACATACACTATAAACAAAGGAAGTATGGGAGTTATCATGCTACTTGCCATATCTGTAAAAAAGCTGACAAAACCGAGGGCTACAACATTTTTATTTATCATTTTAAATACTCCTTAAAAAAGCAAAAGCAAAAGGAGAGAGCAAGACTGCCGTACATACGCCATAGAGACTTATTGCAAAAAGTTCGCTAAAATAAACTTTTTTCTCTTTTGATACTCCGTCATATTTCATTGATTGATAAACTTCTATAAATTTATAAAATATGATAGCTAAAAACAGAAGTAAAAGTCCAATTCCAACAAGCATCAAAATCAAATGATTTGAATTTTTAGCGATATTTATCATAGTTCCAAAACCATAAAGCTCACTAAAAAACATAGGGCTTGGAGGAAGAGACACGATAGCCAACATCAAAAGTCCTACTATGAACACAAACAATTTTCCTTTAAAGTCTTTATATCCTTTTAAAGCTCCGGCTATATGGTATTTGCCCCCACTTTCAAGAACTCCTGTTGAAACAAAGAGGGCTGGTTTCAAAAAAGCATGAGCCCCAAAGTGGAGCAATGCTGCAAAATGGGCTCCACTGATCCAAAATACAGCGATGATAGCCATATGTTCAATACCGCTGAGACTAAACAGCCTCATAAAATCTTTAACACGATATATCAAAAAAGAGACAATAAAAAGAGTTAAGATAGTATATAAAAAACCAAAGCCTATCAAGTGTGAATAATTAACCTCTTTTGCAATCGAAGAAAATTTAAAAAATCCTATCATTATAGCACTTTCCAAAATCCCGCTAAATAACGCTGCTACCGGATAAAAAGAAGCTCTTTCTATATTGGCAAGCCATAAATTCATAGGAAAGAATCCCATCTTAACGAACATCCCAACACTTACAAAAGCAAAACCTATCTCAAAAAGATATCCGTTTTTTATATATTTTATATTTGCCAAAAGTACAGAAAATTTCATGGCATCCTCGCCAAGAAGTGGCTTTGCGCTAGCATATATCAAAATAATACCAAAAAGTATAAGCGATATAGCAATAGTACCTACAATCATATAATTCCAAGCTTCTTTGTGAGCCGATAGGCTTGAATTTGTTTTTATCATATAAACTGTACTTAAAGTAGCACTTTCTAAACCTATCCAGTAAATCCCCATATTGTTTGAAAGGATTGACAAAGTAAGTCCCATCCAAAATATCGCAAAAAAACGGTAAAAATTCTTATACGCATTTTTTGAGATTTTAACATGCTTGTCCAAGCTGATAAGTGCAAGAGATATGCCAATGCCGACTATCACTGATACCAATAAAATATATTTTGCCAAATCATTAAGCAAGAATGTATGGTTAAAATAATTAATATCTCCTTTTCCAAATGATAAAACAATAGGAACTAACATAGTAGCCCCGACAATAGGCATAAATCTTTTAACTTTTTCTATATCTAAAAATGATAATAAAAATATGATAACAGGAGGGATTAAAAATTCAAACATTGCTAATCTCTTCTTTTCTAAAAAGTAAATTTATAACAACAACTGCCATCAACAAATCGAAAAATATACCAAGCTCTATCAACATTGGCATACCGCCTGTTGCGCTTATCCCAAGTAAAAACAGAGCATTTTCCATACTTAAAAAACCGATGATTTTAGGAGCTACATTTTTGTGTTCTAACATCAGAATAAGAGATAAAAACATAGCTGCTACAGAAAGGGCTACATAGTTTTGATTGCCTCCTATCATACTTACTATGGGTTCGGTTAAATAAAAAGTAAAAACGATAACAGCAGGTACCAAAATGATAGAGTATGGAACTTTTATATTTGGTGATACCTGTCTGTCAAGCTTAAATTTTTTACTGAGAAATTTTAAAATATAAGGAAGAAATATACCTTTTAAAATAATTGTAACAATACCGGTTATCATCATAGGTGTATCGTTTAATTTTTGACCTATCAAAAGTGCCGCCATTCCAAGAGAGAGGGAGTTTAAGGAGTACCAAAGAAGAAGCCTGTAAAGTCTTGTCGTAAATAAAGAAACTATCAAATTCGCTAAAAATAATCCTATAAAAAAATCAACCATCAGGCATTTCCTCCAAGTACATAAAAGCTAATAAGAGATAAAAATGCAAATACTATGGCAATTCCTAAAAGATTTGGCACTTTAAAAAGTCTTAGTTTTGCCATATTTGTTTCCACAAAAGCCACCGCAAGTGCTATCATAAAAATCTTAGCTATAAAGACCGCAAGAGATAAAAAAGGATTAAGTCCAAGTCCAAACGGCATAAATAAAGATGCAAACATAGAGGCAAAAATGATAAATTTAATAGAACTTGCCATCTCTATAATACCAAGATATGCGCCACTAAGATCAAGTATCATGGCTTCATGCACCATTGTAAGCTCAAGGTGTGTTTCTGGATTGTCTATGGGAATCCTGCCTGTTTCACACAACAAAAGTATAAAAAAACTAATCGTTGCAAAAGTAAAACTCGCCATATGAGTAAACGGAAAATGGTTGTTTAGATTAATTGCGGCTTTAGCAATACCTAAATTATTTGCCATAAGTGAGATAGTAAAAACTGTCAATATCATAGCAGGCTCGCTAAGAGATGATATAAAAGCTTCGCGACTACTACCGATACCTCCAAAGCTGTTGCCCCCATCAAGACCTAAAAGCATAAGAAAAAAAGTAGAAAGTGCTAAAAGTCCAGTTATTGTAAAAGCATCTACAAAGCCTATATAAAAACTTCCGCTAAATATGGGAGGCAAAAAGAAAAGTATCAAAACCAAAGGTGAAAGTACCAAAAACGGTGCAATTTTTGTAATAGTGCTTGCTTCTTTGCTCAGAATAATTTCTTTCGAAAATAGCTTTGCAAAATTTCTATATCCCTGGAATAAGGATGCAGGTTTTTTGTATAATAATCTCATTTTAAAAGACTTAATAAAACTAAGCACCAAAGGAGAAAGCAAAACTAAAAATATGATAGAAAAAATATAGTAAACAAAACTCATTTTTTGTCTCCTATAATTAAAATCTTTATACTTATTATAAGGATTATAACTTCCAATGTGATATTCGCCCAGCTGAATTGATGTGCAAATATCCTATATCCAAACAAGACTGATAACATCAAGTTAAATATGATAGCAGAATATCTGCTTTGCTCAAAATGAGCCAATCTATAAACAAGATAACTTATTTTATTTGTTATACTCTTTGCCCCTTTATATAATGATTTCTCAAACAAAGGCTCTATGTGAACTTCATACAAAGCAGTTTCAAATTTCGTATCATGTCCGTAAATAATCTGTTTTTCAAAATGCTCTTTTGGCTTGTAGAGCCAACTGAAAAATCTCCTGATAGGTCCTGCAAATCCTGTCGCAGAGTACTGAGTTCTTGTACTCACTTTATATCCGCATGCCCAAGAATTTTTTACTCTTACTGGTAACTTCAAACTTTTATAGACAAAAAATAAAATAAATACGATAACTAAAAGTGCCAATAGTAAAATAACAGGACTCACAACACCGCCATTGTCGCTGATAGAATGAATACTTAAAAAACCATCTTTAAAAATAGAGTGATATATGCTTACTCCATGCAAGCCTTGGGTAACTTTATCAAAAAGTTTTATAAAAAATGGGGTGAAAAGCATCAAGGATACCACCACAAAGCTCATCAAAACCATTCCACTTTGCATAAGAAAATTTGATTCTCTTGCATGTTTTGCATTTTGACTTCTGCTTGTTCCTAAAAAAGTTATCCCATAAGCTTTTACAAAACAGGCGATAGCAAGTCCTCCTGTAAGTGCAAGAGCAAAAACAGCAAAAGGGATGGAAATCTTCAATGCTACATGAGTTATGGAATTTGAAGAAAGAAGAGACTGAAATATCATCCATTCACTCAAAAATCCATTACTAGGAGGCAAAGCAGAGATACTAATAGATGCCAATAAAAATGTAATGGCAGTAACAGGCATCGATTTTATAAGCCCGCCATATTTTTCCATATTTTTGGTATGAGTTTGATGAAGTACACTTCCAGCACTCATAAAAAGAAGTGATTTAAAACTCATATGGTTAAATGTGTGAAATAGTGCAGCAATAAATGCAAAAGCACTTAAATCTTTAAGACCAAGTGCATCAAAAATCATTCCCATTCCAAAACCTATCAAAATAATACCTATATTTTCGATAGAATGATTAGCAAGGAGTGCTTTGATATCATGCTCACTTAGTGCATACAAAACACCGACTAAAGATGATAAAGCCCCAAGTATCAATATCACAATACCCCATTCTAAAGGCCATGGGTACAATACATCAAATAAAAATCTAAAAAGTCCGTATATTGCAACTTTTAGCATAACTCCACTCATCAAAGCACTAACTGCACTCGGAGCCTCAGGGTGTGCATAAGGCAACCATACATGAAACGGCACAACTCCGGCTTTACTTAAAAAGCCAAATATCATAAAGAAAAATAATAAAGTTGGATATGCAAAATCTTTTGCTATATCTTTTGCACTGTTGAAATCTATATCCAAATTGCCGTTTGAAACAATCAAGAAAAGTAAAAGTAAAAAGATAAATCCAAGGTGAGTCATAAAAAAATAAAACTTTGCTGCATCTTTAGTAGATTTTTTTTCAGGATCTGTTAGTATCAACTGCCAACTTGTCAAGCTCATAAGTTCCCAAAAAAACAGAAATAAAAAAAGATTATTTGATACTACAACCCCTATCATAGAGATTATAAACCCAAAATAATGAATATGATAATATATCTTTCTTTTTATATCTTTAGCATACCCAAAAGAGTAAAAAAGATTTGGCACAGTTCCAAGAGCTATCAAAAACAAAAATACTAAAGACAATGAATCAAAAATAAACAAGACAGTAACCTCTAAAAAAAAGACAATAAAATAGATATAAGACTATTCGACGAAGTTCAATAAGATTTAAGATAGGGCATTATATAGAAAATTACCTTATTTTTCAATAAAATAAGGTAATTTTTATTTTACAAGCTGACCTTACGCACTATAATGAGCAAAGCTCGTTATAGTGGCAGAAACTCAAAGTCCCTACAACCCCCTTGAAGCTTACGAAAAGTAGGACTTTTCGAGAAAAAAGTGCGTAAGGTCAATTACAAGATTGCTTTGCCTTTATGTCGCTACATTGAGCCTATGAGAGTAGCTTTTGGACTTATGTTTTTATCCTGGATATATAAAAAGTCATTTCCTGATGCTCCGGCATGACAAGAAATACATCCTTTTGCCATACCTTTTGCCACTTTTCCGGCAAGTTTCATACCTTTAGGATTTTTCATAATCGTACCATTTGGAGCATATTTTACCCAAAACCAATCTTTATCGGCAGGGTCATATCCTGGTCTTTTTGCCATTACGGTTATAGACTTTAAATACTTTGCTCTATCGGCTGAAACTTTGGCAACTGTTATAGATTTACCATAATAGTTTCTCTTTAGCACTACAAGATTGCCATTTATTTTACCCTCTAACACTTCTCTTACTTGTCCATGAGGCGGTCCGCCTGTATAAAGTTTAGAATTGGTAGTATTGAACCCTCTGCTTTGAAGCTCATTCCAAAGATTGTGTGCATAAGATACATCAGCCAAACCTCCAAATGGTGGCTTCATCATACCTTTTTTACTTATGGACGAGTTTTGCATAGAATTATTAGTGCTTGAGTTTTCACTCGCAACCGCACAGCCTGAAATAAGTAAAACTGCGGTACTTAACGCCGCTATAGAATATTTTATATTCATAATTGCCTCCTAAATTATTAACTGACCTTACGCACTAAACACATATCTCAGTGGTATAAGTTGCTCTCAAGTGCTAAGATGCAGGAGCTACTAGTAGCTTCAAATCTTACTAACGACGCAATTGTGAGCAAATTATACCACCCTTCGGGCAAAAAAGATAAAGTATCATCTGACTTCGTTAGATTTTTTTACCTTAGCTTAAGCTATGCTTTTAAAAATCTGCCTCGCATATGACACTCTCTCTTTTTGCTCAGATATATGTTTAGTGCGTAAGGTCAGTTATTGATAAAGAAATTGTATTGATAATATGTGTAGTCTATGTTTAGAGTTTTAATCTTTTGAGCAATTTTGGGCAATTTCATCAAGCCAATTTTTCGATTTGGAACTTAACTCCTTTTTTGAATTTAGCAAGGATTGTTTTATCTTTTCAAGCTCTTTTATATCCAAAAGCCTTAAAACATCTAAGCTTATAGTTTTAGCATTTATATCTGTCTCAACAAGCTTTGCTATTTCTAAGATTATATTTTCTTTATTTATTTTATTCATACAGTATTGTATAATATATTTTTTAATTTTAGTTGAATGGACAAATTTTGGATATATTAAACATCACAGATATTATCGGTATAGCTTCATTTGCACTTAGTGGTTTTTTAATAGCAGTTAGAAAAAATTTAGATCTTTTAGGCGTCATACTATTCTCCTTTCTAACTGCTCTAGGAGGAGGAATTATAAGAGATGTCATAGTCGGCAAACTCCCGTTATCTTTAATAGATTCTATGCCATCTGTCATTGTCATTATAGTTATAATAATGGCATCAATTTCAAAGATTGCAAAAAAACAACGCATTGAAAGATTTAAGATTTTTATTCTCAGTGATGCTATGGGCTTAGTCTCCTTTAGTATAGCAGGAGCATTAGTAGGAATTGACAATAAATTAAACTTTTTTGGAGTGATTATCCTTTCTCTCAGTACAGCTATTGGAGGTGGAGTTTTAAGAGATATCCTTATCAACGAAGTTCCTCTTGTCCTAACAAGTGGATTTTACGCAACAGTGTCAGTTATAGTTTGCATACTAATATACCTCATAAATCTTTTTGGGTATTTAAATAATTATTTAATTCTTGGTGTTTTCTTTTTTGGCTTATCGCTCAGGCTTTTGGCTTATTACAAGAATTGGAATTTGCCGACTATTGGAAAAAATCATAAGATAAAAAAATAAAAAACTTTAAGGCATACGAAAGGTTTAAAAGATTATAATAATCATTATCAAATAGGAGTTAGTAAAATGATATTGATTAGTTTACAAAAAGCGAATATTGCCAATATAATAAAATACTATTCTACGGTAGGAATTTGTTATGCGTCGTAATATTTTAGCTTATCTTGCGATTTTTGGACCGGGTATCGTGGTAATGTTGGCAGATACAGATGCCGGAAGTGTTATCACAGCAGCACAAAGTGGAGCTGTGTGGGGATACAAACTTCTCCTTTTACAACTTATACTGATACCTATAGTTTATATCGTACAGGAGTTAGCAGTAAGGCTTGGTTTGGTAACAGGCAAAGGACATGGGGAACTTATAAGAGAGTATTTCGGTCCAAAATGGGCTTGGCTTAGCGTTTCTACTTTAGCAGTTGCTTGTATGGGAGCTTTAATAACAGAGTTTGCCGGAGTAGCCGGAGCCGGATTGCTGTTTGGTATTCCAACTTGGCTTAGTGTAGGCATGGCTGTAATACTGCTCATCATAATGGCTTGGACAGGCTCGTACCGTTCGGTGGAGCGGATTGCTATAATGCTTGGTAGTTTTGAGCTGATATTTCTTTTTGTAGCTTGGCAAGCTCACCCTGATCCAGCAGCCATGTTAAAAGGTTTGGCTGATGTTCCTTGGCGACATTCAGGATATATTTACCTCGCAGTTGCAAACATAGGTGCCGTCATCATGCCTTGGATGATTTTTTATCATCAATCAGCAGTTGTTGATAAAGGTATGAGTATCAAACATCTTAAAATTGCGCGCATTGATACTGCTGTTGGGGCTGTGATTACACAGCTTATTATGATTGCCATATTGGTAGCAACCGCTGCAACCATAGGAGTAAATCATCCCGGTAAATCTCTAAATACAGTACAACAAATAGCAGATTCACTAACCCCGTTTTTAGGCAAAACGACAGGAACTATTCTTTTTTCTTTGGGTATGGTCGGAGCATCAATGGTGGCTGCTGTTGTGGTTTCCTTAGCTGCTGCTTGGGGACTTGGAGAGGTCAGCGGATACAAGCACTCGCTCGAACATCATCCAAGCAAAGCTCCATGGTTTTATATAGTCTATAGTGCGATGTTGATAATAGGTGGCGTGATAGTAGTATCAGGTATCAATCTTATAACTTTAAGTGTAGCGGTTCAAGTTATGAATGCGGCATTACTTCCTATAGTGCTTGGTTTTCTTTTTATGCTTGCTGTCAAAGCCTTGCCGAAGCCATATCGCCTTCAAGGAGGCTACTTGGTTGTAGTCGGCATAGTTATAGTCGCGACAAGCTTAATGGGAGTATATGCTGCACTTAGTTCAGTGATTTAGTACTATTAAAACCCTTGTAATTTTATGAGTTTATCTGTTTTGATA